>Ga0214923_10001787_pt1 | contig 29938 bp, 30 predicted proteins | sample LL1510_MetaG_FD_177993 | JGI IMG/M metagenome (GOLD analysis project Ga0214923, IMG submission 177993) | Freshwater microbial communities from Lake Lanier, Atlanta, Georgia, United States - LL-1510 | ecosystem: Environmental > Aquatic > Freshwater > Lake | place: USA: Georgia | collected...
GGAGCTTTTAGGATGGAACTCGGATATCTCGGGTTATCACCTATGGACTCCTAGTTTGGAGGATGCCGACAGTGTTCAAAGAACCCTATCAAAAGTAATGGATAAAAATCTAAAGGCTGAGAGTTGGTCTGTATTTAATGCCGCTTTATTTCAATCACTTAAGCTCGAACAGTATTGCATGAGCGCTATTTTAAGTTTTGCGATTCTTATTGCGGTAATGAATATCGTGATCACCTTGATGATGCATGTGACTCACAAAAGAAAAAATATAGGTGTTTTGAGGGCCTTAGGAGCCTCTACAGATCAAATTCGTAAAATTTTTATTTGGCAGGGAAGTTGGATGGGGATTGTAGGTTTATCCTTAGGAGCTGTGTTAACGATCTTATTTATTGTTTATGTCAAATATTTCTCGAGTTATAAACTTCCGGAAATTTATTATGACAGAACGATTCCCATTGATATTCGACCAGTGTCTTTTGCTCTTATTTTTGTGGGGGCTATCTTCTTCATTTATTTAGCCACGATATTCCCATCTAGAAAAGCTGCCAAGTTAGATCCTATTGAGGCTATTCGCGAGTAAAAGCCTAAAGAGATTTTAAAATTTTATTCTGTAACCGAAACATTTTCTTCTCTTCATTTAAGTTCAATTCGTGATCATAACCAAAAAGATGCAAAATCCCGTGGATGGTTAAACGGGATAGTTCCTCTTCTATGCTTGTTTCGTAAAGCATAGCTTGTCTTTTAGCGACACTCCAACAAATGAGGACATCGCCCAAATCCCTGTTTTCGAATTTGAAATGGTCTAAACTGGACTCCATTCTTGAAAAAGCTAAAACATCAGTCGGCCTATTTTTACCTCTATATTGAAAGTTAAATGTTTGGCTCTCTTTGGGACCAATAATCGCAACTGAAATGGTGCATTTCTTCTCAGTTTTAATTTTGTTTTTTAATTTTGCTTGGGGAATTAAGTGGAGCGTTTTCTGTGCAGCATATTTAATCTTTTTTTTTAGTCTTGGAGGGAAGCTTTTTCTGGATTGAACAAAGATGTCAATCTTGGGTTTCATTTTATTTGTTCTCGTTGTGTTTAGGTAAGTGATGGGCGTGAGTGTGAGGGTGAGAATGTTGATGCTCTTTGGAAATGGTGTTCTTCTTCTCTGTATTAGCATTGATCGCAGTTTTCTGCCCCGGGTATTCGATCCGATGATGATGCAAGGACACTAAAGTTCGAGTGAAATGGGTTTCAATCGTTTGAAGGTCTTTAAATGTGAGATCACAGTGAGAAAACTGCTCCTCTAGAAACCGTTTGGTAATTATATGGTGGACCATTGCTTGAATTTTGCTTGGGGTGGGCTCGGCGATGCTTCGAGTTGCAGCTTCGCAAGCATCAGCCAGCATGACAATCCCGGCTTCTCGAGTTTGGGGTTTCGGTCCTGGATACCGGAAGTTAACTTCACTGACTGGGCCATTGGAAGGATCTTCCGTTTCTTTGGCTTTATTGAAAAAATAGGAGGTTAAAGTGGTTCCGTGGTGTTGTTCGATAATATCGATAACTCGGCTTCCAAGTCGATAATCTCGTCCCATCTTCACTCCATTTTTTACATGAGAAAAAAGTATCTTTGCTGACATACTAGGCTGTAGATGGTCATGAGGATTATTACCAGGACTTTGATTTTCAATAAAATACAGAGGTTTATTCATCTTTCCAATGTCGTGGTAGTAAGCTGAGACCCTAGCTAACAAGCCATTAGCTCCCACTTGGTCGGCGGCGATTTCAGCGAGACTTCCTACGATCACAGAGTGGTGATAAGTCCCTGGGGCTTTCATCATGAGAGCGTGAAGAAGAGGGTGGTGGAAATTCGCCAACTCCATTAATTTAAGACTTGTAGTGTAGCGGAAGAGCGATTCAAAAAAAGGAATGAGGAAATTGGTAAGTCCTGTTGAAAAAATGCCCGATAAAAAGGCAAAGAACGAAGAGGCTAAAATATTCACCCAAGGAGTTTCTTTGTAACCTAAAGCATCGACAATCCCGAATGCTAAAACTGTCAGAGCCCCAATGCAGCCGGACCAAGCGCCACATTTAAAGAGGTCTACTCGGCTACGGCAATCTCCTACTTTGTAGATTGCACTGGCACAAGTTAAAAAGCTAAACGCTGCAAAAACAAAACTTTGTTCGAGAAAAATCGAGCAAAGGACAGGAAGGGCAATCGCGAAGGAGTAAGAAGCTGTCCGGCCGATCATGAGTTGGAGCATGATCCCCCCCGTTGCTACGGGAATCAGGAAATCGGTTAATTGTTCAAATCCATATGAGGAAAATATAAACTGGAGCCAAGAGGAGCCATATTTTACAGCAAGTAAAGTCGAGTAAGTTACGATGAGAAAAAGACAAGCGTCTTTTAGCGATAGATTCCAAAACCTTTGATAGCCTAATTGCAAAGAGAAAAGAATGAATAAAAAAGAGAAGATGATAAATGCTGAAAGCACAAATCGTTTCATCGCAGAGCTTAGCGAAGTAAGCTCTTTGAGGGACTGAATTAATTGCAAGTGCTGTTCGGTGAGTTTTTCTCCATGGTGAATTAAAACTTGGTTCTTCTTAATTTTAATGACAGGTTGTTTCGAAGCTTTTAGGAACTGATTAATTCTTTGGTCGGTTTCTTTTTGGTTGAATAAAAGGTTAGGGGGAATGAGATAATCGATAATTTCTACCATGACTCTGGCGTTAAATAAGTTTTTATCTTTAATGATTGAGGGATATCTGCTTAACACTTCTCTAGCTTGGTCTAAGCTCCAAATTCTCGATACATCAGTAATAAGAAACTCTCTCAGGCCCTCGTGGTACTGACGCATCGTAATTCCAGTTGCGTAATAGGAAAAGAAAACATCGATGTTGGATATGTATCTGGCCTTTAAAAATTCGGTCAATTTAAAAAAAGTGTCTTCAGTTTTAACGTTAAATCTATTTTCGTGAAGGTAGAGAAGATCTCGCGGACGAAGAGTTTGGCCTGTATAATCGTAGACTCGTTTGGATAGTCGGTCTAATACAATTGAGCCCTTTAGATTTTGTTTGGGGTCGGAGTAGAATTCCTTTCTAATGTTTCGATAAGCCAATCGCCATTTGGCCAACCATTGTGGAATGATATTTTCATCATAATCAAAAATAGGGGGGACCCTTTGTCCTAAGGCCTCTTTTTGCTGAGAGTCTCTATCGGTGGGTTCAATTTCAGCTGTCACAGGAGATATCAAATCTTGGTTAGCGATCTCACCCACTGAAGAAAAAAGGAAGGGCAGATTCGCATCGAAAGGCATGCAGAGTATTGTGGATATTATAAATGCAAAAAAGGAAGTGTAAGTGATTTGAGCTATTTTTTGGCGTCTAGAGATGGCCGATTCGCTAGCAAATTCAGAAGTGGGTTTCCCTTCGTATGTCTTGGAGAAGAAAGTAAGGCGGCCCTCAAGATGGGTCGTCATAGCTTTGAGTTTTGTTTTTAAGTGAAACAGAAAATTCTCCCGAAATAAAAAACACTTCTACAGTATGGGTATCGGTAAAATTGGGAGAAAGCGGGAGCTGTTTTGATGTCTCGGCGCGTTAGCCAAGAATAAAAAAAAGACCCAACCCGAAGAAGTCTTCGAAATTGGGTCTTTGTACTACAAAGCGCTAAAAGCTTACTTGGTAGCTGGAGCTGGAGTTGTTTCTTCAGCTTTTGGAGCTACAACTTCTTCAGCTTTTTTTTCAATAGCTTCAACTTTTTTCTCAACAGCTTTTTTTGCTTTTTTCATTTTTTTAGTTACTTTTTCTTCAACTTTTTTAGCATCAGTTTTAACGGCTTCTGCTGCTTGTTCAACTTTTTCAGTCACAGGTGTAGTTGCAGGTGCTTCGGTTTTAGTTTCGTTAGCGAAAGAAATACCAGCGACTAATGTCAACATGCTGATAGCACAGATTAAAGATTTCATAGTTGTAACTCCTTAAAAGTTTGAGTAGCGGGGCATAGACAATTCTACGCTTCCCCCACTCGGGTTAAGTGATTTGAAAGTTTTAAACCCGAAGGTTTCGATTGGCAACCCCCTGTCAGGTTTTGATTTCAGTTACTCAAGTTGGCTGGCCATTTCTAGTTGTCTAATAGCCTCGTAGACGATGATAGCCGCACTTTGAGCAAGATTAAGGCTTCTAACGATAGAGGTTCTCATAGGGATTTTATAAAGATATTCGGCATACCTTTCATGCAGCTCAGGGGGAAGTCCTTTGGTTTCACTTCCGAAGACTAGATAGGCCGGGGTCTGATAAGAGTGCTTGGTATAAGGGGTTTTTGCAAATTTAGTATATAAAGTCATGTACTTAGGTTGTTCGATGTCTAGGAAGTCGCTCCAAGAATTGTGGTTCCTAACGTCCACATAAGGCCAGTAATCCAAGCCTGCTCTCTTAACTGAAGCTTCATCAACTTGGAAACCCAAGGGGTGAATTAAGTGGAGAGTTGCTCCGGTACAAGCGCAAAGTCTAGCTATGGAGCCCGTATTTTGAGGGATGACCGGCTGATAAAGCACTATGTTAAGGCTATTTTTCTCCATGATTTTTACTCTTCTACTTGAGCTCTGGCCATTCTGCCACTAGAATCGCCGCCATGCAGCGCTCGCTCCACATAAAAACTTTCGGGTGTCAGATGAATGTTTATGACTCCGATCGGATGCAATCCATTTTAAATGCGAAGGGGTTTCGATCCGAGCCCGAGCTCAGAAAAGCAGATGTTATTTTGATTAACACTTGCAGCATTCGAGACAAGTCGGAGCACAAAGTCCTAAGTCTTCTTGGTGAATTAAAAGGGTTGAAGGAAAGAGATCCTAAAAAAGTGATTGCGGTCTCAGGTTGTGTGGGGCAGCGGATGGGAAGGACTCTACTTCAAAGAGTTCCGCACTTAGATTTAGTGCTCGGACCGGATGCTATTGACCGAGTGGGAGATCTCATCGAAAGCGTTGTTGAGCGCGGAGAGCGGATTGTAGAAGCCAAGTTTGACCAAGAAGGTAGGAGTTATTCGCAGCCCTGCGTGGTAAATCGTGCAAAGCCTTCCGAGTTTCTAACCATCATGAAGGGATGTGACCATTTCTGCACTTATTGTATTGTCCCCTTCGTTCGAGGCAGAGAAAAAAGCCGAAGTATCGAGGAGATTATCCAGGATGTAAAAAATCTTGTGGCTAGTGGGACTAAAGAGGTCACTTTTCTAGGTCAAAATATCAACACCTATGGAAAAGGAACTGGGCAAAAACTGTCTCAATTGATAGAGGCCGCTAACGAAGTAGAAGGGCTTGAAAGAATCCGCTATGTTACTTCTCATCCAAGAGATCTTGGTGAAGACCTCATTAACCAGTTTGGAAAAGTTGCTAAGCTTTGTCCTTCATTACATTTACCCTTTCAAGCTGGGAGCGACCGAATTCTCAAAGCAATGTCGCGCCTCTATACTCAAGAGCTCTATTTAAAGAAAATTGAGTTACTTAAAAAAGCGTGTCCCGATATAGCTCTTTCGACTGATGTTATCGTTGGGTTTCCAGGAGAAACCGAGGAGGACTTTCAGCAGACGCTAAAGGTGTTGAGTACTGTTAAGTTTTCTAGCGCGTTTATGTTCAAATACTCGCCCCGCCCGGGAACAAAAGCTGCAGATTTAGGTGAAGTGGTTCCGGAGTCTATTCAAGAAGAGCGGTTAGCTCGTGCTCAAAAGACCGTCTACTCTCAGATAGAAGCTGAAAATTTAACTTATCGAAATAAAATAGTCTCCGTGCTTGTTGAGTCGATGGATAAGAAAAAGAAATTCTTCTCTGGAAGGACTCCACACAGTAAATTAGTTCATATTATGAATGTGGGTGAGGCATCTGTAGGCAAAATCATTGATGTGGAAATCACCGATTCTAACGTGAGCTGTTTGAAAGGATTTTATGTCGGAGCACCCAAAACCCCAATCAAAATTGAATCTAACCCTCGAGGAGCTGAAAGCGACTTTTCCTCATCGTTATCGCCAACCCTCCATTGACGCATCGGTTTTTATCGCTCCGGGAAGTCATATTTTAGGAGATGTCTCAATTGGTAAATTAAGTAGTGTCTGGTTCAATTGTGTTTTGCGAGCAGATGTTAACTTTATTAAAATTGGTGAAAAGACAAATATTCAAGACATGACCTTAATTCATGAGTCTTACAAGAAGAACCCTACCGTTATTGGAAATTCAGTAACCATTGGCCATTCAGTCGTTTTACATGCTTGCACCATAGGTGATTTTAGCTTGGTGGGGATGGGAAGTGTCATCCAGGATGAGGCTGAATTAGGTGATTTTGTTCTCTTAGGCGCAGGAAGTTTAGTGACCCCAGGGACCAAAATTCCCCCGCGGAGTAAAGCTTTTGGTAGACCAGCCAAAGTTGTTGGAGCTTTAACTGACGAGGAGATTCAGCTTTTAACTTCTAGTGCGGATCACTATGTTCGATTAAGCCGAACCTACTTATCTTCCACTGGTTCTTTTTGAGTTTAAAAGTAATTACTATCAGACAGCAAAATACAAAACTTACGGGAGGCAAAATCCCGAGCCTAGTGATGGTTCCTACCAAATAAGTGATCGAACCAATAAAAAGAGGAACTACCGATTGTTTGATTCTTAACTTAAGAATTTTCTGAATGGGGATATTGTGTTGGACAGCCGGATAGAGGTTAAAAAGACTAAAAGGGGACAATAATAAACCCGCTAGAACTCCATCGAATAGAGCAGCTCGGATGAGGGGCTCGGGATAGGTTTGAATCGTTTGCGAAACAAGAATAAAAAAAGGAGAGGCTAGGCCTCCACTTACAAAGCTAATAAAAAAACCCGACATCAGTGTAAAAGGTAAGACCGCTGTGGGATGTTTTTTAGGATCAAGAATAGAAATAATCAGATCTAGGCCCCCCAGATCGTGGCTTAGCGTCGCAGCAAAAGAAGAGATGATGAGTGCGACCAAGGGGCCTTTCCATCTTTTTATAATTAAAGCCCAAGGATCTAATTCAAATTTTGTAAAATCCACTAGTAAGAAAAGCAGTGCGATCCGAGTTAGGGTTGGAATGGTCCGAAATTCGGGCATGAAAAAACCTAGTGACCCAAGTAACAACACGATAATAAAGTATCTCCAGAAATTCTTCAGTTCCCAAATTAGGGGTTGATTGCCCGGGAATTTTGGAATTAAACAAGAGGAAAAACAAAACAAGATCGCGAATGAAAAGTATCTAGGAGTGAGGAATGTGCTGAAGACTGAGTAAATATTTGATAAGTCCAAACCAAAAACGTAGAGACTGAGCGACAAAATAACCCACTGGGAATTGAAGAAGGGTTTTAGATTTTTGAGCTGGCTTCCTAGAGAAAATAAAATAGGACCAGTCAGAGTGTAGAGGAGGGGATTCCAAATCCCAACAAGGTTAGAGAGAAAACTATTAACCGCAGCTTCAGTTGGATTTGAAGCAAATCTCGCTCGTTTTCGATCCTCAGAGCTTCTGAGCGAGAGCCAAAAAGAGAATAAAAGAAGTCCTAGGAAGAAACGGTCATTGAGTAAAATATTAAGGCCAGACCTAGGTAAGATTTTAATGAATTTAATGAGATTGAGCCCACCTAGAAACAGAAAATGAAGCATTAAACCGAACAGAGCTTCTTTGGCTGAATTAGTAAAAGGGATAAGCAGTAAAAAGACTAGCAACGGCAAAAAACACAATGGAAGTGGAAACTCAGTTGAGAAAAGATGGTTTATGAAAGGCTCATTCGCTTTCCCTTTCATGACTTCGATACCCAGTCCCCATTGGGCCCACAAATAAAAGCGTGACGAGTTCACAGATTTGGCACCTAGTACGCAAGGAACGAGATTTTGGTCCTTGAGTGTCGTTGGGGAAGTAAATAATTTACCGATGAACCAACGCTCTAGGGGAGTGTTGTCATTGGAAGTAAGTTCACTACACGTGGATGCGATCAGTTTTTGAATTTCTGTAGCTCGAGTCAATTCCTCTTCGAGTCGTTGATTTGCCACTTCTCGTTGGGAAAAAGGTATGAGCAGCAATAGAGCGCCCGCAATAAGAGTAGCCGCTAACCACCTTAAAGTGAAATAAGGGTTAAACATTGTTTCTAAATTGAAACAGGATAACTCAACACTATTCTTCTACGATCCCGTAGTAGGTCAGACCCAAATGATTGATCAGTTCCTCTCCGCCCATAAATCTAAGGGTATTATGCAGTTTAAGTAACTGAACTTGTAGATCGTGTTCTGGTTTAAGCCCAGGAGCTGCCAGAGGGCTTTTGAAGTAAAAAGAGAGCCACTCTTGAATTCCGTAGAGAGCTGTTCTTTGGGCTAAATCCATGAATAAAGCCAGGTCCAACACGATCGGTGCAGCTAAAATACTGTCCCGGCAGAGAAAGTTAACTTTGATTTGCATGGGGTAACCCAACCAACCAAAGATGTCGATATTGTCCCAACCCTCTTTATTGTCTCCACGGGGGGGATAATAGTTGATCTGAACTTGATGATGAACATCTCCATATAAACTCGGATAAGTTTCTGGTTCAAGAATTTGCTCAAGTACAGATAGTTTGGATACTTCTTTTGATTTGAATGAGCCAGGATCTGCTAGAACTTCGCCGTCGCGGTTACCTAGGATGTTGGTGGAATACCAACCCGATAGGCCTAGAAGACGACTTTTGAGACCAGGGGCCAAAACTGTCTTCATCAAGGTTTGTCCCGTTTTGAAGTCGCTGCCAGAGATGGGAACCCTTAACTCTTTAGCCAATTCTTGAAGCGCTGGGCATTCCACACTTCGATTGGGAGACCCGTTAGCGTAAGGAACTCTCTCCATGATTGCGGCATAAGCATAGATTTGGCTTGGGGAGATCATGGGGTCATTTTCTAGAAGCCCTTTCTCAAATTTGGCTATTGTTTCATGGCAGGGGGCTTGCTCAGTGTATCTTTCGGTGCTGGCACACCATACCATGACCAGTCTTTCGCAATTGTTTTCTTTTTTGAAGCGACGGATATCCTCGCGGAGCTGATCAGCGAGTTCTTTCTTGTTTTTACCCGATTTTTTGTTCTTACCATCAATCAAAGTGATGTAATTGCTGTCAAACACAGCACTCATAGGTCTAATTTTGGAAAGTGGCTCTTTCAATTGATCTAGAAGAGTTTGTTCTAGCACTCGAGCCTTTGAAGCCGCTTCATAGACATTATCTTCAAAAATATCCCATCCACCAAAGCAGAGGTTTTCTAATGATGATAGAGAGATAAAATCTTTTATCATTGCAGAGCGATTTTCGCTCCTTTTTCCTAAACGAAGCTGGCCCATTTGGGTCAAAGAGCCTACGGGTTCTGCTAGGCCTCGTTTCACAGCTTCAACCCCAGCAATAAAAGTCGTCGCAACAGCTCCCATTCCAGGGAGTAAAACTCCTAGTTTTCCATTGGCCGGGGTTACATTTACATTTGTTTTGGTCATAATCTTTCCTCGCCCCATCGGTGTAGCAAGTTTTTAAGTAATTTAAAAGAGCAGAATTCTTACGAAAAGTCAGGGGTTCCCTGGGAGACTTATTTTAAATATTTATGGCTAAGAGCTTTTAACTCGCGAGCCATTTGTTAAAATACAAGCTTATGTGGCGAGAAATATTCAAAAACAACAAAATTACGGTGACTTACAATCCAGAGCCCACCCCCTCTAAGACTCCTTCGAAAGTACGTTTTCAAGCGAAAAAAGCTACCAAGAGAAAAATCACCGACAAAACTACTGACGAAACGCTAGTTCCTCATACCAAAGGAGTTTTTCAAAGTCGGGACAAAACCAGTATTTATTACGAAGTCTATGGCGAAGGCAAACCCCTACTGATGTGTTACGGACTGGTTTGTCGCAGGGAACATTGGCGGCATCAGTTAAGTCATTTTGTGAAGGATTATAAAGTCATTTTATTTGATTATCGTGGACATCAGTTTTCGGGCCGCCCTACGAATGATCGACACTTAACTTTGGATTGGTGCGCAAATGATATTCAAGATTTACTAAGTTATCTCAAGGTTGATGAAGTAGTGGGCTTGGGACACAGCATGGGAGTGGGAGTTTTGGCACGAGCCGTAGTGATGGAGAAAACTAAATTTAAGGGAATTGTTTTTATTTGCGGAACCGTCAACAATCCCTTTGAACAGATGTTTTATTCTAATCACATGAATCGAGTTCACCGGTTGGCAACTGCTTTGTTTGATTTGATGCCTGCAACTGTGTCAGATTTATGGCAGAGACTCACAAAGAATAATCTTTTTAACTTTATTATTGCCTCCCATTTAGGTTTTAATGCAGAAAAATCACACGAGACAGATGTCAACAGTTACATCGAAGGAGTGAATCAAATTCCCTTTGCTACTTTTCATGCGTTGATCGACGATTACACTCGTTTTGATGGCAAAAGTTATTTAAAACAGATTGAGTGCCCTGCTTTATTGATCGCTGGAGAAAAAGATGTGATTACTCCCTTACCCGTGCAACAAGAAATGGTTTCCTCTTTAAACGTTGTTGAAATGCATGTGGTGAACCAAGGAAGCCATAATACCCACACCGATTTTCCCGACCAAGTTAACCAAACCATTGATGGTTTTCTTGAAAAGATTGGTTACCGATGAGGTGGATAAGCTTTATTGTTTTGGCGTCTTTATTAAGTTCCTGTGCGTCTCAGCCTCTTCATAAGGAAGTTAAACTTTCAGAGGCCAAAAAACTTTGGGAGCTCTTTTGGGAAAATCAGGCCCAAAAACGCGAAGTGACCCGTAGGGTTCAAGGAAAAATTCGACTCCAACTGACAGATAAACATCAATCTATTTCTGGTAATGGTAGCTTTTATTCGAGCCCAGAAGGTTTAAGGATAGAGCTTCGAGATCCCCTGGGGCGATTGCAGTACATCAATGTTTTAAAAGGAAAATCAATTTTCTCTGCCTATTATCCTTCTCAGAGCAAAGTTTACTTTGACCGGGTCCAGGGACGCGCTTACCTTCGCGATTTTCTAGGGCTGGAAATCAGTTTTTATGAGTTGAAAGAGCTGTGGCTAGGAATTCTACCGTTTAAAAAATCGGAGGCCCAACTTGAAAAAGCGATTGACCTCGAGGGGCAGGGCCAGACTTTACTGACTTTCAAGGGAGGAGGGTTTCAATCAGAGGTCACCATAGACTCTCAATCTGGAGAGGCACTAAATTTCAATTTAAAAACAGCGCATTTTAATGCGCAATTTGAGTTTTCTGAATTTGCTAGATGTTGCGAGGAGCAACTATCGCAAAATGAACTGCCTCGATTGGCTCGAAATGTTTTTTTAAAAATTGCAAACGAGAGAACTGAGATCGACCTTGATTGGGTGGAAATTACTCCAGCCTTAAAAACGCCCTCTGGGTTGTTCACTTTGGGGCTCTCACCCAATACAAAACAGTTCGAGATTAAGTAGGTTATTACGGAATAAGGGCCCTAAGGACTTCAGCGAGCTCTTTGGGGCAAAGAGGGGTTCTTAAAGAGTCAAAAAGTCCTGCATCATAAAAATCTTTTAACCGAGAAAGCGAATCCTCTTCATGGCAGTCATTATTGATAAGGGTGACCGGAATTTGTAATTCTTGGTGAATAATTTCGATGATTTCTTTGGGATCCGCCCACTTCAAGTCTGACTCAATAAAAATTAAATCCCATCGTTTCCAAGAGTAGAGTTGAATATTTAGGGCTTGGGTTGATGAAGCACATTCAACTTTAATTCCATGAAACGACTGTAAAAGGGCTAGAGAGTCTCCATGATTAGAGAGATACAACACCTGTTTTTTCTTCCCCATTCGAGTTGGGTCGAAATTCGATAGAAAAATGACGTTATCGTAGTTCACGCTTTTAGTTCCTTAATTAAGTTCTATTTTAATGGTGAAGATTTTAAAAATGCAAAGAACTAATTTTGAAAAAATAAGCAATTTATGCGCTGCGAGGTGCGGGGAGACCTGTCCCGAATTAAGTCATTTTTTTTAAACTTAAAAAAGCTCAAATATTTGCTTCATATTCCGATAAGTCTCTTGGAGAGGAGACCTATGGATAAAATTTTAGTTATTGAAGACAATAAGGACTATCAATTCCTAATCCAGACTTCTCTCGGGAGAGATTATAGGGTGGTAGTAGCTGACACTGGCAATATGGGTGTCGAGCTAGCTAAAGAACATCGACCTGATTTAATCCTTCTCGATATTAGTTTGGGTGAAGTTGATGGTTTTGAAGTGTGTCACCGATTGAGGGCTCAGAAAGAGACTGAAAAGACCCCTATTATCTTTCTTTCATCCCGTAGCGACACCAATGCGAAGAAAATGGGGTTTGATCTCGGTGCCGACGATTATGTTCAAAAGCCATTCGAGGCTGAGGAACTGATCGCGCGTATTAAAACTCGAATCCGGCAAAGTAAAACGACTAGAGAAAATCTTCCAGCATTTGAATTCAAAGGTCTCAAAGTCGACTTTGTAGGTCACCGGGTTTTTTTGAATGATAAAGAAGTCAACTTCTCTGCTTTGGAGTTTAAGTTGCTCTCTTTCTTCATTCGGCATCCCGATCGGGTTCTAGCGCGAGATAAAATATTAAACAGCGTTTGGGGCGAAACTTTTGTGAGCGACCGAGTTGTCGATTCGCATATTCGCACCATACGTAAGAAGCTTGGGCCCTTTAAAGCTCACATCGAATCCATTTATGGAGAGGGGTATCGGTTCAATCCGAGCCCCCTTTCCACTGGGTCTTCTTCTGATGATGATGATGATGAGCAAAAACCTGCCGCTTAACCTGCTAGTCATTTTCACCCCTAAATGAGATTGTGAATCCAATCCTGATATAATGAATCCATGCCTGCTCGACCCCTATTTTTATTCTTTGCATCGTCCCTTTTTTTGTTTTTCCCTATAGAGTGGGGTTATCGATTGGCCTATGGGCAAACCTTTCGTGGGCTGGATGTCCTTTTATATATGGTTTTACCCCTGGTTTTAGTTGTGGGTCTTCTTCGGGTAACTAAATTTGGCTGGTATACCTTGATTGGCTTTATATTTCTTTTGGGCCTTCAGGATCTGAATAGATATTACAGTGCGAAAGGGAACCCTTTGGGGTTGTTTTCGCATCTAGGAATCTATTTATTTAGTCTTAGCTATTTCATCAATCCGAGGGTAAGGCACCTCTATTTTGACCCAAAGCTTCGTTGGTGGCGCACCAAGCCACGTTTTGAAACCTACTTACCTATGATCACTCGTTGCGATAGTCTTTGGGATTACCCAGTCATGAAAAATATATCGGAGGGGGGATGTTTCATTGAAACTAAAAAGCTTGGCTCGATCACTGAAACAATCTCATTGAGTATTCCTCTACCCGTTCCTTTATCAGTATCGGTGATTCATGTTGAGGGCGAGATCCGCTGGATATCGGGTGCCGAAAATCGAACGGGAATGGGAATTCAATTTAAAAATCTTACCCCAAAAGACCAATTCGCTCTGCGAGAATTTGTACGGTTAGGTTTGTAGGGCCACAGTAATCTTGCTTGAAAAGTGCCCCATCGGTGAGGCAATATCAGTGTCCTATGAGTTACGCCTCTACTATTCCATTGTCTTCAAAAAAGATCGCTAGGTGTCGTGATATTGCGAAATCTATTGGCTCCGAAGTAGCGGCGCTTATTGAAGCCAATTCAACTGTGGGAACTGAAAGAGCGGTTTTGAGATTGTTGGGATTCAATGAAGCCACTCCCAACGATCAGGGACAACTATTTCCAATCGCTAATTTGATTTGTGATGAAGTTAAAGCCCAGAATCGGTTGCACGAAGGAGCCCTGTACTGGATTGCGAATGCTATTCTAGCTACCGGAGAAGATGTTCCAAAGCTTCAAGAAAAAGTCATCAAAAGGGAGATTGATATTGGTTCTCTCCCTTCTCAGGCTCCCAATAAAGTGAAGAGTTTGGCTCAGCAACTCGCGAAAAAATCCTATCAAAACCTGATTAACTACCGAAAAGAACGATTGGCGATTGCTAGAAAATTGAAAGACCCCGTAAAGGAAAAGAGACCCCTAAAGTATGTCATCGTGGCTACCGGGAATATTTTTGAGGATGTCACCCAAGCAAAAAGTGCGGTCCTCGACGGAGCTGACGTTATCGCTGTGATCAGAAGTACGGCTCAATCCCTTCTAGATTATGTGCCCCAAGGCACTACGACTGAGGGTTTTGGGGGAACTTATGCAACCCAAGCTAACTTCAGAGTTATGCGCCAGGCCCTAGACGAAGTCGGCAAAGAGGTGAATCGTTACATTCGGCTCACCAATTATTGCTCTGGGCTCTGTATGTCTGAGATTGCAGCCTTGGGAGCCATGGAAGGTTTAGATTGTCTTCTTAACGATGCGATGTACGGAATTTTATTCCGAGATATCAACATGAGAAGGACTTTAATCGACCAGCATTTTTCTCGCTTGATTTGCTCCAAGAGCGGAATCTGGATTATGACCGGCGAGGATAACTACATGAAAACCACCGATGCGGCTAAAAGTGGTGACCAAGTGCTGGCATCTCAGTTCATCAATGAGGCCGCCGCTCTAAATGCTGGAATGGCTAAAAATCAAATGTCTATCGGGCATGCGATGGAGATGGATCCCAATTACGAAAAAGTTATCTTGATGGAGATCGCAAGAGCACAAATGACTCGTCAGATTTTTCCTGAAGCGCCTCTTAAATACATGTGTAACACCAAGTATAAATCGGGAGATATTTTTACGAGCCATGCTATTGATACGATTTTTAACCTTATTGGTTCCATGACCAATCAAGGTGTCATTTTGCTAGGTATGTTGACCGAAGCGGTTCACACCCCTTTCTTGCAAGATCGTAGTGTGAGCATCCGCAATGCTAATTATGTCGTGGGGGGAGCCGTAGGTTTAGGAGATGAATTTGGCTATAGGTCAGATGGTTTTATTTCGACCTTTGCGCAGAATGTTTTGGATGATGCCCTTAAGTTGCTTGAGAAGATAGATCGGATGGGTATTTATAAAGCAATTGAAAAAAAGACTTTTGCAGACGTGAGTCGTTCTATCAACGGTGGAAAAGGGGCAGATGGAGTGTTTGAGGTTGAACGAGGAAGGTATCTCAATCCATTTTTTCAACTCATGGGGAGCAAAATTTAATGGCTGAGATCAACTTCTCTTCGCTTAAGCCTTATGGGGATACGACTGATGATGGAGCTATCCAATTAAGTTTTACTTTACCTGTAGAGCCTTCCGCAAAAGCGCGTGAAGCTGCGACTGTGCTTGTTCGAAATTGGGGTTTTTTCGATGTCAAAATAGCCCATATGTCCAAAATAGGGGTGAATTACTCTCTCTTTGTTGTTTTTGCTCGAACCGATAAAGGCGTTGATTACACGAAAATTGAGGTTCCGGATCTTGGAGGAGAAAAACGGAGCTACAAAGAGATCGACCGATTGATCTTGGCCAATGTGAAAAGACCTATTCGAGTTGTTGGAGCTTGTACCGGCTATGATGCTCATACGGTCGGGTTAGATGCGATTCTTAATATGAAGGGCTTTGACGGAGATATTGGGCTAGAGCGTTACAAAGGGTTTAGAACCGTAAATATGGGAAGTCAGGTTCCCACGGAAGAACTCATTGATCGGGCTGTGAAAGAGAAGGCCGATGCTATTTTACTTTCAAAAGTTGTTTCTCAAAAGGATATCCATATTTCCGATATGCGGGATCTGATTGCAAGGCTAAAAAAGCGAGGTTTGGAAGGAAAGTTTATTTTGATTGCTGGGGGACCTCGAGTGACTCATAAAATGGCCTTAGAACTTGGCTACGATGCGGGATTTACTATTGGTGCTAGACCCAGTGATGTGGCAAACTTTCTATATGAGCAAATGATAGAGCGATTGGATAAGGGTGAAATCGACCCAAATTCAGGAAAGAAGAAACGTGGCAAGTAGATCTAAAATTATCGGACGCGTAAAAGAAGTTGAGCAGCTTAAGAAAGTCATGGCTCTTCACCGTAATATTTTGATCGAGGGGCCGGTGGGAGTTGGTAAAACATTTTTAGTTCAACAGATTTTAAATGAACTGCAGCAAAAATTTGAAAGAGTGGACGGAGACACCAGGTACACAGAGCAAAAGTTAACGGGTTGGTTCGACCCGCCTATCGTTTTAAAAAAAGGCTATTCTAAAGATTCTTTTATTGAGGGTCCTTTAGTTTCTGCCATGCGAGGAGGAAAGGTCCTCTTCATCAATGAGCTCAATAGGATGCCTGAAGCAGTTCAGAATATTCTTCTCCCGGCAATGGATGAACGAAGAATCGCTATGCCCAAGTTGGGAGAGCTTTCAGCGAAGGCAGGCTTTTGTGTCATAGCCACCCAAAATCCTAGAGAGTTTACAGCAACTCACGCATTATCTGAAGCTCTACTGGATCGGTTTGAGATGATAAAGTTGGATTATCAATCCAAAGATGAGGAACTGACTATTTTGAAGCAACAAGTTTCACCTAAAATCAAAGGTGAAACTTTAGAACGAATGATAGATCTTATTCGGGCCACTAGAAATCATTTGGGGATTAAGCGGGGGGCAAGTATCCGAGCTGCTATTTCGATTGCTAAGCTTTTGGAAGCAGGTATGGATTTTGAGAGTGCGGCCCTGATGGCATTGCCCAGTCGGATTGAGCTAGTCTCGAGCGAAGAAGACCCTCGGGAAGTGATACTTAATCTCATCTCTTTAAATGAGTTTCCTTCCCTCAGCGAAAAAAAAAAGAGTTAAGACCTAAAAGTCGATTGGAGGGGCCTGCTTTGAAGGTAGTCCCCGTCTTTTTTCCTCCCGAAATAGCGGACCAGCAAGAGTTCCAGGACATGGAAGGGGGAGTAGGGGATATGAAAACCGACCTCATGCGCCAGCTCTACTTTCAGAGAAACGGTCAAACTCAAATTGATGAAACTACAGATAGAAAATTGGTTTCTCTTGTTTTGGATCATGCCAGGAAAGTGATTGCTCATCCCTCCAGGCCCCAAATTTTAAAACGGGATTCTTTTATGAGAGCCCCTTTTGGAGAAATTGCGTTAGAAGAGACCCTCGAGGAGAATCCCTTTTTTGAGGAGGTGAACCCGGAATCTTTGCAAGTTGAATTGACTGAGGAAAAACCCTTCACCTGTGTCACGATGATTGACGCTAGCTCCTCAATGTCTGGTGATAAACATCTTTTGGCTAGCATTGCTGTGGCAGTTTTATTGTTTGAGATTCAATCCAGGGATGCTTCAGTTATTGTTTTTTCATCAAAAGCACAGCCTATCAAGAAGCTGTCGGTAGAAGAGTCGATGGAATCTATCGTGTTGAAATTTTTGAGGGCGCAACCTAGAGGGTTTACCAATATAGCAGCAGCCCTTGAAGAGGGATTAAATCAGTTCAAACACTTTGGCATGGGAAAAAGACGTGTGGGCCTCATCGCAACAGATGGCAGAACCACTGAGGGTGGAGATCCTATCGAAATGGCTAAACGATATGATTTTCTTGTCGTACTTCACTTACATGGTCCTGGAAGTCATTTAGAGGCATCGCAAGCGATGGCTTCACATGGAAATGGTATCTGTCTAGAAGTGGAAAAATTTGAACAGTTGCCCAAGAAACTTTATGACGCTGTCAGATTGCTGGCTAGACGGTAGAGTTTTTGACCTGCACCCCAGGGGTTTCTAATTAAAACTCAGGAACCAGGAGCTATTTTGGTTGGGCACGTGGGGCAGGGTTTGGCGACCATGCGAGCTAAACCGGTCCACAAATTATAGATTTGCGCATTAGTGTTCCGAATGACCACAGCGATAGTCACAGCGATCATCACTACGAGTAAAATGTATTCGATAATAGCTTGTCCCTTGTTTGTTTTCACTTCTGCTATTTTACCATACTAGCGTAGGAAGACTCGCAGCTAAATTAATTAGCATGTGGGCTAAGAGTGATGAGCTGATTTTTCCAGTACACCAGCGAAGATAGCCTAACCACAGGCCTGTAAAAAGAGTGTACAAGATCTGAAAAATTAAAAATGGAATTGTGAAATGGGTTCGGTTTTGAATGTGCCATATAGAGAAAGCCAAACTCGATAAAACTAGTTCTGCGGGTAGAGGGTTGGTCAGAGTGAAAAAACGGCCTTTGAAAAGTGTTCGAAAAATTGCCCACAACCAACCCCTGAATAAAAGCTCTTCTCCAATCGGAATACAAACGACAACCCAAAAAAGTTCTTGTTTAGGATCCTGGCTTTGGACAAAAGAATTTGTTCTAAGAATAACTCCAAAAATGAAAGCGATCGTAATGGGCACTACGAAGCTGGGTAACATCGAATTTAAGGTTAATAATCCCTCATTTTTTGATGAACGGGTCCCGTTTGGAAGTGTGATAAATAAAAAAGAGGCAACTGCAGCAAACAATGCCATTTCGATGATCTTAGATTGTTGAAGTGATTGAAAAGTAATAATTTGTTCTAACAGAAGCTCTAAATGATGGATTGAAGGTAGAAAAGTGAATGCTAGAAAAAAGCCTAAAGCTAAACTAAAAAATAATCCGAGAAATCGCTCGCGGCGGTTTACTGACTCCATCTCATTGATCTTTTCTTAAATGAAGTTTTTCAATGAGCAGCTCGGGAATTGCTTGGGCTTTTAGAGGATTAAGTTTGACACAGACCAATCTCATCTCGATCCAAAAGTAGGACTGTTCAACGAAGTCTTCAGGCAACTTTTGCAGATATCCAGATACGGAACGGTAGTCAGGTTTCGCCGCTACAAGTTGTTGTTGAAGGGTGAGAGTGGCTCTTGAAAAATTTATGCAACTTGTGATGATTGAGAGCTTTTGACCCAAAAGAGCAGGTTTTTGATACTTGGAATGAGTTTCGGTAAGCGCAAAGGAGAAGCCTTGGCTTAAGAGCTCCGAGTGGGGGATACCGATGTCATCTAGAGCTCTACCTCGAGCTCTCTCGCAGAGCACTAAGTAGTTGGGGTGATGGACTACATTTCCTGCATCTAGCAAATCGAACTCAATATTGACTGGAAATATGTGAAATTCTTGGTGCCTCATGTCGAGGATTTTCATCGATCAAGCTAATAAATTGCAATCAAATTTTAAACGATTGAATCAATAGACCACATCTTTTATACCCTAAGAGTGAAAACGGGGCCTAAAATACTTGTCCGAACTCCAAATTGGGTGGGGGATCATGTGATGGCCCACCCCTTTTATGAAGCTTTAAAGTTAGCCTATCCTTATTCGGTGATTCATTTTCTCTGCTCTGAAAATTTAAAAGACTTTCCAGATTCGAATTTGTGTAGTGAAAAACTAGTTCTAACTACTGAATCAAAGCGCGTAGGGTCTGCTTTTCATAAACTGGTCAAGCAAATCAAAGCTGAGAAATACGATCTATCTGTGATGCTAACGTCTAGTTTTTCGAGCAGCTTATTGCTTTTATCTGCCCAAATTCCATTGCGAATTGGTTTTTCCCAAAGCGGAAGTGGTATTTTTTTGACCGATTCTCTTAAGTGGTTTGGACTGCGATCTGGAAAACACAAAAGCGCTATCTATCTTGAGCTCTTAGAATTTATGACGGGTAAAAGTTGGCAGACTGAACATTCCGAAGAACCTCATAAGTCGGTCGAAAAACGAATTGTGGTGGCTCCCGGAGCTTCCATTTCTCTGAGGGTTTGGCCCTTTTTTTTCGAATTGCTTCGAAATCTTTCGGAGAGTTACCCCGATCATGAAATTGCTGTGGTAGGTGCTCGAGGAGAACAATATTGGCATGGGCTTTTGGAGAGTTTCAAATCTAAAAATGTAAGAGATTATGTTGAGAAAACATCCTTATCGGAGCTTATAGATCTTTGTCGCGGAAGTGCATTGGTGATTGCTAATGATTCCGGAGTGGGGCACTTAGCTGGAACTATGGCTAGAGTGCCTACATTGGTCCTTTTTGGTCCTGGTTCGCCCCAATACATCAAGCCTCTGGGTCCCAAAGTAGTATGTCAGATCCCCCAGGGAGTTCCCTGTCATCCTTGTGAAAAGCCCAAGTGCCATGAAAAATATGGTTATCAAGCTTGTTTAAAAAGCATCTCTTTGGAAAGTGTGATGGATCAAGTGAATGAATTACAAGCGCCTGTCCTCAATGCTTCTCTACATATTCAGAGACATTAGTCAGGGGTTTAACCAAAACTACAGGTGCCATAGTAATTCCATATTGGAATGAACCCAAACTATCCGAGAATGGAGCCGCGAACCTTCGAATCTCATCGGGAATAGGCTCTTTTTGGCTTAAGCGTTCCAAACTTGATTTTGCTTTATAGTCGTCGGGATTTTGGCGGACTATTTCTATTAAATAGTTTTTAGCCTCTTCGTCTCTGTTTTCAAGGAAGCTCGCCCAAGCCATGTGATAGTTTGAGGTATTGGCGTCTAAGCCGGCCTCTTTCCCCTCTTCAGCTAGTTTTCTGACCAAACCAAAGTCTTTTCTCTGCCTAGCCACAGCCATTTGACTTTCAAAGGCGAGGGGAGAGTTGGGGAATTTTTCAGAAAGCTCTTGGGATGCCGATTCAAATTGCTTGGCGTTGTCGGCATTTCCGCCGGTCATATATTTTAAATAAGCCCCTTGGACAATATACTCAGCCGCCATGACATTTTCCGGCTCAAGTTCGAGAAGTCTCCGACTGATTTCTACTAGCTTTTCAGGTTCTCGAGTATCACCGGGTTTCATAACTTGGGCAAAGATTTTGGCCCCCAGAATAGAAACATCTTTAATTTGGTCAATAGGCTGGTCTTTAGTGAGATAATCGATAGCTTCAAATCGTAGTTTTAGAAGAGCATGCATACAAGAGAGGGTCGACGGCGATGAGGACCCAGCTTGCCCAGAGTTGTAACAGAGCGACTGCACTTCATCACTCACTGCTTTTAAAGGGTGTTGTTTGGCCACTTGACATCGGGATGAGTAATTGAAGTTGTCCTTGAAGTTTTTTAGCTCAGCTTCTTCTCCGAACACAAAGTTTGTTTGCAATCCTTTTCCGGATGCTTTGCCCCATTGATTTGAGTCTACTTTGGCAAGTTCCGCCCAGCTCTCGCGGCAAGAGGGAGTGTCGAGAGCGTTGTTGTTGGGGGCTAGATTGATGGAACCATGACTTTTAGTCACGAAAGTTTCTCGGTTGGACTCTTTGCTAATCTTGGGCTGCGAAGTCTGTTTGGCTTCTTCTTGGGCAGAAACTACGGTCACTTCTGAGCCCTCTTTTTTAAGAGCAAAAAAAGCAATACCTACTGCGATAATTAATCCTGAAATAACTAAAATTTTTTGTTTCATGGTTTTCCCCTATTACGAATTATTGCACGTCATTTTAAATCACTGGCTTTTCTACAAATTGCCCAACCGCCTTTAACTCCGTTGCAGTCTCCGTAATGTTTGTGATTTGCGTCGTCAAAATCTTCGCCTAGCCAGGTATTTCCCAACCATTGAAATACGTGAGGGGTAGGGACGGAGCTGAGAGCAGCTAGCCTTTGGGGCAGGATAGCGGCTATGCAGGCTCTAGTGGCTGCCCTGCGCTCTTTACGAGTTAAAGTACTTATCTCAGTGCGATAAAAGTCTTTCAGTTCATTTTTTAAGCGGGTAGATAAAGGGAGGCTGTCGACTTGTCCCAAGAGTGTTCTATACTGACTAATTTGAGCTGAGTTGTCGGCTGTGCCCAACCCCTTGAGGTAACTATAGACAGCGTCATTGGCAATACGGGTCTTGTAAGTTCCCGCTGGGACCGTTACGACCACATACATGTCCGCTCGAACTGGTTGAAAGCACTTCCGTGTAGTTTCGGCTTTTAAAGTTGTTGTAGTGGTTAAAATACCCAGGAAGGCCAACATCAAACTTAAGTTTCTGTGAATCATGACTAGACTCCTATTTAAAAAAGAGCGGAAGCTTCCCCGGAAGAGTAAAGTGCTACGAATCTTTACTACTTTCCCTGCGAACTTGGTGCCAAAACTGGCTAGCCTCAGTTCACTTGTTGGATTAAGTTACAGATGCAAAACTTTTAATCACAGAGTCTTCACATTTAAGAAAAGTCTTTAGATTTAAACTAATTAAACTGACTACTTCTTAAACACACGAGAGTGTTTTTAATAATCTCTATAAGTTTCATTGAGATACGTAGATATGTGTCTAAAAAAAATCAAAAAAATTCCCCCTAATCCAATCAAGGATTAGGGGGATAATTTGTTTTTGAGATCGAAGTTAACTATTTAAGTTGGCTTGCCTTGGTACATCTTGTGACGCCAAGAGGGGCTCCGTTACAATCTCCTAGCTTCTTACCCGAGTTGGAATTTTCACCCTCTCGCATGTAATCTAAGTAAACGAACACATGAGGGGCTGGAATGCTCATAGCCGCTAACCGCTGAGGTTTAATTGCATTCTTACATGCAGTCACAGAGTCTTCTTTCTCCTGATCTTGAAGAGAGGCAATCTGTTGCTCATAGTAAGCCTTAGTGCTTTTTTGCAGCGCTGGAGAAAGAAGCAAACTAGGGATGTTGGCAATCATTTGTCTGTACTGGTTGATTTGCACAGCCTTATCACCGGTACCTTGAGCATTAATATAACTGTAGGGCACATTATCAGCGACTTTAATTTTGTAGGTTCCTCCAGGGACAGTCACAGAAACGTACAAATCAGCGATTACTGCCTGAACGCATTTCTGAGTCACTGCAGCTTGTCCAGAAGTGCTTAAAGTAAAAAAACTAAAAGCGGCGAGGCCTAATAATGCAAAACGGTTTTTACTAGCTAACATGGTTCGTCTCCTTTGGAACTGAGTTCCTTCGAACATCGATTGAATGCTCAAAGAGGGTTTAAGTGATTTATTGAACTGATAAGAATGCGAACTTGGTGCCAAAAACTGTCGAGCACAAAAACAACTGACCAAGCACCTTTCAACTGTAGAAGTTTTAGCCGTAACCCAATCGAAAATTTAGTAAATGAAGTGATATTGCAATCTTACACTGCTTAATTCTTGGGCAGTAGGCGGAGTGTTCGAAAAGTTATTGAATAATTAAATGGATACTACCGGTGGTGTCTAGAAAAATGGCAACATTTGAATTTTTGTGAATTGTTAGTAGGTCTTTCGGCACAATTTACAAAGAAAGTTACTGTCACCCGTTGTGTGGGCTTTTTAAGAGGTTCAAACGGCAGAAAGGTTCTTAGAAGCGTAAAAAAAACGCCCGGTTCCTATTCTAGGAAACCGGGCGGTTTAATCTTTTTTTAAAAAGATATCTTGTTTACTTTAGGTCAGAGGGCTTTCGGCAGCTTGTCCATGGAGGACTTGTCCTACCATTACAGTCGGCGTAATTGATGACCGGAGGATGTTCGAAGTCCTCACCCAAAATAATGTTTCCTAAGAACTGAAACACATGTGGGGCTTGAACGCCGTTCATCCCAGCTAAACGCAGAGGTTTTAGCGCAGTAACACATGCAGAAATTGCATCGTTCTTTTCTTGGGTTTGTAGAGAGCTAATTTGCAAATTATAGTATCCTCGCAGTGATTCTGCTAGCCATCCGGGAAGCAATAAACTGGGGATGCCGTTAATGAGTTGTCTTAGTTGGTTAATGGCTACAGATTTGTCCGCGCTACCTTGCGCTTTGATATAGCTGTAGACTACATCTTCGGCTATTTTGAATTTGTAAGTTCCGGCAGGTACTACTACTGTTATGTAGAGGTCTGCCCTAACCGGCTCAAAGCACTTTTGAGTTGTTGCGGCATAAGCTTGCGTAGTTGAGAGTAAAAATCCAATTAGCCCTAAGCTAATCATTATTAATTTATTTTTTGTTGTATTCATGGGGGCTCCTTTTAATCAATACTCAAGCACGTATTTTTTGTCCTGAAATGCGAACTGAGTGCCAATAACTGTCTAAGCCTCGAGTTAAAAGCCACAGGCTAGACGTTTGAGAAAGAATTTGACAGGTCGAGATGAGATTTTCAAAAAAAACGATGATTCCAAAAGGATACGCTGTCCAAAAGTTTGGCTGTCAGGTGAGTTTTAAAAAAAAGACCAGTATTCCAATGGTATACAGGTTAATGCGTATAAAAAAAGATCGGAGATAAAGTGTGCTAGGTTCTCAGATGAAATATACGACTGAGAACCTAACATGATGATAAAAATTTATCTTTGTGCCGAAGCTTTAAAGCTTCTTAAAATTCCATCACGGTCAAACTCTGCGATGATTTGATCTCCAGTCTGAATGGCTTTTTTGTCCTTCTGATCTTTTTCTCCAATCCACTTAACTCCCTTTTTACGATAAAACCGACAGGTCTCTCGGCCGGAGTCCTCCACTTTACACCATTCCGCACTGCCAAAGTACTCGACTAAATCAGTTTTAGTGGCTGTACCAATTTTTTCTCCGAAGTTCTCCTCGAGCTTGGTCTGTGCCTGCTTACTTGTCTCCGGACCGCTGGAACAACCCGAAAAAACGACTGCCATTAAGAATAGTGAGATTATTTTTTTCATGTTTTCTCCTAGTTTGAGTTGCAAAGTGATTCTATATCCTCGATCTCTTTTGGGGCCCCGGTAGTAAGAACTTTATTCCCAGAGCTCGTAATTAAAACATCGTCCTCAATTCGAATTCCAATTCCGTGATATTTCGGGGGGCATTTTGAGTGGGGCCCAAAGTAAAGTCCCGGTTCGATGGTAATCACCATACCAGGTTCGAGTTTTCTCGGCGTATCATAGGTGATTGAAAAATAGCGTCCAGAGTCGTGAACATCCATACCCAGCCAGTGCCCAGTCCCATGAGGATAATAGGGTAAATAGGCTTTCTCTTTGATTAAAGTTGCTGTTGTTCCCTTAAGTACTTTTAGTTTTTTAAGTTCCTCGACGAGAATTTCAATCGCATGATGGTGAAGATCCTTCATGGACTTACCCGGGCGAGCCAATTTAACGCAGGATTTTTGAGCTTTTAAGACTGCAGAGTAGATCTCTTTTTGCTCAGGCGTAAATCTGCCGCTGACAGGAAAGCATCGAGTGATATCTGCAGTGTAGTATTCAAACTCTGCACCTGCATCGACTAAAAGCAGATCTTTATCATCCAGTTTTTTATTGTTAGCCACATAGTGGAGAACACAGGCGTTAGCACCTCCAGCTACTATCGAACCATAGCCTAAACGACCTGCACCTTGTCCTCTGAATGAGTGGTAAAGCGAAGCTTCAATCTCGTACTCATACATCCCAGGTTTAGCGAGTTTCATAGCACTTACATGAGCTTCCGCAGTGATATTTGCAGCTCTTTCCAGTCTCTCTGCTTCGGAGCGAGTTTTGATAAGTCGCATTTCACCTAATATTTCAATGGGGTCATGAATGGGCCAAAAGCCTCTGCCAGTTCGACCTAGCTGCCTCACTGCTTTTTTCATAAGATGAAAAATCCGCCGATCCCATTCTTCATTAGATCCCAATCGATAGTAGAGCACTTCGGCTTCCAGGAGCGCTTTGATAAAAGCCTCGTCAAAATATTTCGGATCCGTAGATGGGAAAGCTGCATCCGCACCGAAGGCTTTTTTGGCTCCATCGACCCCAGTCAGTTTTCCCTCCCACAATTCTTTAGTGGCATCTTTGGGATGTACAAACATTTGAAATGGGGTTTTGTTCGAAGAATCAAAAAGTAAAATACTGTTGGGTTCTTCAAACCCGCTTAAATAATAAAAATTGCTCTCCTGTCGATATTCATGGCGAACATCATTGTTTCGGATTGTTTCAGGAGCCGATGGAAAAACAGCGACACCTTTTTTAATTTTGCTGAAAAATTGCTTTCGACGATGATCAAAATCGATGGGATGTAAGGGTTTTTTCATAGCGATTGTGCCAATTTTAAAAGTTCTGAAATAAGTTCTGAGTAACTAAGACCCGAAGCTTGCCACATCTTGGGGTACATACTGATGGGAGTAAAACCGGGAATCGTATTGATCTCATTTAAGTAGATTTCATTAGTCTTTTCTTCAAGGAAAAGATCGACTCTCGCCATTCCACTGCATTCCAAACAGTCATAAGCTTTGAGCGCAAAGGCTTTGATCTCTTCTGTGGTTTTAGCATCTAGGTCGGTAGGGACTTTAGTCTCGGCACCGTCTGATAAAAGATATTTAGCTTCATAAGAGTACCAACCAATTTTTTTTGAAGGAATAATTTCACCAGGAGCCGCAACTTTCGCCCGGCCGTGCAGACCCAGTACGGCACACTCGATTTCTCGGCCTTTGATCCCTTCCTCAATGAGTGCTTTGGTGTCATATTTAAGAGCAGTCTCTACGGCTTTTTTTAAATCTCCGGGGGAGTTAACTTTGCTGACACCTACGGAACTTCCTTGGCGGGGTGGTTTGACAAAAAGAGGGTATTTGAGATGAGAAAGTTCATTTTGAACTTTATCCAGTCCTTCGACGGACTCTACCCAAGTAAATTTAGCAGTGGGGATGCCAGCGCGGAGACATAAAGTTTTAGTGAGTACTTTATCCATGCAGAGCCAGGAACTTCCACAGTTAGAACCTACATAGGGGACTCCAATCATGTCCAGCATCCCTTGAAGAGTTCCATCTTCTCCGAATCGGCCGTGCAGAATAGGGAAGACGATATCAAAAGTATAAAACTTTCCTTCGCAGAGAAGGGTGCCCTGTTTCTTTTCATTGGAAAAAGGGGCCAAAGTGACTGTTGGAGTCGATTCATTGAGTTTAATCTTATCAGCTCTAAATTCGCCCAAAAAGAAATGAGCCTCTTGCTCTAAATGCCAGGTCCCTTTTTTTGAAATTCCTACCAACAGGGGAGTGTAAAGCCTTCGATCAAGAGCATCTAGAATTCCTTTTGCGGAGATAAGGGAGATCTCATGTTCATCTGATCTTCCGCCACAAAGAATAAGAACTGTTTTCATCTTTACCCGTTTTTAATTAAAGAGAGAGGGCTACGCCCTTTAGGTTGCGATTTCATGAGCCGAACTCTTTGCTCGAGATCATCGATAACGGCGGCTCCGACGTTAATATTGTAAAGCTCGTTGATGTTATTAATACCGCCAGGACAAAAGACATTAATTTCTAAAAGCTTGTTGCCCACGATATCGGCTCCAACAAAGTAAAGGCCATCGGCAATCAGTTTGGGACGAATCAGTTCAGCGATTTGGGCCTCTATTTTTGTAAACTCTACTTTCTTTCTTTTTCCACCTACATGCATATTACTTCTGATGTCACCTTTCGGGGACATTCTTCGATACATGGAGGCTCGTTTACCGACGAAAATAGGAGAGCCGTTGAGAAGTAATAATCGTTTATCACCCTCTTTGACCTCGGGAATATATTCTTGAGCCATCACATAACCACTTTTGGCGACGGTTGAGATAATTTGATTGATGTTGATCTCTTTCGCATTTTTTAAAAAGAAAACATCTTGCCCACCAAAACCCGAGAGGGGTTTTAAAATAGTAGGCTTTTTAATTTCTCGAACAAACTCTTTAATTTTGTATGCGCTTCGAGTGATCAAAGTTTTAGCTCGAATCTCTGCAGGGAAAGAGGACAAGTACATTTTACTTGCGGCTTTTGATAAGCCTGCGGGGTCATTCACGACAAAAACTCCGTGGAGTTTGAGAAGTCGGCCAAATTCAATCGCAGGATTTTTAGATTTATCTTTTTCTCCATCAGATTCGTTGGGGTTGTACCTTAGGAAAACTACGTCAAAGTCACTTAGCGTGACCTCTTCTCGCTCTGCAAAGCCACTTTGAAGCGCGCGCAAAAATTCTAGTCGGTTTTGAAACGGAGTTCTCCCAGGTCGAATCACAGTCGCACGCACCGTCAGGTCGTGCGTGGCAGAAAAACTATTGACCGTTGTGTAGACCACATCATGACCTCTGCGATGGGCCTCGTAGGCCAAATGGGTAGTCGTATAGGTCAAGTGTTGAGAATAAATGGATCGGACGACAAAACAGATCTTCATAGGGAGCTCTAAGTCTCCATTAAGACTCAAATGGGGTAAAGGTTTTTTTTTGCCAAGATTTCGGTAGTTTAAGAGCTTTAAAAGTAGGTGATTTTATTCAGTTAGTATAGGATGTTTGCAAGGGTGACTTTAGTTTGATAGCTGTGAGATACAGGATTGTATGATTCGTCGCATTAAAACCCTCTTTGCAAGCCTATTTGTAGCTAGTTTTTACTGGCTTCTAAGCCGTACTTGGCGCTTAAAAGAGATGGGTCTGCCTTTAGGCCCCTCGGCTCGCAACCCAAAACTCTATGCTCACTGGCATGGAGATGAGCTTTTATTGGTTGCGGTTTCAATTCAAAAGCACATGGCTATCATGGCCAGCCGGAGTTCAGATGGCGAACTCATGAAACGGGTTTTAAATTATCTCGGTTACAAAGTGGTGAGGGGTTCGAGTTCTCGCGGAGGAGCAGGGGGACTTAAAGGGCTAATCGATCTGATGAAGACTGGAAAGTATCATAGTTCGTTGGCAGTCGATGGACCACGAGGTCCGATCTATCAAGTGAAACCTGGAATTTTAAAATTGGCTCAGGAGACTGGGCTTCCGATCATTCCAGCAGCGGCTTGGCTTCTAATAAATTTGTTTTTAAAAAATCTTGGAACCAATGTTATTTGCCACTGCCCTTTTCTAAATGTGTGGTTTGGTATGGAGATCCGATGTTGGTTCCTGCTGATGTTACTGCTGAAGAATTTGAAAAATTGAGAGTGACGTTAGAGCACAGAATGAAGGCTCTTAAGAAAGAAGTGGAAGACCACTTTGCCATTTCTCAAAAATCTTTTAAAAAGCCTTCAGAACTTATCACTGCCGGGGTGTAGCGCAGTTGGCTAGCGCGCTTCGTTCGGGACGAAGAGGTCCGGGGTTCAAATCCCCGCACCCCGAAATTTCAGTGCATTCCTTACTTATTATGAAGATTATTTCACAATTCAATCATAGAGAAGAACCATATCGACCTGATATAATTGAATATATATGAGAGAAAGAAAGAGTCAGAAGGGAAACACTTTACTGAATGTAGTCATTTCTGGAACAGTCGTTTTAGCGGGCGTGACTTTTGTCATGCAATATCTCGGACAAATTAATAAAAACTCAATTACAGCATCACAAAACTCTGAAGGGGCCAACCAAGATCAATTTGTGCTGGGGTTACTGGGTGAAAAGTTTCTTCTCAAAGGGGTCAAGCAGACTCCGATCAGTGGGCCTACGGGCAATGAGATTCAGGCCACTTTTTATGAAGACGGTATCGAAGGTATTCCCCTTTCAGGGGACCAGCAGCCCTATCTTTTTGTCGATCCTTATCCATCACTTGAGGAGTTAAACAATCCTAACTTTAAGCCGCAGATAGGTTTGTTCAGACCCGATCCGATGGGAGCTCAACCCAATCCCAATTTGCAGACAACGAATCAACCCATTCGCCCCATTTCCCTGCCTTTGATTTTGGTGGGAGGAAAACTTAACGAACAGACTCGGGCTTGTGAGCCCCTTCCTACTCCCACCACTCGGTTTACGAATCAATTAGAAGCTTTGGACTGTAACGTTAAATATTTTAGGTTGGATTCGTCTAAACTTTTATCTTTAGAAAGTCGTAATCCGTCAAGTGCGTCTTCGAGCGATTTTCACAGCGCGTTTCTGGCGTTTCCAAATTTAAGCACGATGTCTGCTGAACAAGCGCAGAGTTACTTCACTCAATCATCTTTTACGACTCCCCTTGAGTCTCTTGATAGTAAATTGGTTTCATTTCTTGGCGTCTTTCCAGATCCCAACTACCCAAGACTGTTAAAAAGTTTGTTAGTGAAATCGGGATCCACAATAGCTTTGTTGGATATGCCAGTACCCCCTGAACCGGATGGAAGATTTAAATTGGCTGAGGGCCAGAGTGAACCACTCGCCCTGGGAACTAATGTGCGTGTGAAAGTCAAAACGAATAGTATCACTGTCAGTGGCAGCTACTCTGGTAGCAACAGTTTT
>Ga0214923_10001788_pt1 | contig 29926 bp, 28 predicted proteins | sample LL1510_MetaG_FD_177993 | JGI IMG/M metagenome (GOLD analysis project Ga0214923, IMG submission 177993) | Freshwater microbial communities from Lake Lanier, Atlanta, Georgia, United States - LL-1510 | ecosystem: Environmental > Aquatic > Freshwater > Lake | place: USA: Georgia | collected...
CTCTATGGTTTTTCTACTTGGGTGTATAAAATTTTGCTCTATTATTTTAAGAATTTGGGTCGTTTCTTCATAAGATTTTGCCTCTGGCGACACACATTCTACAGTCCCGTCTTTATAAACCAAACACACCATTCTCCATTCTGTTTTATTAAGATTTTTCGTTTTGAATCTGTAAGAATATAAATCATGAGCAAACAGGCTGCGGTAAGTTTTGAAATCATATGCATTTAAAACGGGTTTCACAATCTGTCCATCGTTATCTTTGGGAACTAATACATCAATGACGAAAGTTCGTACAATATCAGGATATGTATTATAAGAAGAGATGTGTTTACAATCTATAAATATAGATGTAAATATACCCGTGGATATAAAGAGTTGGGTCAATAGTGGTTTTATATTTCTAGATAACTTCTCTGCCTCTTCTACAGTATGATAGAACTCCATTATTTTGTCTTTTCTAACATAAAAGAAGAGAAAAGAACATTCAATTTTTATCAAATACATACATACCCATAATAACACTTATAGAAATTATTACAAACCCTTGAATATATGATTTTGTGTATTGATTATCTGTATTCATATATATACCTGTGCCAAATAAGAAAAGAAGTAGCAGTATAATTAGATTTGTCGCCAGTAACTTATAAAATATATTTTTGTAACTAGCAGCACAAGAATATATTTGGGTATTATTCATATTTTAATATATATGGAATAAGTTGCCAGACTTCAAATTTGATTAACGGTAAGTTAAAAATTGTTGCCACTAAATATCTAAATTATAGTATATGCCAATAATTACGGATATGAAAATCCTTAAAGGTCAGCGAAGAGAGGCTATTTGTGAAAGGGCAAGGGAATCAAATCGTCCATTTGATAATCGTATTGGCTCCTATTTGGTTAAAAGTCATGGTATCTATAATTCAAGCGCAACAGACATATCTATAGAAGATCAAATACTTTGCGCCCTTAGCAATGGGTGGTCGCTCAAAGGAGAAATAATACCTCCGGTTGGCGACGATGTTTACTTTTTCCAACTTGTTGTAAGATATTCGGAACCAGATTCATCTAATCTGGTTTCGTGAAAATTATAATTTAACCCAATTTATAAAATTTTAACTTTAGCATAATTTATCAAATTTTAACTTTGGCATAATTTATAAAATTATAATTTAAACGCAATTTATAAAATTTTAACTTAAACATAATTTATAAAATTATAATTTAAGCATAATTTATAAAATTATAATTTAATAAACGCAATTCACAAAATTTTAACTTAGACCGACGGGCATTTTAAACGGGTACTTATGTTTCTGAATTAGTATCTTTTTCTGAAATATCAGAAGTATCTAATACAACAATAACGCCACTTTCTATTAGTTTTATATGTTCGTCGTAAATATTTTCTATAGATGATATAAATATATCTGTTCTATCAGAATTGTTAATTTCTGATAAAAGGTTTTCATTTAACCATTCATTATTATTTTCATATACATCTTGTTGCAATATTCTAATTATTTTATATCCCTTACCTTTCGCCCTTTGCATCTTGAATATATCCTTTTTCATAGTATATAATGGATTATCCCAGGTTCTTACTTGCTTGAAGTGTTGCCCTCCATCAAGTTCTATTATAGTCATACTATCGGGTATCATAAAATCATATCTCAAACATCTACCACTAAGAGGGTTAGTACACCAGTCTGCCTTATACTCTTTCACTACATTTGGATATATAGACTTTAACCATCTATATAATTTACTCTCAGTTTTATTAACACAAATACTACATCCCCTACCCATAAGGTGTAAATTAGGTGTCTGTTCAAATATCCCACATTTCTTACATATAATTTTTACTGGTTTTTTACTTTTTTCATAAATACATTGTGAATAATCATATAAATCTCCATGTACTATTTTAGCTTCAGAAATGAAATCTTCTAAGCAATAAATATGTGTACATCTTTTACAGCCATGCCCTTTTAAATGATTATATGGATTTTGTTGAAATTCACCATGTTGTTTACATATAATTATAATATCTGTATGTGTATTAATCCAAATACTTTTAGAATAATTATATTTAGTTCCATGAATTTCAATTGCTCTTATAATAAATTGTTGAATTGTTAAACGCTGTATATCATGAGCAGATATTTCACCACACTTCTTACATCCACAACCCTGCAGATGAGAGTTTGGAACTTGATTAAATTCACCATGTTCTTTACATATAATAATAATAGGAGTCTGCGAGTTTATATAATCAACATTTGAATAGTCATATTTATTGTCATGAACTTCATTTGCCTTACTTATAAATTCATCTAATGTATATCTATTGCTATCTGCTCTCTTAATGATACCACAATGAGGACAACCACTTAATCCACCAGTAATATGATTGCCTGGTCGTTGATTAAATTCACCATGTATTTTACATATTATAATTACATTTCTATCAACTCCATTCATAATTACCTTAGAATAATCATAAGTATCTCCATGTATCTCTTTTGCTTTATCTAAGAATTCTTCTATCTTCATAGATTGTTTTTCCTTACTACTTACAAATCCACAAGATTTACACCATTTCCCACTAGATATATTATTTAGTGTCATTGTAAATTCATTACTACATTTATTACAGTTAAATATGAATTTTTTATTACAAGACTTGAAAACGGTCCTTGGGTTAATAGTATTTTTTTGAGATAAATATAGTGCCTTATCAGATGATGCAAATGATTTATTAAGACATATACTACAATTTACATCATCGCATAATTTTTTATTAGAACAATAAGAACACCAAGTGTTTATCTTAGCGATTGTATATGGTAGAGTTTCAAATTCGTGTGGGCAAACATCACATTTGAACCAATATTTAGATGTTTGATCATATAAAGGAACATCTTCTGGTTTTATTGTATTTCTATCAGACCAATGAGTTGCCCTTTTATGAAATGCAAATGACGTTTCGAATGTTAGAGGCATGTTTGTTACTTGTTTTCTAAAGTTATTAAGTATCAATTTTATATGCCTTCGGTATTCGTTTTCGTGTCTTTCTTGGCTTCAATAATGTATCACTGCGGAAAGCATGTAAGAAATAGTTATTATAGTTATGTTCCTTTACCTTCTTAATGCTCTTCTCAACAACCCTATTGATATCATCAAATAGCATAGGTGATTCTTTCTTGATATAGTGTTTTACCTGATTTATAATCTTCCGTATGATGTTTTCCCATTTCTCCTTACTAAAAGTACGCATTTAAAATGCCCATCAGTCTAAACACAATTCACAAAATTATAATTTAAACGCAATTCGCAAAAATTATTGTAGAATGGCATACGGTCCTACACCTGAAGCAGTTCGCTTTGCGTTGCGATTACAATTATCAACTCTGAATGACGAACTTCGCCTTATTCTTCTATCAAATTCAAACCTATTCTTGAATTCGTCAAGTATTGGAAAATCAATTATAGATACTTTTTTTGGTATTTTGCGTTTGAAGTTTTTTGTATTGAATAAAAACAAATATGTAATTTGCGATATTGGTTTGTCTAATAAAACTCTGCCAGTTTGGCTAACAGAATCTGAAATCGATGAATTGGAACTTAGAGAAGTCAAAGAGCATGTTGAACACTGGACTCTAAAAAATATTACGTTATTTTAGATGGGTTCAAAAACAAGAAGGGCCAAAGGCGGAAAATTTATCTATTCCGGTTCCTACGGTTGTGCTTTTTATCCTGCTATAAAATGTAAAGGTCAAAAGACTAGAAAAAATGGATATATATCCAAAATTTCGAATTATAACTCTGCCGTTTCAGAAAAACAACTTTCAAGTACAGTACAAAAAATGAACAGGAATTTTAAATATTTTGTGTATCCTGATGAAATATGCTATCCGGAACCAAATTTAACAGATGGAATCAAAAATTGTAAATTAAAACTTAAAAATCCCGTTGCGTTACTTTCACCATACGGCGGTGTAGATTTATATAAAATAGAAGTTCCATTTTCGGATATACCTGCTTTATTCAAGGGCATGGTAAATATTTTTGACGGCTTATTATTATTACACACAAATTATTATATTCACAATGATGTTAAACCATTAAACATAGTGGCCAATAAAATGAAAGATTCGTCTTATAATGTACGCCTTATTGATTTTGGATTGACCACTTTTATCACGGATTTCGTTAAAGACCCAATAGTTGAAAGTTATCAATATTATCCATTTGATATTCGTTTGTTAAGTAACACATACGTTCCCAATGAAAAGGATATTGCGATTTTTTATAGCGCTATTGCCAGGAGTAATTTTCCTATGTGGATGTATTATAATAGCGATGGGAAAAAAATAATAAATATAAAATGGGCGCTTTCCATTTTTAAAAAAATTGTGAAGGAAGATACGGCACTGGCTAGAATTGCTTTCCAGTGTGATACATTTAGTCTTGGTCGCACAATTTATGAAGTTTATAGTCGTCTAACCGGACATATTTCTAGAGGACCAAATATCATAAGTGGTTCAGAGCACGTATCAATTAAAACAAATGTCAGCATACCGCTTTTTTCACTTGTTCGTAAAATGTGCGATCCTGATCCATTTACACGTATTGGACTTGTGGCGGCAAAAGCGGAATTTGTTAGTTTATTAGAGGCTTTTGAAAAACATTTTATTTAGACAGATTTATATTTCGTTTAATCGTGATTGTTTTTGTTGAAAAAGAATCGTGATTACCCTATAAAATAATAGCATCGGCTATTCGCTTCTCTGTTATCTTAATGTATTCGTTATTAATATCAAAGCCAATATATCTTCTTTTTGATTGAACACATGCGACTGCAGTGGTTCCACTTCCCATAAATGGGTCTAGAATAATGGCATCTTCTTTTGTAAATAACTTTATCAAGTGGCTAATTAGATTTACCGGTTTTACTGATAAATGGGTGTTATATGAACCCTTTTCTGCTTTTTTTGGTTTTGGAACAAGAAATACCTTATCAAGTTCCTGTTCAACATGTTCAGCAACAATAATATTGGCAGGAAAGTAGTCTTGTCCCACCTTTGTTTCGTCGGATGTATTCATAAGACCGACACCATACTTTTCAAAATTATCTATATAACGGCTTTCAATTGGCTTTACCGCAAAACAAATAGGCTCAATTGCTGGTTTCAATTGCGGTGTTTTCCAGTCCTTACAAAGTTCTTTCAGTTGCGCTTTTTGCTCAGCGTTCTTTGTAGGATCTTTGTCAATAATATGATTTTGCGAAAAGGCCTTTACTTGAGATTGGGTATAAATCCAACCAAGCATATCACGAATTTCAAATCCGGCCCCTTCCATTGCCCATGCCATTGAATGATAGAGTCGTGGACTACTAAATGATAAGAATGCGCCTCCTGGTTTCAGAACACGAAACAGTTCTACAGACACTTTTGCATAGAATTCGTGAAACTTTATTGACTGATTCCTATCAAATTTCATGCCTTTTGGTAGATTGCCAACAACTGAGGAAGAGCCTTTATTGTCAAGAGCCGTCTTATTCCAATCGTCGCCAAGTCCATCAAGAAAATATGGAGGGTCCGTACACACCATATCAACCGAATTCGATGGCATTTTTTTCATAATATTGATACATTCGCCATATGTAACCTTGTTAATAAGGTCCGATAAATCAAATGTCTGCGCTGAAAGCATTTTAATAAGTTCGTCCTTGGATTTACCAGTTACTCCTTTTATCTTTTGTTCCTTACATAGGGCTTTGAGTTCGACCACGGTTTTACTGGTATAATCCATGTTTTGTTTTCATTGATTTTATACACATATGTGACCTCAAATTTTTTCTTATAAAGAATAATCGTAGTCCTCCTCATCGATTTCGTGACAATACAACTCTTCCCAATCGTGCTGTTGTTCCCAAACTTTGCCATCTCTCATTCGTGCCAACCAGATTCCCGCCAGTGCATCATTTGTATAATATTTATTTTTCATCCAGCATGAGGGATAGGCCTTTAGAAGTTCTGACAAATAATCATAGACTGTCCCTCCACGATAATCGTATGATACAATAAGGTGATTTGTGGTGCGTCGTGTCATTTTCACATTATCTAAACCAAATATTTTTTTCGCAATATCTTTAAATTTGCGATCGTTAGTTTCAAGAATCAATCCTGTTTCTTCCAAATCATCCAACATGTCTGCTGGGCCTCTGATTTTAAGTTTTTGATAACCTGTAAGACTCATTTTAGAGAAAAACAAATATGTTTAGTAGAATCAAATTTTTTTATTTTACTTAGAAGACGGTCTCTTGGTTTAGAGTTCGTTTTATAAACTTGATAATCTTGTTGCTGTTATCTAAAATTATTACATCAAGTCCGTCGTCATTATAATTCTTAATCATTGTGTCTGTAATACTGGGACTATTCCAAAAGATTATGGTATTGAGTGGTGGGCGGTTCATGGGATCCATAATTGATGCGGTTAAATCAATAGTATTGCCACTTTGCATTTTTTAACAAATATAATTACTTGTTGCGTTGTTCAATTTTGTCGTTACCACTTTTGTCGTTACCACTTTTGTCGTTACCACTTTTATCGTTACCACTTATACGAAGAATATCTCTGTAATTAACATGTAACTTGATAATATTATCCAGTGTACCCACAAAATAATGTGTGTGTCCATCCTTCATTTGAATAGTAAATATATGTTTTCCAATGTCTTTTGACACATTTACAAACTGAATATCATCTATTGGGATAGTGATATTAATTATTCGTCTTGAATCTGTCACATATGTATTATCATAGTAAATTACATATGAGGTTAGATTATTGTTGTAGTCTGCCCATTTTTGAGAATTTATCTGAATATGGTTACCTAGTTTTTCTAGAAATGTCATTTTTATTATAAAATTATATAATAGCAATTTATCAATTTTTACAAAAAAATAGCATCAAATTGAAACATAGTTTTGCTTATATTTTTATTCAAAAATGTTATTTAGTATGATCAAAAATATTGTACTTTTCGCTTTTATAAGCACTGTGAATTCCCAATCGGCCAGTTCCAGTCCTAGTCCAAGTCTCACACAAACATTTAGTTCAAGCCCAATTACTACATTTAGTCAAAGTTTGACTCAAACATTTAGTATTACTACAAGTTCCTGTGGAACTGTTAGTACAAGTCCCAGTCCACTTAGTACACAAACATTTAGTTCCAGTTCAGTTGTTACCCAAACATTTAGCCCCAGTCCAGTTGTTACATTTAGTCAAAGTTTGACTCAAACATTTAGTATTACTACAAGTTCCTGTGGAACTGTCAGTACAAGTCCCAGTCCACTTAGTACACAAACATTCAGTATTACTACAAGTTCATGTGGAACTGCCAGTCAAACTCCCAGCCTACTTGGCAGTAGCACTACTTCTGTATTTCAATCATTTAGTATTACAACAAGTCCAAGCACAGTTACTAGCCCTAGTCGTAGTCTGACTCAAACATTTAGTATTACTACAACTTCTTGCGGAACTGTCAGTCAAAGTCCCAGTTCCCTTAGTAGTAGCAGTGCGTCTGTAACACAATCATTTAGTGACACGGCAAGTTCTAGTGCGCTTGTTAGTAGCAGTAATACCGTGACACAAACATTTAGTGTATCAGCAAGTTCCAGCCCCGTTGTTACTGGCAGTCAAAGTTTAACACAAACCTTTAGTGGCAGTACAAGTTCAAGTTCAACGCCCAGTACAAGTACAAGTTCAACATTTAGTACAAGTGCTACGCAAGTATTTAGCGTAAGTACAAGCAGTAGTCAAAGTCCAGGTGTTACTCAAAAATCATCATCCTCTTCTTATTTATCAATATCAACATCAAAAAATCCATCATTGTCCTCTTCAGTCACACAAACAACAACATCTAGCGTAAGTCCATATGTGTCTATTAGTTTTAGTACAACAAACAGCCCATCGTCATTCCAAATAGCAACCTATAGTAGTTCGGCTTATTCATCAAATACGGCAACAACAACTGCTGTACCCTGTCCCGTCTGTGTTTCACAAGAGGCATCAACTAGTCAACTTTTACAGTCTTCGTTGATTAGCATATTCTTAACATTTATTTTAGCCGTCGGAGTCGCATATGCGTTGAATACAAATAAATATCTACATCGTTGCCCCTGTCCCTATTGCGACGTCTCAATTTGGGCAACTCATATGAAGGATCATCTAAAAACCTGTAAGAGTCACTTGGCTACTTTTAATCTTGACTGTGAATCCCCTAGTTTAAAAATCAATGAGGTCAAGCCGTTTCAGATTGTAAATGAGTAATTCAGTGGATCGCCACTTTCAAACAATATACTTTGAAGATTTATAAAATATTCAAATTTGGTTTCATTTAATTTATTCTCTAATGCTTTTATATTATAATCCGTTGGACATTCTATGTATTTTTCAAAACAATTCAATAAATTGTATTTTGTTGAATAATTCTGAAATAATAAATGGATACACTCTGGCCTACATTCGGTATACTCTTTTTTGTATTTATCTATGAGTCTTGCTATTTCCAATCGTTTTGTAAGTTCATCTATTTGGGTTCTAAGTCGCTCTAGCATGGGTTTAATTTACACGTGTAAATGTTCGGACGCTCATTTTTTCTTTTCTTTTATTAGAAATGCGCACATATAAGTTTCCCCGTCGTTTTAGCAGGGCATACTGTAAAAGAACCCGTTGCGCTAAAATGGGCTTCACCCAACGTGCTTCGTGCCGACCATATAAAAATTGCTATAGAAGGACTGTGAAACGTTAACTAGCAAGCTTATGTTCGCAAGCTTAAGTCGCAAGCTTAAGTCGCAAGCTTATGTCGCAAGCTTATGTTCGCAAGCTTATAAAAGCCTGTGTTGAGCATGTGTTAATTTAATAAACGGAATCTGTTTTACATATTCCTTTTTTTCACGCAATAAAGCCACAATACATTCCGAATCGTAATCGGCCTTTTCCCTATTCCAACAATCATAATGAAGTTTATACATCGTATCATAAGAATTATACAAAATTATATTTACTTGTCGTTTTAATCTTTCTTGAATTGCCATTTGTGCCGTGGCATAGACTGTTAAATATACATCTTCATTGGCCGGATTATAAATGTGTGTGCTGAATCTGTGTATTTTCATGGCTTCACGGCGATACTCTACAAATCCCATATTACAGGCTTTCATAAATTCCTCATACCATGTGTGAATAACACGACTGCCTTTTGGACACATAATGAACCAACTTTCAATAAATGTTGTCGGGTCGCCGTCTTTTTGACCTAATGGTGTATAAAATCCTGTAAATTCGCTCTGTTGTTTTACAGAATCATTGTATAATTTTTCAAATTCGCTTGGCGAATTTACAATAATCGTTGCGTCCAGCCAACAACCACCGTATTTTTCAAGAAGAGCAAGGCGCAACCAATCAGATTTATGCGATTGGCGCATTTTTTCATAATTTGGTGGAAATGAATTTAAATATTCGTGAATCGTGGAATCGTGTAAAACACGAAAATCCCAACCCTGTAAAATTTTGGCTCTGTGATCCATAATTTTTTTAACAGATTCAGGAATGTTTTCATCATTCCAATAAGACCAAATAATTTTGGGCAGGTTGTAGCGTTTATATAGTATGGATAGCAGTGCTACACATGAACAAAAAAAGATAATATAAAATAAATAGTGTTTCGGCCAAGCGACCATATCTAATCTAGGAAAAGATTACAATTCCAAACAATTTTCTGCTCTTCTGCATCAATATACTTAATTTTTGAATTTTTCAGAATTAGGTCCAAAGTAAATTCGTCAGGAGATTTTTCGTCTATGTTTTTCACATAGGATTCTATCATTGGTTTAAATCGCTTGTTAATTGTCAAAGTTGTTGTTTTACATCTTTCATAACGGTTGCCCCAACGTTTCGGAATAAATCTTTTTTCTTCAACATAACTGCCATTTACCCAATTACGAAGGAGTCTTTCAGAATGAATAAATTCAAAATTATCACTTGAATTAATTAGTGCCACTTCAACATCGGTTTTATTCTCAATTGTTGAAAACCATCCGTCAAAATTTTCAGCCTGTAAATAGGGAACAAAACATTTTAAATTGTTATCGTATTGTTTTACTAAATTTGTGTTATTTTGACCTATTAATTTATCCAGTAATGAATAGACCCGCAAATTATTAATTGCGCTTACCATAAAAAACAACGATATGTCCCTTTTCAGACTCACAAATGTAACATATTTTGCCGACCAATCGGAAGGATGAAATGTTAAAAATATCATTGGTTTATACGAAATATCGGGATTTGGAAAATCGCTACAGTGGTATAAAATTGTACCCTTTTTCAGAAGCATTTCGCCATATGACGAACGTAATTGACCCAATTTTTGGAGTTTTCGTGTTTTACGAACTGTCATACTACATAAACTCAGATGTATATATTTATATAATGTCAGACGAAAACTGTATTTTCTATTTATTACTTCATTTATATAGGAACAGAAATACTACATAAAAGATATATCTATACACATATAGATATAAATAATGACAACCGAAAGCTATAAAATAAAGACCGAAAATTATACTTTTTCCCTTACAATTTCTAAAAATTTAGGAACACATACAATATCAATAGGGGGGGAAAAACAAGGTTGTGTCAATGTATCAGTTAGTACACCTGATTCAATTGCTGTACAACGTGGATTTCATAAGATAAATATTGCAACTATACCGATATTAGAATGGAATAGTGAATGTGCCCTTGACAAATCTTTGCTTAAAGGGGCTGGGACAATTCATATGATAAAAACTATACTTTCGGAAGTAAAAAAAAGATACCCTTATGTAGAACTTTTCACTTTAACTGATAATAGTCATGTAAAATGTACAAATGGAAAAGAGATACCTCTGTTAGTATTATCATTAATTGAATATAAAATGTCATGGTATGAAAAGCACTTTAATGCTAGAATTACCGATACAAATTTACATGAAAAATATACAAAAGGTAAGGAAATGCTGAATGATCCATATATTAAAATTCCATTTGATAATTTTAGAAAATCAATCGAACCATACACCAATAAGGGAAATATTGAATCTCTTGAAAAATATTATCAATCTGAAACATATTATGATTTTTTTGGAAATATTTTAAAAGATAAAGGAAAGTTTGATACTTGTAATCATATTGTTGATTGGATCGATATTTTTATTGCAGAATTATTTCGAATGAATCCAAATAATGTTGAATGGGCAATTTCAAACAAATATATAGAAGAGATTCCTGTAGAAATAACAATTTCAAAAAATATATTTACTCATAATGGAGGATATACAAGAAAAAATATCAAATATGGTCGTGTAAATATTAGCGAAGATCTTAGATGAAAAAATTGAATCCAAAGTCATTGGATACCAAATATCCAAAAACCAAAATGGCAGCATCTAGCGAATTTCAAATAAGGGCGTTCCAGCAAATTGTGTCCAAAGACTCCGACCAATTAAAGGAGTTTCTCTGTGACACATTCTGCTTAGAAAAGGCGGATATCGGAAATGTCAAACTTGATGTGTTTGGCGAAAATATAGTTACGGAGGATAAGACCGTTCTCTTTCTTAAATACACTCATTGCGGCGACACCTACATGTTCAAGTATGATTCAGAACAAAAAACCCCTTTCCAGATATGGGAACACGATGGCAACTGCTGTGGACTATCTTGTGACTATTACGGATGCTACAATTAAACAGGTTTTATCACATAATTAGTTGATGCCAAACAACTCAAATCCCTACCACCACCATATGAAATCGCACTCTGGAAACACTCCTTCAAATATTCACATTCCTCCAAAACGGTTTTATGTGCCATTGGCATTAATTTTTTAGTTCCCTCTATGCGATTTTTCTTTCCAGATTGGTGTGCAGACGCTGACCCCCAAAACTCCTTGTACATATTTCCATCGGTTCCCATAATTGTAGAGCCTGGAGAATCCTTCAATGCCGAAAACATTCCGCCAACCATAACAATTTTTGCTCCCAAAACCAGGCATTTAACAATATCGCCAGGGTCCTTTACTCCACCATCCGCAATAATGTCCGTTTCCGATTTAGTTTTGGCATTTACACACTCTTTAACGGTCCATGCCTGGATGCCACGACTTCCAAACCCAGTAGCATTAAATGTTGTACAAGCGGAACCTGGTCCAATACCAACCTTAATTCCATTTGCGCCCCAACTTTCTAAATCTACAACGGCATCTGGCGTTGATACATTTCCTGCCAAGATGTAGATTGGCTTAGAATTCATATTGCTACGAATCCATGTAATAATATTCTTCATCTTGATACTGTGGCCGTGCGCAATATCTATTGTAATATAATCAGGATATATATCCTGAACTATAAAGTCGTTAAGAATCTCATATGCGTCTGCATTTACTCCTATTGATACACTGATTGGTAACGAAAGGCTACGCATCTTTTTGGCAAAGGCCAGTGTATCAACATTGAAACGATGATGGATATAGAAATAACCAGCACTAGCCAATTTTATACACAAATCCTCATTTATAACACATTCCATATTTGCTGGTACAACAGGTAGTTTAAATACACTTGGGCCAAATGTGACAGATGTATCACATTCAGAACGGGATTCAACCACGCACATCTTAGGGATTAAATTCATATGCTGAAAATCAAATACTTTATCAGTCATTTTTATGATTGACAAACTATTTTGTATGGATTCAAATTTTATCGTAGGGCCTTGGAGGTTTTATTGTGTCTTTTCTTGTTTTTCCGTAAAGTTTTTCCACCATTCATTTTACCGTTGTTTTTTGTATCGGCTTTTTCAATGGCTAAAACAAATCCACTGGGTTTTAAACTATCACACCGTGCTAATTCCTCTAATTGCTCCTCATCCCAAATTTCAAACCTATCTGGATAACACTGCCAATATGCGTATCCATCACGTATTAAATCACGTGTATAGCGATAGAAATTAGTACCACGGTCGCCTGTTAGAAGTTTGTTGATATAAACATACAGACTCGTTGAGATATTTTTTCTATAAATTTCAACAACACTTACTAAAAATATTAATAGGTCGACGGAAAAACATGTTTGTTCATCGGTTCCTATTAACTGTTCTGGTATGAGGCCACCAAAATAAGGCATATTAAATATAGCAATATCGCCATTTACTGAAGAATCGAACGTAAAACACGAACGGCCAAAATCAATTAATTTCACTGTCTTATCTTCAGCAAACATTACATTACCTGTATGTAAATCTCTGTGTCTGAAATTATATGTGGCATCTAAATGGTCTAATACATTTCCCAATTGTATCAATTGCGGTTTAACATTTTCTAAAGTCGGTTTATCAAAACTATTTAAATAATCAATAAATTTAAATTTATTGAAATCCATTGTTATATACAATATACATGTTTGTGTTGTGGGTTTGCTGTGCCAATCTTTTGACAATGAAATATCTCTATAAATATTTCGTATTTGACTAATATGTTGCCCGTATTTTGTATCTAATCCCATTACGGTCTGCATCCATGCTTCTAAAAACACATTCTTAATTTCGTTGTTAAGATCTTCAGGTGTTAATGTAATTTTTTTGTATATCAGTCCAGAAACACCCTTTTCAATTTCGCCATATGAGCCAGAACCCCATATTTCACTTACATTATTAACACTATTTTCACCAGTATTAATCTTAATTAGACCATTTTTCATAGACATCGGGACCAAGGAATTTACCATATTAATAAAATCGGTATTTTGGATTGGTGTATTTTGTGCCATTAAACTTATTAATGAATTTGTGGCAGTATCATCAAAATTCTTACCTAGAACCTTTTTAAACGCTTTGTGTGCATCTATAAAAGATGGTTTACTAGTCATTCTAATTACTTATAATAATTTTATAACACGAATTTCTGCGTTTTCAAATACATTTACTACATCGCTTTGCATAACAGGCTGTGTTATTTGTGCAGGGGCAGGTTCAGGAATATCTGTTGGTAAAATGGAGGAACTATCTGTGACAAAATTTGGGGTTTCATTTGGCGACAATATTTTGGCTTCTAGAGGAAGTGGTAGTTCGCCTCCCATTTGTGGTATAGAAAATGGATTTACATCGCTTTTGCTCAATTCGGTAAATGGACTGCCTTTTACGATTTCCAATCCCACTTGATTTCCTAGACTGGCAGGTTTAATTATATCCGATATGAGGCCACCGTTTTGCGGACTAGGCCACTCCTCTTCCAAATCGTGTTTTACGGGAACAGGATCTATATAGTCGATTGGGGCTTCACCGCCTTTTTGTACTGGATTTGCTGCCGAAGTTAAATATTCATCGGATAATGCTTTTGCATATATCTGTTCGTCCTTTACAGATGTACCTGGTAATAGATCTTCTTGTATTAATGGTTGCTGAATTTCATTAAGTAATGCTTTATTTGCTTCAATGTAGTGGGGCGTGGGTGGTGGGGTTCCACCTCCTTCAAAATTCCATTCAATCATGGAATCCTTTAATCTGCCCACTGACCGCTCCGTTACAAAGCGCATTCCAGAACCGGTATATGTTGTTAATTCCTGGTCCAAAACCTTCATTGCGTATGGCATTTCCACCTTGGAAAAAGTTACACGGGATCGCCGCAAAGGTTTAATTAACGATAGATTTTCTGCAGTGGAGCCACTGTATTCAATCGGTCCATCGCACATTGGGCATATAAATAGTCCCTCTTTTTCATTTGCAATGGGAAGTGTTCCACAACCGTTACATACCCAGAAAGAGGCCGCATCTGACCGTTTCATCATTGATTCCTGTAAAAACAGTGTTACACCGTGAGCCAAAATAGCATCACGTTCCATTTCACCAATACGCATACCGCCCTCATTGCCACGACCACCAGTAGGCTGATGAGTACGAATCTCTCGTCTACCCTCTCCACGGGCGTTTAACTTATCGCTTGTTAAGTGCTTCATTCGCATAAAATAAAGGGGTCCCATAAAAATAGAGCAGTTCAGTTGTTTTCCAGTTGTTCCACAATACATCACATTTTCACTGTGGGGATGAAGACCCGCCGCCTCCAATGAATCGCCCACTGTTTTAACAATGTCTTCATTGTTGAAAAACGCCGTTCCATTACACTTGGCCCCAAATTCGCCTCCCATACGACCAAACAAACACTCCAGTAATTGGGCTACCGTCATACGACTTGTCAAACCATGTGGATTTACAATAATGTCAGGAATTATACCTTCAGCAGTGTGGGGCATATTTTCTGCTGGAATGACCATTCCCATAGTTCCTTTTTGCCCGTGGCGTGAGCCAAATTTGTCGCCCAACTCAGGAATGCGCTCTTGTAAAATACGAACCCGCACCAAGCGGAACCCATTTGCCTGATTTAATACAACTACTGACTCTACACGACCCGTTGTAAAAACAGTGGGAACAATGGAGGCATCACGCAATTCATGGGTGTCTGGATTTTCCAAATATCTGCCCACTAAAACAGTACTATCATCTATATATTCGCCTTCACGAATTATACCATGTTCGTCTAATTTAGAATAGTCATATCCCATTTTTAGATCCGTCCAGGAGGGTAGCATCTTGGGATTCGCAATACGATATATCACTTTTGATATTGTGTCCAATTCCTCCAAACCTTCGTAAGACCGCAAAGCAATGGACCGGAAAAGACCCCGTTCAATGGATGATTTGTTAAACATAATACCGTCGTCCTGATTGTACCCATCAGTGGATGCCATTGCTACTACACAATTATAGCCGTAAGGCACACGCCCCTTACCAACGTGGTCATACAACATACTGCGTACCAATGGGGCCTCCCCGTAACATAATACGGAACCGTAAGTATCATAGCGCTGTAAATAGTTTGTGGCATAATATCCAATGCCCTGTTTGGACTGAGAGCAGGATAGTTGATTACGGGGAGACTGATTGTGATTATAGAACGGAATCATACTAACCATTAAGCCTGTCATAGTTGATGGGTGAATTTCAACATGTGTGTGCTGAGGATTCAGGTCATTGGACCCCCACCATGAAATATGCGCCTCATTTGCCTCATATGGATCTATATATTCTATGGCCCCAATGTATGGTGTTAGTGTCTCCATATAGTTTTCTAAAGTTACTGCTTGATCGGCAGGAAATGGGTCAATAAATTCCACATCGCTAATCTTACGATTTGCAGTAAGAGGAAAAGTACCCACAACCAGTTGATGCCAATTGGGAATATTGGAGCCAAGCGATAAAACCTGAAGGGGCCATTTTCCACCTGCTTCCAAATGCCACAATGGCCTTGTAGGGCGACCTTCATCCAAATAGATGTTGATTTCACGTTCAGTGGTATTAAAAGACACGGAGCAAAGAGGAGGCAAACATGCGGTCCATTTCAGTAATTTTAAAACACGGGCCACTTTTGCAATATTGTTTTCATCAATGAATCCAACTATACCACCGTTAATATAAACAGTGAATCCAGATATTCTAAGCGCCCTGTCTGCATATTTGATGGAAACCATTGTACCACGCTCAGTTAGCCACTTTATTACTGGTTTATAGGGCGATGCTATAGAAACATAGGTTGTCATGGAGAAATTTTTAGAGACTCCAATATGTGCACCAGTGGGTGTTTCATTTGTACAGAAGTAGCCTATTTGACTGGGGTGTAAGTGCCTTGGCCCACGCTGTTTCAACGAAGTATCAAAATCCAATAATATTCTGCGACAGTGTGACATTGCGTCAAAATAGGAAATTCGGGCCAGTGGCTGTAATACGCCCACTTTTGTATTGAATTCATTGGTACCCCAACGCCCACGGAAACCACGCATCAGGGCGCTATTTAAATCATCCTCTTTCAGAATACCGACTATCATTTTAGAACTGAAAATCTCTAGGAAACGATGGCCCTCATATAATGATTCGTTATAGTTGAAGGTTGTATCAATGCGCAAAGACACCTGTTTTTGCCAATCCTTCCAGACTGCAGAAAATAGATCACGAAGCAGTGTGCCGGTGGTCAAAAGGCGCTGATTACGAATATCATCACGATCGGTATTGGCAATAAGTTTAGCGTCCGATTTTATGATTTTCCTCACAATTGATGCTAAATAATAGGCACGGGCTAATGGCGCATTAGGCACATGACTAAACAGATGGTTACGTAAGATATCTAATACAGAAGCAATTGTTCCCTGGTGGGTTAATGTACTCATAAAATGGATTGCCATGGCTTGGCTGGTCATTGGCCAAGCATCTTCAATGCTGGGTATAAGCACATCTTCATATAATTTGGTGAAAGCCGAATCTGGGTCGGGAAAAATAAGGCGCACAATCTCCTTATCGGTTTCCACGCCTAGTGCACGAAATAATACAAAAAGAGGCACAGGGCCACGAATAGAGGGTACTGATACCCTAATAATGTTGTCATCCCGCAACATATAGACGGAACAACGACGATTCATCTTGGTTTCTGGATGTTGGCTGACTACTGATGCATAAATAGAGACTTCCAAATCAGTGGGTGCCTTTCGGGCCACATAGAGTGAATTAAATGCCTGTTCTTGCCGGGTTATTAGTAGTTTTTCCGCCCCATCAATAATAAAATAACCACCGTGTTCCAATGGGGATTCGCCCTTTTGTACCATTGATTCCTCCGTAGAATCGGAGCCAAGACTACACAATTTGGACCGGAGTAGAATAGGAAGTTTTAATAGTGGGTAATTCTTGAAAGGAATGGTAGTTGAGGTGCCTTCATAACGACCTTCCACCATATCGGTAATAGTTACAACAATGTCAATATCAATACTAATCTGGGCGGCATATGTAAGACCACGAAGCCTGGCTTCATTAGGGTACATTCTGCGAACAGTTGTAGCATTGTCTAGTGTCACAATTGGTGCGCCTATTGTGAGTCGTAAATCCGATGCTTTTTCAACATTTCCACCAAAATAGATTTCCACCTTATAGCGATATAAACCTTTCTCTGGTAGCGGATCTTTCAAAATCACTTTAGGATTGGATGAAAAAATAATCTGTGATAATTCGTTAAATACAAAATGCTCATATGAGTCTATATGATGTCTAGTCAAAAACAATGATGTCTGCTCATAATAGGCAGTCAAGGTATTGTAAGCCAAATCGTTTGGGGATGTCATCCGCTACCCAATATAGGAAAAACATTCTTGTAATGTTCCGGGGGTTTTTCAGTAATAGATATCAATTTTATCTAACCTGTAAATGTATTATATCGTAATGATGATATATCTTATATAGTCATAATGGCTGTTATTTGATAAAAAGGGTAATCGGTAGAAGAGTAAAATTATTTTATATTTTATTAGACTAATAAAATATAAAATATTGTATTTCAGATGTTTATTTAGAAGAAACAGTGGGATAAGGGGAGGGACTTGCAATCTGGGTCATGTCTGACATAATTCTAGTGGCAGATGGATACGCATTCACCTTACCGTTGCTCACTGTTTGCCACGACTGAACTTCGGGGCGGGGATTGTTGTGGGGATTAGTGGGTTTTCCTGCCCAAGCCTCACCAAGTATTTGGCCAGATGTGGCGGGATTAGATGATGTATATGAACGCACATTTAACGAAGACAAGAAGTTGCCTCCACGCCTCTTGGTACGGCGACCACCCTTTGCCACCAGGTTGGAACCCATGTCTTTGGGTACAATGGCGGTGGTGTTTTCGGTACCACAACTACGACCCATGCCACTATTGTAATACACATCAAGGTGCTGGGTGGCCTTGGGGTCTGCACCAACCTCCGTAGGGAAAACACCGTAAGTGGTGGCACCGGGCATTCCGGGTCCCATAGCATAATCAAGGGGCGCACCGGCAAGACTGCCTCCACGCTTGGACTTACCAAACATATTCATGTAGTGCTTGGCCATTGACTTGGCCTGTGATGTAGAAAGACTCTTGTTAAATACTACAGCCCATTGCCGGGAAATCTTCTTTCCCAGTTCAGAAAGAGACAGATTATTTTGAGTCACATACTTCTTTATCTTCTCCTGTAAGTCTGCCATATGGTTTTTGATAGTTGCCACAGAACCTAATGCCGACTTAGTGTTGCGCCTAGTTGCCTTAGACTTTGTTTTCTTGTTAGATTTGGTCTTGCGCATTGCCATTCTATATCATTCTGGTAAAAAATATACACAAAACTTAATATTTTTTGTTATAGACATTTAAATAATATATCAATATTTTATGTACTAAATGTACAATAAAACATAGAATAAAAACTATTGGGTAAAAATGTCGGGATACTTTACTTGGTCTTACGACCTCCAAGCATCACACTATTTGACTTAGATACATACGCAAAGCCACCGTAAACAGCAAGTAGAGTTACCAGTACCATAATAATGGGGGCAAATCCACGCAGTCCCCGCTGCCAGGTACTGTTCTTGTAGTCGGAAGCAAACTGGGCCCTATTTAAGTGTATTGCGTAGGCTAAAAGGACTACAGATGAACCAAGTAATATTAAAGGTGCCATACTGGAGGCAAACATGAATGAAACGGCAGTAAGCGCAAGTAAAATCACAAGATTGGGGATAAGAACACCTAGGTTTGAAATGGCGAATTGCATCTCTCTCTGCGTTGTGTTTAGATTTTCTCAATCAAATCCACATGTGTTAGGAGGACCTTTTTACAACAATACCGGGTGAGATGTAACTCCTCAAATATCTTCAACTCCGCTGTCTTGGGAACTTCCCCACCATTGAAATATGTGCGATTATCTACACCAGAACCCTTCTCCTCTTGTAGGCGACGCTTGAAATATTCCCATTTGTCGGATATCATCTTACCGCAGGAAACACATCTTACTGGAATAATCATTTGCTACTTTTGATAAGTATTTACTTATCCTTTTGTGTTCAAGTTTAAGCAGTTTTCTTAAATAAATACCGGGGTATAAATGATTGTAATGGTGCGTTTATTTGCTGTTTCCAAAATGTCCCGACTAAGCATAGATGACTTCCGTATTATATGCCCGTGGTGTAAATTCACAGAATAATAACCCTCTTCGTAATGAAATTAATCGTGTTATTGGTCTTCTGACTGCCTCTGAGACACGCATTGCGACTCTTGAGAAGCAGTTGGCTGCCCTAACCAAGAGCGGTGGTTTAAAGGGTGAAAAGGGGGACACTGGTGCGCAGGGACCTGCCGGTGAAATGGGGCCAACTGGACCCGTTGGGCCTAAGGGAGATACTGGCTCAAGGGGCGAAAAGGGGGATATTGGTGATAAGGGTGACAGAGGTGATAGGGGACCTCAGGGTGAGCCTGGTATAAGCGCCAAGTAATTTGACTGTTTTCTTTTTTTCTTTTTTCTTTTTATACTATATTTCAGTAATATATTATAAAATATCTTTAGATTATGCTATTACTTTGTAAAATTTACTAATATCCATTGCTTCTGGTAAAAAGGCTGTTTTCACTGATTCGGTTGTCACTTTATTTATTTTGGTTTTATGTCCGTTAAGGACACTCAATATCATAAAAAATACAATGTTTGAAAAGAAGCCCTTTCTAATTTCGTTAATTAAATGAGTTTTCGTATTATATATTTCTATTATCTTGTTCTGCTCTTCTTGACTAATATTATTTGATGCTATATATTTATAAATAATTCCAATATTGTTTTTCGGATGAAGTGTTTCCACGGTCAAATTATTAACTGTCATGAGACTGTAATCCGCCATTAACACATTATACAGTATTTGCCCGTCGTAATCTATGGCTACGGCGTATGGAATATCTTTTGCTTTTACCATGCGTCCCTTATACATAACTTTATGAAGTTGTGACATAACTGTTGTTTGATTAGGATAATTGGGTGCAATCGCATCTTTTTCCAGTTTAATAAGTTGGGATTCAGCGGTTACTGTTTTCGTGATTGCTATTATTTTATGTTGATTTATTGTAAATCCAGGTTTTAATATTTCAATAGCATATTCACCTTGATCTGTAAGTACATTTGAACCCGCAAGAAAACAGACATTTGATTGAAGAATTTCAGTTATAGATGCAACACCAATTACCCATGTTAAAGTGCCGGTAGAGTAAAATGTGTCAAACGCAACGGCTCCCAAACCATTTGAATATTGGGCTGCTATAAAATTTGTACCAGGGTCACCGTTATATGCTAAATTAAAATAACCAGTAACGCCATTTACAAAATTATTATTAATGTTTATTATATTCCTATCAGTCACGATTTCTTTATTAAGTTCGTTTTTCAGACTACTGCTATAAAAATATAAACTACCACTGGGTATCTTGGCAACAGTGTCAAATGTTAGATCCTGTGCAATAGTTTGACCTATTGCGGAAATATTCAAACAATTAGTGCCATTACTATCTGTAAATTTTGTAATTGTGCCGACACCACTTCCATTAATATTGTCCACAACAATTGTATAAGGACGGGATTTTAGGAAATTATTTAATGTAGAATACATACTACTTGTGCTAGGGGTATCGGTCGATGGAGAACCAAAATACAAATGATATGTTTTACTCATATATTTATTCATGTGAAATTATTTTACCCGATAGTTTGGTAGTAAAAAAAAATGTTATTAATAAATAGAATGACATACCCGATTGTGGTAACGGCATTTTTTTCAATAAAATCTAAAGAACCTCCTTCTTTTTATTATGAAAAATCTAAAGCAATGTTGAAGACCCCCGCTTTAGTTATACTTTTTACTTCCAGCAAACATGCCGATTATTTTCGTGAAATAAGAGGAGATTTGCCAATAAAAATAGTAACACTTGCCATTGATGATTATGGAATGCCAGAAGAGAGTCCTGTAAAATCCTGGGTCAAAGAAAGCGATTGGACAAATCTTTACAATAATTTAAGCAAAAGACATCCCAATCGAAATGGGACTATGACAGTGTCTCTTATGCAAATGTGGTTAAACAAAGCGTGGTTTTTGACCAAAGCATCGCTTATTGAGGAAAATGTTGATAAAAATACGCCATTTGTTTGGTGTGACATAGGCTGTGTAAGAAATGGGAGTGATGCCGAATTAATAAAAACATGGCCTAGTACAGAATCAATTTACAAAAAAGGGGCATCCGATCAGAATAAAATATATTTTATCAAAAGACTTCCTCTTAAATTTTCTGTTATTGCCGATCAAAATTCCCCTATAGATGGTTCGTGTATAATTGTTTATAAATCTTCTCTGCAATTTTTTCTTGAAGATGTTAAGAAAAAAGTAATAGAACATACGATTAAATACAATGATGCTGTTTTTGATGAAACTATTTATATGTGCCTTCTTCTAGAAAATAAAGATAAATACTCATTTATATCCGAAAGTGACATTGTACCAACGGATATATGGGGTAATTGGTTTACTGCTTTTAAAATTTTTCAAGAATCTTAGATTTATAATGTTGAAGTTTTCTAGACACTATCGTAAATGCCAACTATCAGCGAATATTTGGAATAAAAATAAAAATAATTCAATTATAGATAATAATGACAATAGACAATGTAATCGAATTAAATAATATTACAAGCAATAAAAACAATAAAAACAATACTAGGAAATTAGTATATCACACAAATTTAATTCCCGAAGGTTTGGAAAGAAACTTATTTCATAGAACCGATTCAGTAGTAACTAGTCTAAGTAGCCAGGCAAATACAATTTGTCGTAATTTTATTGATGAAAATTATATCCGCAAAGCATTTAATAATATGAGTTTTGGTTATTATTATAAGGACACCGCTAACAATGTTGTTGGATTCTGCGTTTGGAGAGAAAATAAAAACATTGTATATAATTCCAAAAAAGATTATAAATATATTACATTAAGTCTAATTTGTGGGAAACCTAACGATTATAAATTAGGAAAAATAATGTTATTTGACATAGAACGTTATTGTTTATTTCATGGGTTTAATACTATTCAATTATTGCCAATAAATCCGTCATTGGTAAAATATTATGAATCGTGCGATTATACGATAGAACATTATAAAGATCAGAGCGTTATGGAAAAGATAATAATACCATTTATTATTAATAGAAATTTTAAAAATTCTAAAATTAAAACTAGAAAACGCCACTAAAATATGGGCAAAAGTATGGTTTGATAAATATAGAATCTATAATTATCCGAACAATTACAGCAATCACATTTGTATTGAAAAATTGAATATACTACTTTTCCTATTATACAAGTCAATAACCCCATGAACGCTCTTATAAGTCAGATAAAATTCACTTTATACAACAAAAATTCCAAGCCTCCTTCTAAGCCAATAAATATAAAAATAACAGATCTAACATCGCGGAGTTTTACTGTTTCTTGGACTCCACATAAAAGTGCTTTATACTACATAATAAAATTGGAGGGAAAAACAAATACTGTTCCAAATGAAATAACAACTTTCAGTTTTAATGAATTGAAGCCAAATACTGCTTATACTCTTATTATTGAAGGATTCAATGATTATGGTTCTGCAAAATCTAAACCTATAAAAATACAAACAAATTCCGAAAAATTCCATTATCACGGATGTATATGCGATACTTGTACTGATAAACAACGAAATACATTATGTAGATGTGGTATTTGTATGATAAGCCACAGAAATAGTCGTAGTTTATTTTCTGTAAAAAATAAACCGCTGAAACATATTTGAGGAATAAAAAATTTACTTATTATATAAAAAGATGTCCGTGACAAATTATCTTAAAGAACGTGGTTTCAATCCAGATGAAGGATATAGTCAGCAAGTCCCACAACAAGTAGAGGATTTGATTAAATTGACAAAAACCCCAAATATCAATGTTATGGAAATAGGTTTCAATGCCGGTCATTCTGCAGAAATTTTTTTACAGAACAATCCACAACTCACATTGACTTCTTTTGATTTAGGTTCTCATGATTATGTACCTGTGGCAAAGGAGTACATTGATCTAACTTATCCAAATAGACATACATTAATTTTAGGAGATTCTAGAGTTAGTGTCCCGAAATTTATCAATGATAATAACGGTAAAAAGTTTGATATAATATTTATTGATGGTGGTCACGATTATGATATAGCAAGGGCAGATTTGGAAAATTGTAAACAGTTGGCACATGCGGATACAATTGTTATAATGGACGATACTATGTATAATACAGGATGGTTTCAATCCTATACAATGGGTCCCACAAGGACTTGGGTTGAGCATCTAACTGATAAAAAGATTCTAGGATTAAACAGAGTCGATTATTGTATTGGAAGGGGGATGTCTTGGGGAAAATATATTCTTTAGAAATGCGTGTATTTAATGTAGTAAAATAGTTTATATTCTATTATATAATATAAATTATTTAACAAATACTGTTTTTACAAACACGATTTGAAATCAAATAGGGGGGGTTTTGCCACATCATCGAAAATAATTTCAAAAAGCGCAATTTTGAATTTATTTCTTTAAGCCTCAAAAGGGGATTTTTGCCACATCATCGAAAATAATTTCAAAAAGCGCAATTTTGAATTTATTTCTTTAAGCCTCAAAGGGGGTTTTTGCCACATCATCGAAAATAATTTCATCCATTCTTGAATTTACGAAATTCGCCAACCGTAAAATTTATCTTAAATTCAGAGTTTATCATGGCAATTATATCTCTTTCCCGTTTTTTCTGCTTCAGCAATCCCTGAATCCGCTCCTTGATTAAATTTAAATTATCTTGATCATTGCCTGAATTTATTTGAAATTTTAATTCTCTTCCTAGACTTGTATCCTTCCATCCCTGAATCTCTAGTTTCTTAGAATGATGCTGTTTATGACAATAATCACATAATACAGCCAAATTAGATGCTCTATTTACTGAAACACCATTATCCACAAATCCATTTACAGAAGTATTCTGTTCCAATATGTGATGAGTTTCTAGACCTTTTGTGGATTTACAAATTTCACACCTTCTAATTTCAACCTTGGAATTATACCGACTAACTTTACTATCCCTACTGGCAGTAGCAATAGCAAGGAATTCCTCATCCATATCTAGACCATAACAGACCTCTAGACCATACAATGAATTTCCAGGACCGGCTTGTAAATTTCGGTTGTATATAAGTTGTTTGTTAGAATACTCAACACCCAAGTGTGCAAATTTCACTTGACTCAATTGTTTAATCTCTTGAATTTCTGAAATTTCATGAAGGTGGGTGGCAAAAAGAAATTGCGCTCCCCTTTTCACCAGTACCTGTATTCCAGCACTAACTATAGCAGTGGCAGACCGTGTTTCAGTACCACTACACAGTTCGTCTCCCAAGATGAGTGAATTTCTGTTTGCGTATTTTAAAATTGCCCGAAATTCTGTCATTTCAACAGCAAAACTAGACAAAGAGGCCCATAGATTATCATTACCCAATATACGGGTAAAAATTCCAGTGTATGGAGATAAATTTATAAATTTAGCAGCCACTGGAATCCCTGTTTGCGCACAAATAACTGCTATACCCAATGCTTTCATTAAGGAAGATTTACCACTGGCATTTGTTCCATAAATTAAAAGCCCATTCTTTGCTCCAGAAATTTCATCCGAATCATTCCCCAATTGTATGTCATGCTTAATATAGGGAATCATGGAGTTAATCTTCTCTATTAGAGGATGTCTCAAGCCTGAAATTTCAACAGAACTAGTTTCAGAAATCATGAAACATGGGGCGCATAAATTGTATTCAATAGCGGTTCGTGCTAAGGAGAATTCCACGTCTATATTTGCTACCCACATGGTGAAAATTTCAGAAATTGCGGCGTTTTGAATTGAATTTAATTCAACGCATTGATTTAAATTTAATTGTTCGTCGCAAGAATTAGACCATTCAGATAAACACCTTCCCCATATTTCCATGTAGAGTTTATCCCAATGTCTCTTAATTTGACTACCACGTTTCTGAAATTCATAAATTTCATTAGATTCTAAAGTACCAGAAGTAGACTTGGAAGAGGATGGGGTATACTGGAGACTTTTATTTTTTAATTTTTCAAATCGCTTCTTCGTAATTATAAATTCAAAAGGAGTATGGTCACCAGCAACAATATTTATAGGTTCCGTCATGTTGGTAGTATAATCCTGAATTTCTTTGATAAGTGAATTCCAAGAAATTTCAATTGCGTCCAGATCATGAAACGTTCCCAATTTCCATGGATGAGTTCGCTCCAAAAAACTTTCCTCACATGTTTGTAATCTCTTTGTACACCAAATGCGTTGTCTTTTGTCCAACCACTCCGAAATTTCAGATGAATTTAAAATTGCTAGATGCGTCAATTTAAATTTATGGACCAGGGTCTGAATGGATTCATACGTACTTAGCAAATGTTGAACATCTACTATGTTTAGTGTGCCAAGATGTAATTTCCTGTGTAATCTACTAATATCGTACACAGAGCGTAACGACTTTTCAATCGTGGTGTCCCCAACCAGCGTCTTAAATGTGTTAATTCGTTCATAACGGAGTCGCAATTCATCCACATCCGATATGGGGGTTAAAATTCTTTCACGCAGTGCACGTCGACCCACAGTGGTGTAAGTTGTTTGTAGCCAACTCAATAGGGATTCCGAATTGCTGCCCGTATTGATAATATTAAGTTGCTGTAATGCTGCATTTCCTAGACGAACAGTTTTTTCAGGTATCCAGAACGTATTATTGCGCAATTTCTTTAAAAGGGAGGGAATGTGTTCTTCAATAAATTTTAAAAGAACACCCACACATTTATAGGCCTGTGGATACCGTTCAAGATTAAGAACCACATGTGGTTGAAGGCTACATTTCATAGAAAAGCACTCTTTAATAAATTCCGCTCTTGGTTTTTCCAGTTTATCTGTGCGTATATGTATTACGGCATTATTAAAATGGAACCAATGTTTCAATTGTGTTTCTGTGGGAACATCTATTGCCGGTCCATCCCACCAGCAAACCACTTCGGCAGGTGGATGTAGTAGGAAAAACGGCTCCACTGTATCTATATTTGGAACACCCTGTAAAAACTGTATAGGAGCCTCTGTTGTCCAAATGTTGCCAGTATTAATATCCACGGCCGACAACCCCATATAATAATTATTTGTGCCATTGGGTTCCAGAATAATACCAATCAAACAATTGTCTGCCTTATCTTGGAGTCGCCCCGTACTATACGAATTATTGTAAATACCTGGACTGCTAATGTAGTCAATTACACGCTCTTCAACATCTCCCGCCTGGTTTTTCTTTTGAACAACCACTACTACAGTGTAGCCATTATCCAAAAGTTGCCGTTCAAATTTGGGCAACGATGCCTCAGGAAATCCGCCAAACATCTTTAATAATTTAGGATTTTCAGGATCCTTTGCTTCAGATAAATTCAGTGAACACAGATCCGCAATTTCACGAATATTTGTGTTAGTTGAATTTGTCTCAAGGTCTAATTTGTCGTAAATTTCAAAAAACTTACCAACTTGCATTAAAACTGCCGTTTTTGGACCATATTTGGTTTGGTTTCCTTGATACCAAGCCAAGTATTGTTTATACATTGATTCATTGAGTGCGCTCATCCTATATAGGTAAGGCACAATGTCTTTATGCCCGTTTTAAAGCCGTGTGGGAAACATAAGAATATCTACAAGCATACTTTTTTTCCACTGTAGTGGGGGATTTGCGCTAGGTCGGAGCAGTCCATTTGCCATTAATTTGGCATTTATATCCTTTTCGTCCATATTATTTACCTTATTTACAATCTCTTCACGTTTCTTTTTAATGTCATTGGCATTTTCAAAGTGAATAGTGATGTTTTTGGGAGCGAATTTTCGCTTTAAAGTAAAATTGCGTCGCTTATTGGGTTTAATCAGCACATTTATTGGTGCCTTTTTCTGTATGGGAGTTTTATTATCTACAATTTTTACCTTTGTAGGTGGAGCCACAGTAACATTCGGTTTTTCAGCCAATTTAATAGTGGGCTTTTCAGCCAATTTAATATTTATTGTTGGTTTAGTAACCAGATTAGTTATTGGTTCGGGCTTTTTATCCCCACCGTAACGGATTGTTGATAAAACAGGTACAGGATTGCCACCACTAGCCTTTTTTGTTTTGCGTTGGCGCTTTTCCTTCGGTATAGGAATATTTATATTAACGTGTTTAATATCACTCATTTAATATGCCCGAAATCTATTAGTAGGTCTGAAAATAATCGGGAAAGACACCGCATTTTTAAGCCAATTTATTTTAAAGTTGAAACCCTTTTTCAAAATAATACTATTTAAAAAAAATGGCTTCCTCCTACCATCGTCTATTTGAGTTGTATTTCAACCAACATAATAATCGTCAGATTATTTATCATCAAATAGCATCATTTAATCAGTTCATGGAAAAGGAGGTCCCTGAGACACTGCTTCGTTCATGCCCAATAAAAATTATTGGTTCGCCAGATTTGACACTGACCGGCACTACACGGGCTGCCGCCGGTACTGCGGGTACCGCCATTCGTGTAAGTATTGACCCCACAGAGGCAGTCCCAGTGGCCCCAATGGCAAACCCCCGTGAAATAGAGGTAAATATTGAGTTCCGCAATGTAAGTATCCGTAAGCCAACCATCTTTGAGAATAACGGTGCCATTACGCCCATGTATCCAAATGATGCCAGGCTACGAAATATTACCTATGCCGCTCCAGTGTATGTAGATATACATGTTTCAACTACCCTGGTTGATCCAATTAAGGGTACAAAGGAGACCCGCACACGAGCTTTACCCAAGATTCATGTTGGTAAGATTCCTGTTATGATAGGCTCAAAGTTCTGTATGTTGAGTGAGACTCCTGAGAAAACACCCCGTGAACTGGGTGAGTGTTCCACGGATCCGGGGGGTTATTTCATTATACAGGGTGGGGAGCGTGTGATTATTAGCCAAGAGCGAATGGCGGAAAACAGAATGTTTGTATTCCGTAATTCCAAGAATCGCAATAAGGAGGCAGAGAAGATAGAATGTAAGTCTATTGGTCTTGACAATGAGGGCGCACCCAAGTCCATTTCTGTAGTGATTCTGTACAACATCAAAAACCCATTGGCCCCTGAACACATTCGTGTATCTTTGCCCCGTATTAAGACAGAGATTCCGCTCTTTGTAATGTTTCGTGCGCTAGGTATTCGCTCCGACAAGGAGATTATTGAGTTAATCTTCGGCTCCACGGAGACACAATATGATATGATTCTACAGGAATGTATTCATGACGCAAAGGACATCCGCACTCAGGAGGCCGCCCTTGAGTTTCTGGCAAAGTATATTGGCAGTGGCTCAAGTATTCGTGAGGCACTTACCAGTTCAACACTTCAGACTGCCAAGATGTCTAAAACTGGGATTTTGACTGAAATTCTGGCAGAGGAGTTTCTTCCCCACATTGGCGGTTTCAATACCCTGTATGAGAAGGCATGTTTCTTGGCAGCAATGACAAAGAAGGTATTGGAGGTTTATACAAACAAGATTTCTTACGACGATCGCGATGCATATCCAAATAAGAAGGTGGAACTACCAGGCAATCTTCTGGGAAATCTATTCCGATATTATTTCGGTACAAAGGTTGTCAAGGATATGAAGGCAACCATTACCAAGGAGATTCACAATGGAGCCTGGAAATCAACGGGCAAGTTTGAGGATATTATTAACCAAACTAATATCTATAAGATCCTAAAATCCACCATTGTTGATATTGGAATGAAGAGTTCATTGGCCACTGGTAACTTTGCTGGTGGAAAAATGGGAACCAAAATGGGTATTTCCCAGGTGATGA
>Ga0214923_10001789_pt1 | contig 29917 bp, 28 predicted proteins | sample LL1510_MetaG_FD_177993 | JGI IMG/M metagenome (GOLD analysis project Ga0214923, IMG submission 177993) | Freshwater microbial communities from Lake Lanier, Atlanta, Georgia, United States - LL-1510 | ecosystem: Environmental > Aquatic > Freshwater > Lake | place: USA: Georgia | collected...
TTCTCTTGGCGCGCTTTCGTAGCTGGATATCTAGATCTAAGAGCGTAGAAAATTCCTATAACCTGCCAAGCCTCTAGAATGGCGCTGTGATTGAACGCGCAGATGAGTTAAGGCAGAAGGGGCTCCGCCTTACCCCGCAGCGTGAGTTAGTGCTGCAAGCTGTGCGCGAGTTAGGCCATGCAACCCCTGAGGAAGTGGCAGAGAGCGTTCGAAAGAGCCATCCAGGAATTAATCTCTCAACGATCTATCGAAACCTTGAGACGTTAGAAAACGTTGGTTTAGTTAAGCATGCCCATCTTGGCCATGGCGGTGCGACCTATCACGCAGCAGAGGATGCTCACCATCTCCACCTTGTCTGTGGCAGCTGTGGATCAGTTGGCGATGCACCTCTTGAAAGTGCAGCAAGTTTTGTTTCAGCTTTGATTGATGACTATGGCTTTAAGACCGATGTCACTCACTTTGCTATCTATGGCACCTGCGCCAATTGCAGTGATAAATCATGAGCGCTGTATATCTAGATGAAGGTTTAGATAAGGGAGCAGTTTGGCACTTTGGCCAAGTAGCCCAGGAAGGAAGAGCTCTTGCAAAGGGGCAAGCCTGGGCAGATCTATCTCATAGAGGAATAATTAAAATCTCAGGAAGAGATCGCCTTAGCTGGCTTCACTCATTAACAACGCAGCATCTAGAGAAGTTAGAGCCAGGCGCTTGGAGCGAGGCGCTAATTCTTGATCCAAAAGGACATCTGGAGTACCAGCTCTATCTAGTTGATGATTCAGAGGCTACCTATCTCCATCTAGATCAGGTGAGTGCGCCGCCGCTACTTGAATATCTAGAGAAGATGAAATTTATGCTTGATGTGGCTTTGAGCAACGTTTCTGATTCTTATGCGATCTTAAAAGCTCCAGGCCTTAGCGATGAAATTGGCGGGCCATACGCACTTCTTCCAAGAAGTGAGCTAGAGGCAACAAGTAAGGCATTTAATGAAGTTGCTACGCAGGTTGGAATCTGGGCTCTTGAAGCAGAGCGAATTGCGATGGGGCGAGCGCGTATCGGTTTAGATAGCGATCATAAATCAATTCCCAATGAATTAGGTCTATTAAATAAGGCAGTACATATGAATAAAGGTTGCTATCGAGGACAAGAGACAGTGGCAAAGGTATTTAATCTAGGTCATCCTCCACGCCGGCTGGTACTTCTTCACCTCGATGGCAGTAGCGTTGATATCCCAAATTCAAAGGATCCAATAAATCTCGATGGAAAAGTGATTGGATATATCGGCTCAGTTGCTAGACACCATGAACTTGGGCCAATTGGCCTTGGAGTGATCAAGAGAATGACCCCAGCTGATGCGATTTTAGATGTCAATGGAATATCAGCTAGCCAAGAGATATTGGTGGCAATTGAATAAGCAGATAGGTTAAAGCGATGGAGTTAGTTACTTCGATTGCTTTGATCTTGACCTCACTACTTCTCTCACTTTTTCTTCTAGGAGCTGCTGCTAAGGGCTGGAGAAAATTAAGGAAGAATGGCTAAATGGCATTTCAAATACCAGAAGGACTTCACCCTGATCTAAATCCACTTGCCTGGCTAGTTGGCAGTTGGAGCGGCAAGGGACATGGTGAGTATCCAGGAATTGAGAGTTTTCAATTTGCTCAAGAGGTGACCTTTTCCCATGATGGACGAAACTTTCTTACCTACTTCTCGCGCTCTTGGATTATTGATGAGAATAACGAGATTATCCAAACCGCATCATCTGAGACTGGATTTTGGCGAGTCAAGTCAGATAATCAATTAGAAGTTCTAATCTCTCATAGCACCGGATTATCTGAAGGATGGGTAGGAAGATTTGATGGTCCAAAGATTCAATTAGTTATGGATCGTTCCTACTCCGCACCTTCTGCTAAAGCAATTGATGGTGGTCAGAGGCTTTACGGCCTTGTTGATGGGGAGCTCTTCTATGCCTATGACATGGCATTTAATGGCCATAAACTGCAAGCACATATCTGGTCAACGCTTCCCAGAGTTTCGTAAAAGCTGATGAACTCAGGTGAGGTTCTACTTGAAGTTGTAAGAAATGATTTAGTGGAATCAATCCATAGCGGCCATCTCTTAATTCTTGGTAGCGATGGCAGGGAAGTGCTAGCACTTGGCGATCTTGATCAACTAATCTATCCCCGCTCTGCAGTGAAATCTCTGCAGACTGCTGCGATGCTACGCGCGGGAGTCAAGTTAAATGAGCAGCAGATCGCACTTGCCTGCGCAAGTCATGCCGGAAGCACCGAGCACCTTTCGGTAGTTAGATCAACTCTTGCAAGCGTGGGTCTTGATGAATCATCACTACTTAATACTGCTGATAAACCACTTGGATTACTTGAGAGAGCGGCTTGGGTAGGGCCGCCATCGCCTCTTGCTGCTAATTGCAGCGGAAAACATGCAGCGATGGTTGCAACATGCAAGACAAATAATTGGGATTTAGCAAGCTATAAAGATCCCAGCCACCCACTACAACTTGCAATTGCCAATGAATTTGAAATCTTAAGTGGGGAGCAGATTTCACATGTTGCAGTTGATGGCTGCGGAGCTCCGTTATTTGCGCTATCACTTAGAGCGCTAGCAAGAGCGATGAGAAGCCTTGCGTTATCAGAAGATCCAATACATAAAAGTGTGATTAGAAGTTGTATTAATAATCCAGTCTTAGTCTCTGGGATAAATCGACTACCGACACTGCTGATGCAAAGAGTTGATGGCCTATTTGTTAAAGATGGCGCTGAATCAGTAATGGTTATGGCGACAAGTAGCGGCGAGGTAATAGTTTGGAAAATCAGCGATGGATCTCAAAGGGGAGCAGGTGAGCTAGCAAGAGTAAGCCTTTCCCATCTAGCTATTCACGTTGATCTTGAGCCTGAATATGTGATGGGTGGAGGCCAGGTTGTCGGTCAGATTAGAGCGAGTAAACTTCTTCTCTAATGGCTAAACAGTTACGGATTGCATCTTTGATGCTCCATACCTCACCGCTTGAACAAGCCGGCGTTGGTGATGCCGGCGGCATGAATGTTTATGTAGTCGAGAGCGCAAAGCGAATGGCTGAATCAGGAATCGGAGTTGATATCTACACCAGAGCTAATCGCTCTGGCCTTCCTGAAGTAGTTGAAATTGCTGATGGAGTAAAGGTTAGACACCTTGAAGCTGGGCCTTATGGTGGTATTACTAAAGATGAGCTGCCCTCACAAGTTTGCGCGCTGATGTCCTCATTTATGCATCAAGAGGCTCGACTTGCTTCTAATTACTACGAGCTAGTTCACTCCCATTACTGGATCTCAGGACAACTCGGTTGGCTAATTAGTGAGCGCCTTTCAATTCCACTTGTTAATAACATGCACACCATGGCAAAGGTTAAGAACCTTGCTCTTGCTGAAGGTGAGAAGGCAGAGCCAGAGATTAGAGCCATTGGAGAAGAGCAGGTAGTGAAGGCATCAAGCGCCCTTATCGCTAATACTGCATCAGAGGCTGCCAGTTTAGTTTCACTCTATGACGCCTGCCCTGATCGCGTCTTTGTTGTTCCGCCAGGAGTTGATTTAAAGACCTATAAAGTTGGGGCAGGAAAGAGCGCAGCAAGGGCTAAATTATTAATTAAGCCAGAGACTCTCCTACTAGCCTTTGTGGGAAGAATTCAGCCACATAAAGGTCCTGATGTATTAATTCGCGCAGTATCTGAGATGTTAAAGCACACCCCATCACTTAGATCTCGCCTCAAGGCGGTAATTATTGGTGGAGCATCAGGAAGTGGTCAGGGCGAGATTGAAAAGTTAATCGGCCTTGCAAGATTTTTAGGAGTCTCTGAAGTAATTGAATTTCTACCGCCAGTTGCTCATGAGGATCTCTCGGATTGGTATCGCGCAAGTGATTTAGTCTGCGTTCCTTCATATTCAGAATCTTTTGGTCTTGTTGCACTTGAAGCTCAAGCTTGCGGAACTCCAGTAGTTGCAACAGCTGTTGGGGGCTTAAGAACAGCGGTAGCTGATGGAATCTCAGGTCTATTGGTAGATGGCCATGATCCAAGAGCCTGGTCTGCCACTATCTCGCGCCTGCTGCTTGAACCAGAGAAAAGGCTTCTGTTTTCGATGGGCGCTATTGAGCATGCATCACATTTTGGCTGGGATAGCACCGCTAGGGGCACTCTTGATGTTTATGATCAAGTTCTCTCGCGCGGTTTAAGAAGATCACGCGCTCTTGCTTAATATGGCAAATAGAGAGATGGCTAGCGCCACAGTTGAAGAATTTCTAGATTCTCATGAAATTGATTATGAAAAAAGTGGCCCAAATTCCTATCTTCTCACTCTTCCAGGGCAGGCAAAGCTAGAGACTCATTGCGCTCTAGTTGTTGGCGATCACTCACTTAGCATCAATGCCTTTGTGATTAGAAAGCCTGATGAGAATATTGCTGCAGTCCATAACTATCTTCTAACTAAGAATGCCAATATGTATTGCCTAGCATTTGCAATCAATGAGCTGGGAGACATCTTCTTAGTTGGCAGATTAGCTCTAAGCGCCGTAAGTGAAAGTGAGTTAGATCGAATAATTGGCGCGGTACTGCAATATAGTGATTCAGCTTTTAACCCGTTACTTGAGTTGGGATTTTCAAGCGCAATTAGACGTGAGTGGGCTTGGCGCTTATCACGCGGTGAATCCCTTGCTAATCTAAAAGCATTTGAACATCTAATTTGATTCTCAAGATAAGATAAAGCTATGAGCATCGGCAAATTAATCCTTCTGCGCCATGGCCAGAGCCAATGGAATGCGAAAAATCTCTTTACCGGCTGGGTTGATGTTGCGCTAAGTAGCCAGGGCGAGGCAGAGGCAAAGCGAGCTGGAGAGTTATTGAAAGAAAAGAACTTACTGCCAGATCTGCTACATACCTCGCTTCTAACTAGAGCTATTCACACAGCTGAGATAGCACTTGGCGCATGTGAGAGAAAATGGATTCCAGTTAGTAGATCCTGGCGATTAAATGAACGTCACTATGGAGCTCTACAAGGAAAAGATAAAGCAGCGACTTTGAAAGAGTATGGCGAGGAGCAATTTAAGCTCTGGAGAAGATCCTTTGATACCCCGCCCCCTGCAATTGCTGATAGCGATGAATACTCACAATCGAGTGATATTCGATATAAAGATTTAGGCCCAGATTTGCCTAAAACTGAATGTTTAAAGGATGTAGTTAAACGCCTGATGCCTTATCTAGACCATGAGATTGCAAATGATTTAAGGCAAGACAAAACCGTGCTTGTAGTAGCTCATGGAAACTCCATTAGAGCAATTGTTAAACACCTAGCCTGTATTTCAGATAGCGATATTGCTGAGGTAAATATTCCAACTGGCATTCCTTTGCTCTATAGATTTGATGATGACTTTGAGCCAATTGTTAAAGAAGGTGAGTATTTAGATCCAGAGGCTGCAAAAGAATCAATAGCAGCCGTAGCTAATCAAGGGAAGTAACTAAGATTTACCGTTATATTTTCCAGTAACTTGGAAGTGAACACGTCTTGCAATAGATACAGCGTGATCTGCATATCTCTCGTAGTAGCGTCCAATTAGAGTCATATCTATTGCAGTTTCAATTCCATGTGGCCAAGATGGCTCAAGAAGAGCTGTAAACAACTTTCGGTGAAGCTGATCCATTTCATCATCATCTTTTTCAACTTCTAGCGCCTGGTCAATATCTTTTGAGTTAATAACTCCGCCAACTTTGTCGGAGATTAAGCGAGCAACTTTGCCCATCTCTTCGATAGTAAGTAATAGCTCAGATGGAACGGCCGCCCCAGGATGTCGCAGTCTGGTTACTTTTGCAACGTGATGGGCCATATCTCCCATTCTCTCTAGATCTGCGCTCATCCTCAGAGCTGTTACTAGCGCTCTAAGATCTGATGCCACAGGTTGCTGACGGGCAATGATGTCGATAATTCTTGATTCAAGTTCATGTTGAATTTCATCAACGCGATCATCTGCTGCAATTACTGCTTCAGCTTCACTTAAGTCTGCAGTTAATAGCGCATGAGTTGCTTGCGTGATTGCGCTAGAAACAAGGCTGGAGAGATCAGATAATGAGGCGGTAACGCCATCTAATTCATCTTGAAAGGCTGTTCTTAACCAAGTCACTGGTCAAACCTAATGCTTCCAAGGCCAAAATCGCGGAAGTGAGGTAAATAGGAGTCAAAGAAGCGGTGAACGACAGATGAAGTGGAGAGAGGTGACGGGCTATCCCCCCTTTCGTAGTATTACGACATGAAGTTTCGCAGGCAGGAGGTAGAGCCCCTAGAAACGCAGGAGATCCTTCCTCAGGTCTTACTTAAGAGTTTGCAATCACTTGAGAGCGAATCGCTAATTGTCATTCCAGGTGAGCAGATTCTCTTTCAATCCCCAGGGATTTCTAATTTTGCAATATTAAAAGATGAGCGAATTATAAGTGAAGATTTAATGGCGCTAATTAGAGTGGCGCGGAGAACTAATGAAACTCACCGGAGCCGTATCGAGATAGCCAGGGGACCAATCGGCGCTGGTAAACGTGAATTTGAAGTATCGGTTTCGCCACTAAATGATGAAGGAATGGTTTTGGTTCTAATTTCAGATCAGAGTGAGGCAAAGCGCATTGATGCGGTTAGGCGTGACTTTGTTGCAAATGTCTCTCATGAGCTCAAGACTCCAATTGGAGCACTTGGATTATTAAGTGAGGCAATCCTCGGGGCTAAAGATCAACCAGATGCAGTTGTAAAATTTGCTAGCAGAATGCAGATTGAAGCCAAGAGATTAACCGATTTAGTTCAAGAAATTATTGATCTCTCCAGATTGCAAAGCAGCGATCCGCTCCAGAAGGCATTTGATGTCGAAGCTAGCGATGTGGTTAGAGAAGCTGTGACCCAGGCTGCGCTCTCAGCTGAGTCAAGAAGCATTTCGGTGGAAATTGGCGAGATTGAAGATGCAACGGTAATTGGCGATCGCGACCAATTGATTATGGCAGTTTTAAACTTGGTAGAAAACGCCATTAATTATTCACCAGAAAATACCAAGGTCTCAGTGGTAGCAAAGGTTAAGGATCAGCTATTAGAGATATCGGTAACAGATCAAGGAATCGGCATAGCAGAAGGTGAGCTTGCAAGAGTCTTTGAACGTTTCTATCGGGTTGATCCTGCCAGGTCTCGAATGACTGGTGGAACTGGACTTGGCCTATCAATTGTTAAGCATGTAGCGCTAAATCATGGCGGGGATATAAAGGTATGGAGTAAGGAGGGAGTTGGAAGCACATTTACGCTCCAGCTTCCCATCACACAAACAGTCAGAGGGGTATCTTCATGACAAAAATATTAATAGTTGAGGATGAACAATCTTTTTCAGAGGCTCTTGAGTTTCTCTTAGGCAAAGAGGGATTCACCGTAGTCACAGCTGAAAATGGCAGTGATGCGATAAAGAAGTTTGATCAAGGCGGAGTTGATTTGGTCCTACTTGATTTGATGATCCCTGAAGTCTCAGGCACTGAAGTCTGTCGCCAAATTAGAGCTAAATCCAAGGTTCCAATCATCATGCTTACCGCAAAAGATTCAGAGGTCGACAAGGTTGTAGGCCTTGAAATTGGCGCAGACGACTATGTAACTAAACCGTATTCCGCAAGAGAGTTAGTAGCAAGAATTAGAGCAGTGCTGCGCCGTAATTCAGGCGAGTTAGGCGAGGGAGATACCGGAGTTATGACGGTTGCTTCGGTGAGAATGGATATTGAACGCCACCAAGTCTCAGTAAATGGCATACCAATTTCACTGCCACTTAAAGAGTTTGAGTTATTGGAATTTCTAATGCGAAATGCTGGGCGAGTATTAACTAGAGGGCAGTTGATAGATCGAGTCTGGGGCAGTGATTATGTTGGAGATACCAAAACTCTTGATGTTCACGTAAAGCGCTTAAGAGCAAAGATTGAAAATGATCCAGCTAATCCTTACTTGATTCAAACGGTGCGCGGTCTTGGCTATAAAATGGAGCTATAGATTCCAGTATTTGCCACAACAAGAGCATCAAGTTCAACCTTGCCACTTTTAGCAAAGTAGAGAACCACCGGAACTCGATATCCTGCCTTAACGCCAAGTGATGCAATTTTTGCCTTAGCATTTGCCGAATCTCCTTCAAAAATCATCGGCTTATTCTTTAATAGCTGCACATCACTTAAGAAATCAGCCCTCTGGCCACCAACGGTTATTGCAACTAATTGATCTACCTCATCGCTGTGATTAACGATAAATCCAATTAGGGTTCCGCTTCCATCAGGAAGTGCGATGATTTTTACATTGCGAATCTTTAGATCGCCGACATCTTTCTCAACACCATCGGTTACTTGTTTAATCAATCGAGTGGGAGCATTGCCACCAGCTGCGCATCCGGAAAGCAAAAAGCTAGCGACGATTATCGTTGCAATAGCCCTTGATTTCATTAGGCAATAATGGCAGAAAGTGATTATCTAACGCTTACTTTCGCTGGTTTTCGTGATTGAGATAACTCTGATAAAATATCCCTCCAGCGAAAGGCAAATAATGTCATTTAAGGTCGGCGAAACCGTTGTATATCCCCACCACGGAGCGGCTCTCATAGAAGCAATTGAGACCCGGACCATCAAAGGCGAAGAGAAGATCTACCTAGTTTTAAAGGTCGCCCAAGGCGATCTAACAGTGCGAGTCCCAGCAGAGAACGTTGATTTAGTAGGCGTTAGAGATGTTGTGGATTCCTCAGGTCTTGAGAGAGTCTTTGGAGTTTTGCGCCAGCCATATACCGAGGAGCCAACCAACTGGTCTCGCCGCTATAAGGCAAACCTTGAAAAACTAGCATCAGGTGATGTTATTAAGGTTGCTGAAGTAGTTCGTGATCTCTTCCGTCGCGATCTTGATCGTGGACTCTCTGCCGGTGAGAAACGAATGCTTGCTAAAGCTCGCACGATATTAATTTCCGAGCTAGCACTTGCCGAGCACACCGATGAAGCTAAAGCGGAATCAATTCTCGATGAGGTATTAGCCTCTTAAAGCACTCTGGCGTTAGGGTCTTATGAGCCAATTACCGAAAAGCGCCGCCATAATCGCCGGCGCAGGAATGGGCCATAGATTAGGCGCCGATATTCCAAAAGCTTTAATTCAAATTCAAGGCATCACTTTATTAGAGCGAGCATTTACATCGCTATCAAAAGTTGTTGATGAAATCATCATCACTGCGCCAGCTGGATATGAAGAGCAATTCAAAGCGCTAGTTGGTCAGAGCGCTACGGTAATAACCGGCGGGGTATTAAGAAGTGATTCGATAAGACTTGCCCTAAAGGCCTTATCACCTAGCGTTGAGAACGTTTTGATTCATGATGCTGCAAGAGCCCTTGCAAGTAGCGCACTGGCAGCTAGAGTTTTAGGTGAGGTGCAATCGGAGCTAAGCGCCGTTATTCCAGTTTTGAAGGTAATAGATACCATTAAGGAAATTGATAGAGATGGTTTTGTACGAGCAACACCTGATCGCTCATCACTTGTTGCAGCGCAAACCCCGCAAGGCTTTAATCGCCAAGTATTAGAGCGAGCCCATAGCGCCTCAGATGATGCCACCGATGATGCGGCCCTGGTTGAGGCAATTGGTGTGAAGGTAAAGACAATTGAAGGTGAGGCTTCAGCTTTCAAAATCACAACTAAAGAAGATATTAGTCAAGCACTCCTTCTTCTAAGCCCAAGTAATAGAAATTTCAAAATTGGCCTTGGCGTTGATGCCCATGCATTTTCAAGTGATCAAGATAGAAAATTATGGCTTGCAGGGCTTTTGTGGCCAGATCAGATTGGCGTTGATGGATACTCTGATGGAGATGTTGCAGCACATGCAATCTGCGATGCTCTCTTTAGCGCAGCAGGACTAGGAGATCTTGGTTCAAACTTTGGCGTAGATGATCCAAAGTATCAGGGAGCAAGTGGTGAAAATCTTTTGAAAGAAGCACTAACTAGAATCACCAGCGCTGGATATGAAATAGGAAATGTCTCAGTGCAGATTGTTTGCAATAGACCAAAGATTGGCCCAAGAAGAGCGGAGGCAATCCAAGTACTTTCAAAGGCCTTGGGCGGAGCTGAGGTTTCAGTAAGTGCTACTTCAACAGATGGCCTCGGTTTTACTGGGCAAGGACTTGGAATCTCCGCTCTTGCAACTGCGCTATTGATTGAGAAGAAATAAGATGGCGAGTGTGAAGAAACTGCGCTTATATGACACTGCATCACGACAGGTCGCAGACTTTGAGCCAATAGTTGCTGGCCAGGCTTCAATTTATCTATGCGGAGCAACTGTTCAAGCATCTCCTCATGTTGGGCACATTAGAAGTGGCATTAACTTTGATATTTTGCGCCGTTGGTTAATTGCCTCTGGCTATAACGTCACATTTATAAGAAATGTTACCGATATCGATGACAAGATAATTCATAACGCCGGACATGAAGATATGCCTTGGTGGGCACTTGCTATGAAGTATGAGCGCTCATTTAGCGATGCTTATCGAGCTCTGAATGTGATGGCGCCAACCTATGAGCCAAGAGCCACCGGCCATATCACGCAGATGATTGAGTTAATCGAAAAATTGATTTCAAATGGCTCTGCCTACGCACCAGGAAATGGCGATGTTTATCTTGAGGTTCGCAAATTAAAGTCTTATCTAACTCTTTCAAATCAGAAACTAGATGATCTCCTAATCTCTAAAGATGGCGAAGAGAAATTAAAGCGCGACCCACGAGACTTTGCCCTTTGGAAGGGTGCAAAAGAGGGTGAGCCATCTTGGCCAACTCCTTGGGGTGATGGCAGACCAGGTTGGCATATTGAATGCTCTGCAATGGCTCATGCATATCTTGGACCAGAGTTTGATATTCATGGCGGCGGCCTTGATTTAATATTTCCACATCATGAAAATGAGATAGCGCAATCTGAGGCTGCTGGATATAAATTTGCTCGCCTTTGGATGCATAACGCCTGGGTGACAACATCGGGTGAGAAGATGAGTAAATCTCTTGGGAACTCACTAAAAGTTGATGAGGTATTGAAGAAAGTTCGCGGCATTGAACTTCGTTGGTATCTATCCAGCGCTCATTATCGCTCGATGCTTGAATTCTCATTTGAAGCACTTGATGAAGCAGCAGTTTCCTTTAAGCGAATCGAGAATTTCTTAAATAGAGCTAAAGAGTTATTGGGAATCACTCCAGAGCTAGAGATAAGTCAAGAGTTAAGCGATGCGCTAAATGATGATCTAGCAGTTCCTCAAGTATTGGCGCAGATTTCAGAGTGGTTAAAGCTTGGAAATAGCGCGCTTAGCGCCTCTGATAAAGCTCAAGTGGCAAGGTATGCAAGCTATATCAGGGCTGCTCTATCAATTCTTGGCACCGATCCCTTTGATCCAGCCTACTCCAGCTCATCTAGCGCTGATTTAACTGGCGCAGTAGATGGGCTTATTTCATTACTATTAGAGCAGAGAAGTGCGGCAAGGGCTAGAAAAGATTTTGCTGCAGCAGATCAGATCCGTGATCAAATTATCGCAATGGGAATTTCCATTGAAGACCGAGCAGATGGCGTGAGATGGAGTTTCAATGGCTAAGCCAGATCGTAAACCACCAAAGAAATCAACAAGATCGCTTAGAGGCAAAGGACCAACTCCAAAAGCCGAAGACCGCCCCTACCATAAGAAATATAAGTCAAAAGAGGAGTCAAAGAGAAAGCGCACCGAGAGAAAACGAATTGATTCTAAACGCGGCCCTAAAGGCGATAGAAAATTTTCCCAAAGGCGCGACTTTCGACGCAATGAACGTGAGCATGTAGATACTGTTGCTGGAAGAAATGCTGTTCTTGAAGCGCTTCGCGCTGGTATTCCAGCGAAAGAGCTCATCTTGGCAGTTGGCGTTGATGTTGATGAAAGGCTAAATGAATCGATTCGCCTTGCTCAGAAGATGGCGATTGGGATTAAAGAGGTTGAAAGACGTGCAATTGAGAATATGACAGGCATTGCCAATCATCAAGGCATTGCACTTGTTGTCAAGCCATTTCAATATTCATCTCAGAAAGAAATTTTTGCAAGAGCTAAAGATCCTGCCCTCTTTATCGCTGTTGATGGAGTAACAGATCCAAGAAATATTGGCGCCATTGCAAGAAGCGCGGCAGCATTTAGCGCAGATGGCCTACTTATTCCAGAGCGACGCAACGCCTCACTCACAGCTGCTGCTTGGAAGAGCTCAGCCGGCGCTGCAGCTAGACTTCCCATTGCTCAGATAACAAACCTAGCTAGATCTGTTGAAGATGCTAAGAGCTATGGCTGCTTTATTGTCGGCCTAGATGGCGATGCCGATACCAGCGTAGAGGCGATGGAAATTGCTGATCAGCCGCTTTATTTGATTGTTGGTAGCGAAGGAAAAGGCCTATCAAGGCTGATTCGCGAAAAGTGCGATCTTCTTGTCTCTATTCCAATGAGTAGCGCGGTGGAATCTCTAAATGCCAGCGTTGCGGTATCGATTGCTCTCTATGCGGTTGATAGAAAAAGGGCCATTAGTTAAGGATTTGTAATGACTTATAACCGCTTTATCGCACTCGGTGATTCAATGACTGAAGGTATGCAGGATGAGAAGATAAAAGGAAATTATCGCGGCTGGGCAGATCGCGTTGCTGATGTTATGGCTAGCAATTATGAGAACTTCACCTATGCAAATCTTGCAATACGAGGAAAAAAAGTTGGCCAGGTATTACGAGAGCAAGTTCCAGTAGCCATTGGTTTAGTTAATGGGCCAAGCACAATAATCTCCTTTCATGCTGGAGCCAATGATGTAATTAGACCAAAATATGATCCAGTTAAAACCTTTGCAGAGTATGACCAAGCAGTGCGCGCACTTATTAAAAGTGGCGCAACGGTTATGCTCTTTTGTGTCCTAGAGGATTCAGGTGCTAAGACTCGCGCAGCAAAGGTTTGGAAACTGAGATTTGAAGCATTTAATGAGAATGTGCGAAAAATAGCCAGCGAAGTTGGCGCTATCTTGTTAGATCCAAATCAAGAGAGTTCTTGGCGCCATCCAGGTTTTATCCATGAAGATCGTCTTCACTTAAATTCACTTGGGCATTACCGTGTAGCTCAAGCAGTCCTGGCCAGATTGAGCCTTCCTCATGATCAAAGTTGGCGAACTCCACTGCCACCGCCAGTAAAACTGCCTTTGGTAGATCAAATCAAGCAAAATCTTCGCTGGTTTATTCTCTATGGAATTCCCTGGGCGATAAGAAGGATTAGAAAGAAATCATCAGGAGATGGACGAAGCCCCAAATATCCAGCGCCCATTACTTGGAATTCTTAAAAAGTAACTACGCTCCAGCTCCATTTATAAGTTCCAGGCTTAATTAAGTACTTAGCAAGAGTATCTGGCCCGCAAGAGGCAGTTCCGATTCCGCGATGGGCTCCATCAATAGTAATTACCGTATTTCCCGAGGGCTTAACAAAAACATTATGAGTGGCATTTGCTAGATCTTCAGAGCGCATAGGGGTGACAGTGACCATTCTTGTTTTATCTAATTGGAAATAGAGTCCGTGGCCGCTTTGATTAGTCAGGCTAAACCAGCGCATCCCCATATGTCCGCCATTTTCCTGTGGCTTTACATATGGCACATATTGCTGGTCAACAGTTGAGCTATAGCGATGAATCTTTCCAATCTTTCTATCTGGAGCAGTCTCATTTGGTCCAATTCCAAAGTAGGTGAAGTTATTTAGCGCCCCATCTACTTCAAAGTTAATACCAACTCTTGCTAGATCATTTAGCTCTTTTGGAAGAGTTACAGTTTCACTAACTCTAATTCCTGAATCAACGCTCTCAACAAGTTGAATATGCTTAATAGCAGCTCCACCTTGAGCTCTCCAGAGATTTGTTATCTTGGTATTAGTTGCAGTGCGAACTACTTTAGAGCTCTCTAGCTCTAACTTTCTAACTCCCCACTCATCCCATTTTTGGGAGATATGGCCAATCAAGTCGTTATCTGTTGGCGCTCTCCAGAGCGTTAGCGCAGGAGCTATCTCTCCAAATGGAACTTGAATCTGGCCTTGAGAATTAACGTATTGCATTTTGCTCTTAGCGCTCTTTATCTTTGGTAATGGCTTTGAAACAAGTGCTATCTGCTCCCAGGTGACTTCATGGCCAATATGAGCCCAAGGCTTACTACTAGCAAGTGTGAGCGAGAAGTTGATAAAGCGTTCTCCAACTGATCCATCACCCTTTAATACTTGAGCAGGCAGGGTAAAAGGCTTTGATTGACGGGGTTTTACAAGCCCTAGCTTTACCTCACCAGATGAAGAGGCCTTTCCATTAACTGTTACTTCATATTTGAGCTTGTAATCTGCAAGGTTTACAAAGAAGTTTTTATTGAAAATCTCAAATCTTCCACTCTTTATATTCTTTGCCTTTATCTCAATTGGAGAGGCAATATATTTAAATTCACTTAAAGCAGGCTTTGGGCTGCGATCAGGAAAGAACATTCCGTCGCAGCAGAAGTTGCCATCATGTCTAGCTTCACCAAAGTCGCCGCCATAGGCCGAGCGGATTGTTCCATCTTCAAGTCTTTGATCTAGCCCGTGATCCCACATCTCCCAGATAAAGCCGCCTTGAAGGGCAGGAAGGCTATGAATCACTTGCCAGTACTCAGCCAGCGTTCCATTGCTATTTCCCATGGCGTGGGAGTACTCACACATAATTAGTGGGCGATCTGCCTTCTTTGATTTCGCATAAGAAACAATGGCTGAGATATCTGGATACATTGGAGCAACTACATCTGTGATGTCATGGCCCGCTGTCCAATTTCCTCTAATCGCTCCTTCATAATGAAGCGGGCGAGTGGGATCAAAACTTCTGGCATATGCAGCGGCGGCTCGATGATTAATTCCAGAGCCTGATTCATTGCCAAGAGACCAGAGAATCACCGATGGATGATGGATATCTCTCTGAATCATTCTGGCGACTCGATCAACCCAGGCATTTAGATATTTCTGATCATTGCAGAGAGTATTTTGGAAGGCATGAGATTCAATATTTGCCTCACCTACAACATAAAAACCTAATTCATCACAAAGATCTAGAAGCGCTGGATCATTTGGATAGTGCGAGGTGCGGATAGCATTAAAGTTCCAGCGCTTTAGTTCCAGTAAGTCCTGGCGCATCAATTCCCGGCTCAAAACTCGACCGCTAGAGCGATTGAAATCGTGGCGATTGATGCCATAGATCATCACACGCGCGCCATTTACTAAGAGGTCTTTTCCTTTGATTTCTACGCTTCTAAAGCCAATCTTCTGGCTAGTTACCTCAATTACCTGACCAGAGGGGTCAATTAATTGATACTCAACATCATAAAGACTTGGCGATTCAGCAGACCATGGCAAGACATTGCCGACTCTGATATTTAGCTCTAGTGGCCCTGGAATAACCGGCTCAGTTGCTAGATATGCCTGATATTTCTCTTTAGGCATGTTGCCATCCCAGTAGGTGGCGTGGAAGAAATCATCTCCTGCTTGTTTTTCAGTTGCACTTTTTTGAGTCCAATTTGGCGCTTTGCGATTAATAACAGTTGCAGTTGCCTCAGCGCCCTTTACTCCATTAACTTTTACCTTAAGCCTAAATCCATCAATCTGCTCTTCATTGATTGAGTTGATATGAGCTCTAATGTTAAGAGTTCCAACACTGTTATTTCTCTCAAGTCCTGCACTGGCGTAGAGCCTTTCGATAAACACATTCTCAGTGGCAAAGAGTTTTATAGATCTAGTAATTCCACCATGCCACCATTGATCTTGATCTTCAATAAAAGTTGAATCAGACCATTTAATGACTCTGATCTGAACTTTATTTGAACCATTGGTTATAAAATCTGTAATATCAAATTCAGATGCTAGGCGCGAGTCCTTGGCAACACCCACTTCTTTTCCATTTATTGTAAGGATTGCAAGTGATTCAAATCCGCCAATTGAAAGAACTACTCTTTTATTCTTCCAAGATACCGGAAGTGTGAACTCTCGCTCATATACTCCAGTTGGATTATCCCTTGGCACAGATGGCGGTAATTGATCAAATGGCATCTGAGTATTGGTATAAATTGGCTTATCACCAAAGGGTTGCTCGCCATTAACCATGGTCCAAAGGCCGGGAACTGTGATGCTCTGCCATCTCTTACTTGGCTCTTGATCAGCTCGATCTAATAACTGAAAGTTCCAATCTCCATCGAGGGAAATGCTCATCAGATGGGCGATATTGAGCATAGGTAAGCGGTTTACTGAGGTAGTCTCAGGGCTGGACCAGATTGGCGTTGGCATGGTTGGCGCATTGTTCCAGTTTCTCCCTCGATGCCATACTTACGCGCTGGAAATGCCTCCCTAGCTCAGTGGTAGAGCATCCGCCTTGTAAGCGGAAGGTCGTCAGTTCAATCCTGACGGGGGGCTCCACTCGCCTACTCAAGTAATTGGCCTTGAGTTTCAGTAACCAAAAATTCACCTAGATATCCCAGGAAATCGGTTCCACAACTTCAACTCTTTAGCTTGAATTAAGTGGTGAGTAGTAAGGAGTCAGGAAAAATATCGCGCCGCGAAGGCATAAGACTTCTTATTACCGCTGCGCTCGTATCAATTCCTAGCTCTGCATTTGGAAACACTCGCCCACCTAAGCCGTGTAAAAAAGTTGGAGAGGTAGTAATTCATAAGGGAAAGAAATTTACCTGCGTGAAAGTAAATAAGAAATTGGTATGGGATAAAGGGGTTCCAATAAAAGAGGCGCTTCCCACCAAAAGCGCAGCACCAACTACTTCTCAAAGCCCTTCACCAAATCCAAGTGCCAGCAGTAACTCCACCGCTTCCGCAAGGCCGACTGCGACCATCTCTAGTTCGCCGCAAGCGCCAGTGAAAGTTCTCTTTGCAAAGTCACAGGATGTAGCACGCGAGAGCACTGTGGTTATAAATGGTAAAGATCAATACGGAAGACCGCTTAGCGTTGCCTTCACACGCTCTAAGACTTCGCTAATTGCCCTCGATGCTTCATGCACTCATGCCGGTTGCATAGTGCGCCCTGAGGGAAAAGAACTCTCCTGTCCATGTCATTACTCAATTTTTGATCCCGAGAGTGGCAAGCCCGGTAATCCATCTCAACAAGGAGCCTATCCGCTCTCGCGCCTAGAGGTGCTCGAAGAATCTGGCTCAATATATCTGCTACTAAATTAGCTGAGAGTAAGCCCAGAAATACATTAATACTTCACCTGCTATTTACGCATCTGTTTCCCTACCGCTAAGTAGGCCTCATTAATCTCTGCCAAGTCAGAGAGCTCTGACGGATTTGCACCTACTAGAAGAAAGATTAAGCATTCATGAAGTTTCGTCCTCGGGTAATAACGGCCTCAGTTCTTGTGGGGTTATTTGCATTCCAGTCGGCAAATACCTATGCCGCAAACCTCGCACCTACATATTTACTTCCCTCTTCCAACTCCGTCTCACTTAAAGTCCTTGCGACTGCAGGTGATCGCTTTGCTGGAAGCATCATTCCTGGAATTCCAGATGGAATGGGCGCGCATACCAATGGAAATATGATGACTGTACTCTCTGTTTTTGAGCACTCAACTTCAAGTAGCTTTGTCAAGACGAGAGAGAACAAGAGCGCTCCATGGGGCGCCTCAATAACCGAATTTTCCTTTAGCCCACGGCTAAAGGCTTTCACATCAGCCAATACAAATTTCATAAAGAATATCAATTTCTGGAATTACACCACTTCAAGCTGGGTAGCTGACCCAACCAATTCAGGTCCAGCTAATTCACCTGCGGGAACATTTGGCTGGGGCATCAACCGTTTCTGCTCGGCATATATGGCTCCTGCCGGAACATTCCTCTATAAAGATGGAAATACCACGCTTGGTTATGACGGCGCACTATTTTTATCGGGGGAAGAAGCTGGTGATGCTTCTCGAGCCTTCGCATTTGAAATGGATGGAACCGGTTATCAGTTCGCACGAGCTGGAATGGCCTCATGGGAGAACATCGTTGTAAGCGGCAAGCCAGGAAAGAACACGGTTGCCCTAGGTCTAGAGGATGGTTCAGCTACAAATAGCCATCTTCATATGTATGTAGGCACCAAGACCGCTACTGGAAATGCCTTTGAGAAAGCTGGCTTGAACAATGGCAAGCTCTATGTCCTCAATGTGCCAACTGCAGCTACTGACAATGTCTTTAGAACGGCAATTGGAAAGAATAAGTCAACTCCAGTTACATTTAAGGAAGTAAATTGGAACCAGACGGTCGCTGATTTCGATAAATCAGTGACTGCAGAAGGTAGCGAATTTGCTCGAATTGAAGATGGTGAGTTTGATCCAAATAATCCAAACGTTTTCTACTTCTTGACCACCGAGTCAAACAAGGATCTAATTGCAACCGCTCCAAATCCTGCTACCCCAACTGTTCCTCGCGATGGTGGCGGACTATGGAGATTGACGTTTAAAGATGCTCAAAATCCTCTACTTGGCGCAGAGTTAGAGCTCTTGCTAAATGGTGGAGAGAACATCTATATGTCAAAGCCTGACAACATGGCAGTTACCAAGAACGGTGTCATCATGATCCAGGAGGATCCAGGCAATAACGATCACGTAGCTCGCGTCGTGGCCTATCGCATCAAGGATGCAAAGCTTGCCACGGTAGCAGCATTTAGCTCCGAGCTCTTTGCTAAGGGCGCTGCCAAACTAATGACCGTTGATGAAGAGTCAAGTGGAATTATCGATGTGACGAGCATGATGGCGAAGAAGGGTGATACCAATACCTACTTCTTACTAAATGCCCAAGTGCACACCACTGGTGTAATACCAGCTCGTCCAGATCTAGCAAAGAGATCTGAGGCAACAAAGACGAAACTCAATAACGTAGCAGTCGAGGGAGGTCAGTTCTACCTAATGACTGTCAGTGATTGGAACTCTGTTTTCTCAAGCTAGATGAGTTAACAGCCAAAGCGATCACGGATTGCTAGCGAAAGGGCCACGAAATCGAGGGTTCGTGGCCCTTACCGCTTTTTAAGCCAGCGTTAAGTCGGAGCAGTTTTTGAACTAAACATTGCTTCTAAGTTAACAAAGTGGGAAGTCGCGCTCAAATACTGAGCCAACCTCTTCACCTAGCGTTCTCCAACACTTACTCCTCAATCAATTTTAAGGAAATCTAAAGGTAGACCCTTAAGCCATGAGAGTAGCGATAGTGACAGAGTCGTTTCTGCCAACGATAAATGGCGTTACCAATTCTGTGATCCAAGTAAATCGCTTCTTGGTAAACCAAGGCCACCAGGTTTTGATTTTGGCTCCCGAAGTTCACTCTCGACCAAATTTCTTTGAAGGCTCCAAGGTTATTGGTCTTCCAGCAATTAACCTGCAGAAAGTATTACCAGTAGCTGTACCCAACTTCTTAATTCAGAGAGCTTTACTTGACTTTCGACCGGATGTAATTCACTTAGCATCCCCGGCAATTATGGGAGCTCACGCTCAGAGAGTGGCAAATAAATTGGAAATTCCAACAGTTGCCATCTATCAGACTGATTTTGTGGGATTTGCACAACACTATAAATTGTCATTTGCGCAGCGGGCGATAGAAAAAATCGTTCGAGTAATTCATCAATCCGCAAGCATCAATCTTGCCCCATCTACATTTGCGATATCTCAATTAGATAGAGCTGGCGTTAGTAATGTTGCAAGATGGGGTCGAGGGGTAGATTTAGAACAATTCAACCCCAAGCATCGCAGAGATGACTTATTCCCAAGAGATAAGTTTGTTTTAGGATTTGTCGGACGTCTTGCTCCTGAGAAAGGAATCGGGCGCCTTGCAGCACTTGGCTCAAGAGATGACATTCAATTAGTGATCATTGGTGATGGCCCCATGCGAATGGAGCTGGAAGAGAAATTACCAACGGCAATATTTACTGGAAAGAAAAGTGGGTTGGAGTTAGGTCAGCACTTTGCAAGTCTTGATGCATTCATTCACCCTGGAGAACATGAGACTTTCTGCCAGGCAGCCCAAGAGGCGCTGGCATCAGCAGTTCCTGTAATTGCTCCAACTCGTGGCGGAATTAAAGATTTTATTCTTGATGGAGTAAACGGAATATTAATTGATTTCCAAGATAAGGCAGCGCTGGCCAATATTCCTACCTCTAAATGGCAGTTCCTAGCAGATCCTCAAACCAAGGCCGCAGCTCGAGAATCTGTTAAAGATCGCAGCTGGGCTAGCGTCAATAATGAGTTAGTAGGCCATTATCAAAGCGTGGTTGACAAATCCCGAGCAAAAAGAGTGGGCCTTGCCTCATGAAGATATTACATATCGCTAATTTCTACGGTCCAAAATCCGGTGGAATTAAAACCACGATTCATGACTTGGGCAAGAGATATGAAGCCGCCGGCCATGAATTCACCTTCGTTGTTCCAGGAATAAATCTCTCCAAGACAAAGACGCCATATGGAACCGCCTTGTATTTACCAAGTATTGAAATTCCATTCTCTGGAGGCTATCGAATTTTTCGAAGAAGAAGAGAGATTAAGCAGGCTATTGTGACAATGAAACCAGATCGAATTGAATGTTCTGATCGTTTCACGCTCTTATTTGTAGGCCCTTTTGCTAGACGAATGGGAATTCAGACTCTAGTCTTTAGCCACGAAACACTTACCGGCCTCTTTGGAAAGTTTCTACCCGCTCCAAAAACATTTCAGCGTCTTGCAGATTGGCACAATCGACGTCTAGCTAGAGCCTTTGATTATGTTATTGCCACCACTCGCTTTGCTTCAAAAGAGTTTGAACGCTTAAGCACTAGAAATCTAAGACTTATTCCACTTGGTGTTGACTCCAATACCTTTAATCCTAATCGATATAAATCAGAGCTTCGCAAGAAGTTATTAAATGGCAAAGAGCATTTAATAATTCACTGCGGCCGTCTCTCGCCTGAGAAAGATCCACATCTTTCAATTGAAGCACTTGAGATATTAACTAAAGAGATGGGAGTCTCTGCGCAACTAGTTGTTATTGGCGGCGGGCCACTGTCTGAAAAACTTAAGAGTAATTCAGCTCATCTTCCAGTGAGCTTTACTGGCTATATCGCCAATGTTGAATTAATTGCAGATATCTTCTCCGTTGCCGATCTCTCACTGGCCCCAGGACCGCTGGAGACCTTCTGCTTATCAGCTCTTGAATCTTTGAGCTCTGGCACTCCAGTAGTTGCTAATTCTCGCTCCGCAGTTGGGGAGTTTCTGGGAGAGAAAAGCACTAATCCTTGCGGAGCAACGGCTAGCGATAGCTATGAGTTTGCGGTAAAAATTAAAGCAATTTTGGAGGGAAAGTCATTAAGAAAAGCGGCTAGAGCCAAAGCCTTGGAATTTACCTGGGAGAAGACGATGAATAATCTCTTGACTCTTCATAATACTTCCAGAGTGGAGGTGGCTCAGGCGGCATGAGTAGGCCTCTTAGCTTTGTTGTGCTAGGTGATAGCGCGGCCTATGGCACAGGAGACATTACCAAGGCAAATCGTCCGATGGGATGGACTTATAGAATTGCAAGCGCCATTACTGGGCCAATGACATATTTAAATCTTGCTAGGCCAGGGGCAAAATCAACGGAACTTGTTGAACATCAATTACCGATAGCAACTCAATTACGCCCTGATGTGGCAATTGTTGTTGTTGGGGGAAATGACATGTTAAGAAATAATTTTTGTCCGATTAGATTAAAGGAAAATCTCACCGAGATTTTTACTCGCTTTAGCGCGCTAGGAACGCATGTAATAACCCTAGAGCTACATGACCCTTCTAAAGTTCTAAAACTACCTAAAGCACTTGAGCGCGCCCTATTGAAGCGAGTCGATGCTGTTAATGCGGTCTATCAAGAACTCTCGAGAGTGTTTCCTATCATTCCGATTCGGGCACGGGATATTTCAGGGGTTCACGATAGAAAGAATTGGCATGTTGATCTGCTTCACCCAGGACCTCGTGGCCACTTTCTGCTAGCAGAGGCTGCGGTGGAAAAATTAGCTAGAAGGGGTCTACCTATAGAGCCGCTTGAAGCCCCAGAATTTCCAGCTATCTCAACAAGAGAGAAAGTTTCCTGGATGCTGCGAAAGGGAACTCCATGGTTTATCAAGAGGTCATTTGATCTCCTGCCGGTTGCTTTATTTCTTATTACAAAAGAGTTAGTACTTAGCGCTCTAAGTCGTTTTCACCTAGAGCCAATATCAAGTCGCAGAGATGAGGCTTTTGAGGTAGCAGACCAAGAGGTGAGCGAAGGCAAGGAATTAATAAGAACTGCTGCTTAAAAATCGCTGCGGTGTAGCCTTACCGCCATGGCAAGCAAGGCAGAAGAATTCGACGTTGTCATAGTTGGATCTGGCTTTGGGGGATCTGTTGCCGCCCTGCGTCTAGTTGAAAAAGGTTATCGAGTAGCTGTCATTGAGGCAGGACGAAGATTTGAAGATAAAGATTTTCCTAAGACCTCTTGGAGACTATCTAGATTTCTCTATGCTCCTCGTCTTGGTTTGAGAGGAATTCAGAGAATTCATGCCCTTCCTGACGTTTTGATTTTGGCTGGAGCTGGCGTTGGTGGTGGCTCATTAGTCTATGCAAATACTTTATATACCCCGCCAGATTCTTACTTTGAAGATAAACAGTGGGCAGGAATTACTGATTGGAAATCCGAGCTTGCTCCTTGGTATGACCAAGCATCAAGAGTTCTAGGCGTAACTCAAAACCCCTACTTCTCTGCCTCAGATCAAGCTATGAAAGATGTTGCCCAGGAAATGGGCGTTGGTGACACATTCAAAATGGCGCCACTTGGTGTGCACTTTGGAAATGGGCCAAGAGTTTTAGAAAAAGATCCATACTTTGGTGGGGTAGGACCAGATCGCCATGGCTGTCAACAATGTGGTGGATGTATGACTGGATGTCGCTTCAATGCTAAAAATACGCTACCAAAGAATTACTTAGGCCTTGCTGAAAAAGCCGGCGCAATTGTCTTTCCTGAGCTAACAGTTGAGAGCTTTGAGCAGGTTGAAAATGGATATTGGAGCATTACCGCAAGAGGTAGCTCTTCCTGGTTTGGCTCTAAAAAAGTATTCATAGCCAAAGATTTAGTTTTAGCAGCTGGAACTTATAACACTCAAAAACTACTTCATAAAATGAAAGATAAGAAACTTCTACCAAAACTCTCACCCACTCTAGGAAGCTTATCTAGAACCAATTCTGAAGCTCTAACTGGGGCGATAATGCCCAGAGGAAGCAAGATCGACTTCTCTAAAGGCGCTGCAATAACTTCATCTTTTTTCCCAGATGAAAATACCCATGTTGAGCCAGTTAGATATGGAAAAGGCTCCAATTTAATGGGGCTACTACAAACCATTATGACTGATGGAGATGCTGCTAAACAGAGGCGTGCTAATTGGATAAGAAATGCTGCTCGAAATCCCATATTATTTTTTAAGATTTTTGATGTAAGACGGTGGAGCCAGAGAACTGTTATTGCTCTTGTGATGCAGAATGTAGATTCGTCAATAAAAGTCTCATCTAAGAGAGGAATATTTGGATGGCGATTAACTTCAAAAAATGATTCAGATAAACCTAATGCCACTTATATTCCTGCTGCAAATGAAGTTGCCAGAAGAATTGCTGATAAATACGGCGGAGTTGCAGGGGGCCATGTGGGAGATTTAATTAGCGCACCATTTACAGCTCACTTTGTTGGAGGCTGTGTGATTGGAAAAAATGAAAGTGAAGGAGTCATCGATGCCTATCATCGAGTTTGGAATTATCCAAGCCTTCATATTGTTGATGGTTCAGCCCTTACTGCAAATCTTGGAGTTAATCCATCACTAACTATTACTGCCCAGGCAGAGCGCGCTTTCTCACTCTGGCCAAATAAAGGGGATTTAGATCCACGTCCAGCACAGAAGAGTCAATATCAAAGAATTGAGGCAGTAGCTCCTAAGAAACCATTTGTTCCAGAGCATGCATATGGCGCCTTGAAGGTAATGAAGAGTTCTTAAAGCGCTAAAGCCCTGCGATTGGGGTTTAAAGTAATAGGCGGTCCTGGATTTCTATAGAAATCCTTCAATATCTTCCTCACTAATTTAGGTTTTTCCTTCAAAACTGCATGTGATGTGCCCGGAATTATCGCCAATTGAGCGTTAGGTATCGCTTCATAAAGAGATGCTGTGTGTTCAGTTGAAAATGGCTCATCATCACCAGCTAAAACTAAAGTCGAGCACTGAATCTTCTTTAATTGCCCCTTGGTCATTTTAGGTTCACTAGCCCAAACTTTATGAGCCTTTGCTGTGATCTCAACTAGTAGCTCTCTTGGTTGGCCAGTTCGCTGGGCAAACTTATCTTTTTCAATCTCATCAACTTGGCCATTAAATGTTTGAAGCTTTAGGCCGCAGTCATAATGATAGTTAGCGCCGATTGCTACCAAGCTCTTTACTAAATCTGGCCTTGCAATAGCCACCATCAAGCCGATGATTCCACCATCGCTATGACCGATGATATGGGTAGGTTTCTTTATGACATCTTCGATATAGGCAATTGCTTCATCTCTTTGGAAGTTGAAGTGGTAGAAACCTTTACGGATTTTGGTTCGACCATGCGCGCTTCGATCATAACCATAGCTATGGTGAGTTCTCTTAACAGATGGAAGTATTTTGGGAGCAAAACTCTGAGTTGAACTTAAACCACCATGAAGTAGTAGTAATGGTTCTGCCTTTCGTTTACTCCACTCTTGATGCCAGATCTGATGGCCCCTGAGATCGATAAAACTCATGAAATATCCATGATGTGGCGATTGCCGCGATCAAAAGTTAAATAATTCCAAGTCCAATCCGCCATAGTTCCAATTTTGTTTCGACCGCCAAGGAGATAGAAGAGGTGGAGCCAGAGCCAGGCATACCAAGCAAGAGTTCCAGTGAGACGAAGACCTTTGACTTCAACTACTGCTTTATGGCGGCCAATGGTTGCCATAGAGCCCTTATCTAGATAGGAAAATTCTTTCAAGGGCTGATTCTCGATTAATCTTGCGATCTGCTTTGCCACAAATCTAGCTTGCTGCATAGCAACAGGTGCAACCATAGGCAGATATTTACCATCTTTTCCTTTTGCCCCAGCAATATCTCCAATTGCGAAAACATATGGATAATTGCTAACTTGCAAGCTTTTCTCAACAGCAATTCTTATCCCATCTTGGGGCAGTGCTAGCACTTTCATGGCCGGCTCACCCTTGACTCCTGCTGCCCAGATAGTTACTTCAGCAGGGATACTTCTCCCATCGCTGAAGAGAATCTGCCTTGGTTTTACTTCAGCAACTGCAGCATTGGTTAAAACTGTGACTCCCAACTTATCTAAATCCTTCTTGGTGCGAATCGATAACTTCGCAGAAAGAGATGGAAGTAGTCTTGGACCAGCCTCAATTAAGTAGACGCTAATATTTTTGGCAGCGCTTGGGTTATCAGAATTCAGTGGACCGCGTTTTAGCTCTGCAATTGCTCCAGCCATTTCAACTCCAGTAGGCCCGCCTCCAACTACCGCAATTGAGAACTTTGTATCATCCTCAAATCGACAGAGATCTTCAAATCTGCGCATAATCTCAGAGCGAATATTTAAAGCCTCGCTAACGCTCTTCATTCCAAGGCTATGTTCTGAAACTCCTTTGATACCAAAATCATTTGTGGCAGAGCCAAGAGCCACAATTAGATAATCAAAATCTAGAACCTCACTCGAATCTAATTTAACGCACTTATTTTTATGATCAACTGAAATTGGAGAACCCATACGAAACTTCACTTTAGTTTTTCGAAGCGCGCCTCGGATGGGATAGGCCACATGATCTGCAGCAAGCCCTGCGGTCGAGACCTGATAGAGCAGGGGTAAAAAGGTCTGAAAATTATGGCGATCAACAAGTGTGACATCGGCAATTGAATCTAGAGCTCGGGCGGCGGTAAGCCCACCGAAACCTGCCCCCAGAATTACTATCTTTGGCCGCATAAGGCTGATAAGTCTACTGTTCTACCTATGGCCCAGGCTCGGCGAATCCTAGTAACTGGCGCTTCTGGCTATGTGGGTGGGCGTTTAGTTCGCGCACTCCTTAGCGAAAAAATGAAGGTGCGAATTTTTGTCCGCGATAAGCAAAAAGTAGCTGGCCAGCCTTGGGTTAGTTCGGTGGAAGTTAGCGAAGGTAACGCTAATAATTATGAAGAGACTTTAGTTGCGCTTAAAGGTGTCCATACTGCTTTTTATCTTCTTCACTCGATTGGAGTCGGCTCTCACTTTGATGAAATAGAAGCTGCGATGGCAGATAGTTTCTCGAGAGCATGCCAAGCAGCAGGAGTTTCGCAAATCGTTTATCTGGGCGGAATTGCTAATGATAAGAACGCTAGCAAGCATCTTGCATCAAGGGCTAGAACTGGCGAGTTATTAGCTAGCGGAAAAGTTCCAGTCATGGAGCTTCGCGCTGGGATCATTATTGGATCAGGTTCTGCTTCATTTGAAATGCTGCGCCATCTAACTCATCGACTTCCAGTGATGACTACTCCAAAGTGGGTAACTAATTTAACCCACCCAATAGCAATACGAGATGTCCTCTGGTATTTAACAAATGTAGCGAAGTTAAAAAAGCCAGTCTCTGGAGTATTTGATATTGGCGGCCCTGAAATTCTCTCTTATGCCGACATGATGCAAAAATTTGCTAAAGCATCAGGACTTCGCAGGCGCTGGATAATCAGAGTTCCAGTCTTAACGCCAAAACTTTCAAGCCTGTGGATTGGACTTGTTACTCCAGTTCCCACAGGTCTTGCTCGCCCGCTAGTTGGATCGCTAATAAATGAAACTGTTGCCGATCCAAATAAAAGCATCGATGCAATTGTTGCTAAGCCGAAAGAAGGCTTAATTGATGTCTCAACTGCGATTAATTTAGCTCTTTCAAAAACTAGCGCCAATCTTGTTGAAACTCGCTGGTCTGATGCCACTGCCCCAACTGCGCCCTGGCAGAAAGCCCAAGGAGATCCTGATTGGGCAGGTGAGATGATCTTGCGCGATAAGCGTGAGGTCTTAACTGATGCGCCAATAGATTGCGTTTGGAAATCGATTGAACAAATCGGCGGCAAGACCGGTTGGTATGGCGCTGATTTCCTCTGGTGGGCAAGAGGTGTACTTGATCGAATGGTGGGCGGAGTGGGCCTTAGGCGAGGTCGTCGAGATCCAAAACACTTAAGAGTTGGAGATGGTCTCGATTTCTGGAGAGTTGAAATTGTCGAGAAAGAAAAAGAATTACGGCTCTATGCTGAAATGGTATTGCCCGGAAAAGCTTGGCTTGACTTTAGAGTCAGCCAAGAAGGAGATAAGGTAAGAATTATTCAAGAAGCAACTTTTACTCCTCGCGGGTTAGGTGGCCAGCTCTACTGGTATCTAGTATTGCCATTTCATAGCTTTGTATTTCCCACCATGCTTAGAAATATTGTGAGAAGTTCGAAGCGAAAGGCGTTATTCGGGGATGCATGAGTTCGATGAAGAAATTGATGCCCTAGCTGCAAAGATTTTAGAGTACTCATTGATAAGACTGAAGAAAGATCCTCCCCTTGATGGGCCATGGAGTTATGAAGAGCTCTATAGCGAAGTAGGCGAAACCATCACTGCAAAAGGTCTTGGCGGTGAAAAGGCTCTGGATATCTTTAAACATGTCCTTGCGCAAGCTTGCATCTCAACAGATCATCCAAGGTATTTGGCATTCATCCCTTCTGCTCCAACAGAGTCTGCAACGCTCTTTGACTTAGTAGTTGGCGCATCAGCTCTTTATGGTGGCTCATGGCTTGAGGGAGCAGGGGCAGTATTTGCTGAGAACCAAGCCCTTAGATGGCTTAGTGATTTGGCGCAATTTCCAAGTTCTTCTGGGGGAGTATTTGTTCAAGGCGGAACAGTCGGAAACCTCTCAGCACTTGTTGCCGCTCGCCATAGCGCTAGAGGTAAATTTCCTGGCGTAAAACGCTGGGTTATTGCTGCTTCAAGCCAGGCTCACTCATCAATTAAATCTGCAGCAGATGTTATGGATGTTGAAGTCTTAACAATTCCAACAGATAGAAATGAGAAGATGCAAGGCAGCACAACTGCCTTTGAAATTGATAAATACCACCTCGCAAATCCAGATCACAGAGTCTTTGCAGTTGTTGCAACTGCAGGAAGCACGAATCTTGGAATTATTGATGACTTGAAAGGCGTTGGGCAGATCGCAAGTGAGCGCGGCATTTGGTATCACATAGATGGGGCATATGGTCTTGCTGCCCTTGCTTCGCCAAGAAGTCAGGCGCTCTTTAGTGGAATTGAATTAGCAGATTCATTTATTGTCGATCCTCATAAGTGGCTCTTTGCTCCCTTTGATGCCTGCGCGCTAATTTATAAAGATCCAGAAATTGCAAGAGCAGCACATACTCAACATGCAGGGTATTTGGAGACATTGGATTCAGGGCAATGGAATCCATCTGATTATGCAATTCATCTAACAAGAAGAGTGAGAGGACTTCCATTCTGGTTCTCACTTGCAACTCATGGCACCGATAAATATGCCGAGTCGATGGATAAGACTATGGATTTAGCCAGGGCAAGTGCACAGTTAATTAGGCAACATCCAAATCTAGAGCTTCTTATGGAACCAGAACTTTCAATTGTGGCCTTTAGAAGAAAAGGTTGGCAAATAGAGGACTACCAAAAATGGAGCGATAAACTATTGGTAGATCAAATTGGCTTTGTAACCCCATCATCGCATCAAGGCGAGCCGATCCTGCGATTTGCCATAGTCAATCCCTGGACCTCAATTACTGATATCAAGATAATCCTGGCCACCCTCTAAATCCCAAAAATTTAGCAATTCTCTAGTTCAATATCCTCCATGGAAGAGGCCTCAATACAACTTGGCTCAAAGCTCTCAGATCTTGAAGTTCGGATCCTGGACTTTGAGCGCCAATGGTGGAAATATGCTGGGGCAAAAGATGCTGCAATCAAAGAGCTCTTTGATCTCTCAACTAGGGGCTATTACGAGCTTCTCAATAACTTAATTGATCGAGAAGATGCCCTGGTCGCCTCACCTCTTCTAGTAAAGCGCTTAAGGCGCCTTCGCCAGGCTCGAATCTCAGCTCGATCCCTCTAAGGCCTTGCCGGGCGGGAGCCCTGGAAAAAACCTGATTTGAGAACGGGAATAGAGCCCTCTAGGCTTGGCGTTAGCACTCGGCAGGTGAGAGTGATAAGTCACCTGAAGCTAGAAATAACTGGTTAATTAAATGAGGAGTAAATAGAACTATGGCAAAGATGATTGCCTTTAACGAAGATGCTCGTCGCGGTCTTGAGCGCGGAATGAATACCTTGGCTGATGCAGTCAAAGTAACCCTTGGGCCCCGTGGTCGAAATGTTGTTTTAGAAAAGAAGTGGGGAGCTCCCACAATCACCAATGATGGCGTCTCAATTGCTAAAGAGATTGAACTTGATGATCCTTGGGAGAAAATTGGCGCAGAGTTAGTTAAAGAAGTTGCTAAGAAGACAGATGATGTTGCAGGCGATGGAACAACTACTGCAACTGTTCTTGCTCAAGCACTTGTGCGCGAAGGGCTAAGAAATGTTGCTGCAGGATCTAATCCTATGGCACTTAAAAAAGGAATTGAGAAAGCCGTTGAAGCAATTTCAACAGAGCTCTCTGCTATGTCAAAGCCAGTTGAGACAAAAGAGCAGATCTCAGCAACTGCATCAATTTCAGCTGCTGACTCCACAATCGGTGAGATGATCGCAGAGGCGATGGATAAAGTCGGCAAAGAGGGAGTTATCACAGTTGAGGAGAGCAATACCTTTGGCTTAGAGCTAGAGCTCACCGAGGGAA
>Ga0214923_10001790_pt1 | contig 29901 bp, 29 predicted proteins | sample LL1510_MetaG_FD_177993 | JGI IMG/M metagenome (GOLD analysis project Ga0214923, IMG submission 177993) | Freshwater microbial communities from Lake Lanier, Atlanta, Georgia, United States - LL-1510 | ecosystem: Environmental > Aquatic > Freshwater > Lake | place: USA: Georgia | collected...
AAGCCACGGCTTGTAGATTCGCAGATTTGGGTTGGCGAGAAGTCCGTAACGGTAGAAGCGCTCAATGTCGTTTCCCTTGTAAGTCGAACCATCGCCCCAGATTTCTACAGAATCTTGCAGCATCGCGCGCACCAAAAGAGTTCCAGTAACAGCGCGACCTAGTGGCGTTGTATTGAAGTACTGCTTTCCACCAGAGCGAATGTGAAAGGCTCCGCAAGCTATAGCGGCTAGACCTTCTTCAACCAATGAAGTTTTGCAATCAATTAACCGCGAAATCTCGGCGCCATACTCTTTGGCGCGAACTGGAACTGAATCGATATCAGTTTCATCGTATTGGCCAAGGTCTGCGGTATATGTGCAAGGGACTGCTCCCTTATTGCGCATCCAGGCGACAGCCACCGATGTATCAAGGCCACCTGAAAAGGCGATGCCGACTTTTTCGCCGACTGGAAGAGAAGCGAGCACTTTAGACATGCGCGCAAGTCTAACGGTTGAGCAGGGCTGCTAGCGCAGGCTTAACTTTCCAGAGTGAAATCATCTCTTGATAGCGATGCTCCTCAGCAGAATCAGCAGTTGCGCCCGTTTTAACTGCGCGAATCATCAAATTTCGCGGGGTGTGTTCTCCCCCAATAAATTCAATTGCCTCAACGCGATATCCGGATAATTTCAAAATCTGCATTCTTAAGGCATCGGTTAGCAAATCACCAAGACGTTCCTTCATGATTCCGTTTCGAGTAACCAGCGACCATGGTTCTGGTGCTTCATGGAGCTGGGCCTGAATATCGTGATGGCAGCATGGAGCTACCAGAACTAATTTCGAACCTGAATTAACCGCCCATGCCAGCGCATCATCCGTTGCAGTGTCGCAAGCATGCAAGGCGATAGTTACATCAGCGGTATCTAGCGTGGTCTCCGAAATCTCTTCTGCGCGGAATGTAATCGAGTCGGATATCCCAAGCTTTTTGGCTATTTCATTATTTCTAATTCGAGCGCTCTCTCGAATATCGATTCCAATAACCTTGACTGGAATCCCTTGAGATTTCAGGTATTGATGTGCTGCGAAAGTTAGATAAGCATGCCCACAACCGAGATCCACGATAGTTAATGGGTTCTGCTGAGTTGGCTTTGCAATATGCCCGGCGTCAATCGCAGAATTAAGCGATGGAACCAGTAAGCGTAAAAATTCTTCTACTTGCAAATATTTGTCGCTCTTACTGGCTTTAACTTTTCCAGAAGTATCAGAGATTCCAACCTCGATCAAAAATGGATCTGCCGCATCAAGCAATCTCGACTTATTTCTATCGTGCGATAAATCTGCCTGGAACTCACCTGGCGCACGATGAATTAGCGCTTCACCTTTCTTGGTTATTCGTACAGAAAATGACTCATCTTTAACTTCTAGATGAAAATTGGCATAACCTGCGTTGAGTAAATCTAGGCTGATAAATTCGGCGGGCGAATAGTTTTTCGTCGTCATTGCCCGGCCATCGCTCTGCGTGACTTGATATTTAATTTCGCCCTTGATTAATACCGGCTTCACATCTATGCGTTCGCTTGGCGTTTGCATATTACGACGTCTTCCAGAAAGTACAAGTCGAACAAAATTCTCCGACTTTCTCAAGGTTTCGACGATCTCGCTAAGCGCGCTTTCGAGTGTCGTAGCCATGTATTTAAAATACCTTACTTATCTTTCTAATACGATCTGCCCATGATTTCTCAGAACGCATGGATCCTAACTTCCGTAATTCTCGCCGCGGTCGTAGCTTTTGACTTCACTTGGGCGGTCTTGCGTCGTAACCAGAATACTTCTCTTAAAGAGGCGACTGTATGGAGTCTTTTCTACATATCGCTAGCCATCGGTTTCGGCGTATATCTGGGAAGTTGGACCAATGCGCAAACGCAACAGGAGTTCTTCGCAGGATGGCTTACTGAATACTCGCTCTCCTTCGATAATTTATTTGTCTTTGTAATCATCCTTACTCGCCTGAAAATTGAAGAGAAGAGCAAACAGCTCGCTCTCCTATTGGGAATTCTTATCGCGCTGGTTTTCCGAATTATCGCAATAACTATCGGTGCCGCAGCAATCAAGCAGTTCGAGTGGATCTTCTTCTTATTTGGTGCCTTTCTTATCTACACCGCAATTCATCTATTCCTGGAAAGTTCACACGAGAACGATGCGCAAGAGAGAGAAAGCCGCCTGATTTCCTATCTCAGCGCTAAAGGAATGAAACCATTCACAATCGCGCTGATCGCACTTGGTGCAACCGACATTCTCTTTGCCCTTGATTCAATCCCGGCGATTTTCGGGCTTACCGAAAACGTCTACGTCGTGGTCACTGCAAACATATTTGCGCTAATGGGGCTTCGCCAGCTTTATTTCTTAATCGGTGGGCTGATGCAACGTTTGGTCTATATCGGCAAGGGGCTATCAGTCATCCTCGGCTTTATCGGAATCAAGTTACTCTTCCACGCATTCCACGCCGTTAATATCCATAAGATCGGTGGATTTAAGATTCCGGAAATCACAATTACTCAAAGCTTAACCGTAATCGTTTCGTGTTTAGCGGTAGCAACTATCGCAAGTTTAGCTAAAACGTCTCGAAAGTAAATTTCGTTAAACCGGGATCTCTATCGAGATTGACAACCCGCCGAGTTTACTTTTGCTAAGTTTTAGCGCCCCTTTATGCTCCTGAACTATTGCCGCGATGATGCTCAGCCCCAGTCCAGAACCACCGCTTTTGCGGGAGCGAGATGGATCAAAGCGATTCATCGCCTTGATTTCGGTTGCATAAACCGAATCGGGAAGTCCTGGTCCGCCATCTTCAATAATTAATTCAGCTCGCTTGCCGATCGTTTTAAGTGAGATATTAACGGGGGCATCGGCTGGGGTATGGCGGACGATGTTGGAGAGGCAGTTTTGAATCAATCGATTTAGGTGCTCGCGTGAGCCGATTACCGTGCAATCGCTTGGAATTGCGGTAGTAACTTCACGGTCTTGGTTAAGTATCTTGAAATCATTTACGTGAGCCAAAATAAGTTCATCGAAATCGACTTCCGCAAAATCAACTGGCTTACTTTCACCTAGCTCTGCGAGGAGCAATAGATCATGAATCAAACTTTCCATACGTTCTATCTCGGAATTAACTCTTGAAAAGGCACGGGCTTGATCTGCTGACTCGCTGAACTGACCCTTGCTCAGCATCTCGTTATAGCCCTTAATTACAGTCAAAGGAGTTCTCAGCTCATGAGAAGCATCTCCTAGAAATTTCTGCATCCGCTCGAGCGCTTGGGCATCTAGGCCGCGGTTATGGCGCCTTAAAAAGAAGATGGAGAAGAAGATCGCTAGCGCATCGGCTGCGGTAGTGAAAAGCCCTAGGTTTCTTAGATTGGATTTAAAGTTTTCATTTAATTGATCTAACGATGATGCAACAATAAGGAAATCTCCGCCTGCGATCGCCACAGAGCGGAAGCGGTATGGACTGGCGGCTTGAACAGAGATAGCTCTAGGTAAACCTTTTTTAACTAAATTTAAATCAGTTGTTCCTGGATAAATTAGGTGGGATTCATTGATGACCGTCTCAACGCCTTCACGCGTAAATAAAGATAAAGTTAGATCTGGACTTTCTTGCTCTACAGTTAATATCGCGGCAGATATCGCCTCGGCCGGATAAGCGTTAACTCGCGAAACAACAGTATTTATAGCCTGATCGATCCGCTTCAAATCTGAATTTCGAGCATCTACAGTCGAAAAGCCGCCAATAACACTTGATAACAAGGTTGTGACTAAAATTGAAATAACCGCAAATTTACTACTCGACTTCTTCATTCCTACTTGGGCTCCTGTATTACAAAGCCGACCCCACGAACTGTTTTTATACCTTCAAAGCCATCTCGATGTAACTTCTTACGTAGATAGGAAATATAGGTATCGGCCACGGTACTCTCAGATTCAAAGGTAATTCCCCAAACCTCATCTAACAAAAGACTCTTACTCAGAACTCGGTTCTTATTTTCGATCAAAACTTGTAGCAATCTAAATTCAGTTGGCGATAGGTCAACAGGTTCACCGTTGAAACTGACGCTGTGGCTTTCTTCATCAATTTTGATTGGTCCACAGCGCAAATCTGAATTAACTGAACTTGAAATTTGGGAGCGACGTAATATTGCTTTAACGCGAAGTAAGAGTTCTTCTAGACCAAATGGTTTGGTTACGTAGTCATCGGCTCCAAGAGTTAGTCCGCGAGTCACGTCAACGCGATCAGCCCGCGCACTCAACATAAGTGCAGGGGTGTTGTCCCCCATTGAACGCAGTCTTTCTACAAGTTCAAATCCATCCATGAGCGGCATATTGATGTCGATAATTAGAAGATCGGGCTTCTTACTTCGAATTGCGGTTAAGGCAGACATGCCATCTGAAGCGGTAGCGGTCTCGAATCCGGCGATACGTAAGGCGTCGCCAAGCAGTTCGCGTACTCCGGCTTCGTCATCTACGATCAAAATCATCTCAGCCATGGCGTTAGCCTTTCATGTATGGTTGCAAATAGCCAAGGAGTGAAGAAAAATTCATTGCTAAGTGGTGTTTTCACCGAATTTTCACAAAATTAACCCCGATACTTTCCATAGTCGTTAGAGCATGCATCGTTGCGAAAGGAGTGGCCATGAAGCTTAAGCAGATTTGCATTTCTACCTCCTTGGCAATTTCGTTATCTCTTCTTTCTACCTTGCCTGCTGTTGCCGATCAAAAGAGCCCAACTCCGATAGCTACTGAAAGTGGCGAAGCTTTCAAATCTGCGATGCAAAAATATCGCGAAGATCAAAAGGCATTCCAAATCGCAGCAAAAGAATACGAATCCAAACGTCGCCAAATAAATGATGCTTTTAAGGAGGCAGTTGAAAAAGCGCTAGCTGATGCCCGCGCATTCAACGCACCAGGACAAAGTCAGCTACAAAAGCGTCAAGGTATGGCTGCTAAACAAAGCGCCGTAATGGCAGCCACCGCTACAAGAGATGCGGCCATTGAAGCTTTAGGTCTGCCACCTGTCCCTCCAACACCGCCGACTAAAGCTCCAAAAGTTGAGCGGAAAATGAAACCGGTGCCAGAGAGTTCGCCTAACAAACCTGCTAATTAATCTGAAATATCTACCGACTTGTTCCTAAGCGTTTCGCGGTTGTGAGATTTTGATTTCTCGTGGTGTTTGCGGATTTGCAGTTCAAAGTTCTTAATTGCGGCGTCAAAAGCCGCCACATCATTAAATTCAGCGGCTTCGGCTCTCATCAACGGTCCAGATCCGTGAGATGTGAGAATAACTTTATGTGAGTGTTTGCCCTGGCGAGGATTTTGTTCGTGCAATATTTCTACTTCAACTCTATCCATTGCAACGCTAAAGCGCTCCATACTTTTTAACTTCTCTTCAGCGATCGCTCGAAAATCTTCGGCTAGCTCTGCATGACGGGCATGAACAACAATTTTCATACTCTCTCCCTATAAATCACGTGGGAGATCTAACAATGGCACTAAATGGGAGAGTTGGAAAGGGGGTTGCCGAATCTCTAAAAGGTGACTTAGAGCGGTAGCGCTACTGCGATTGCAGTTACTAGTGCGGCGTAAAGTGCGCTTTGTCCGAATATCTTTATCGCGGTCATGCGATCTGCTGCACGCGAGGCTGGATCTGAGACGCGAGAGATCGAACCTAATTTTCCAAAGTTAAAGGTTCCAGCAAACCCATAGGCGAGGCAGAATTTTTTCCGTGACTGCACCCAACCTACGCTCATAACTAGCGCGGGGATAAATATTCCAAGGCGAACTTGGCGTGATGCGCCGTTGGTTATGGATGTGGCTAGTGAAGAAAATGTAAAAATTAAACCGATCAACGCAACCATACGGCGGCGGCGAATTTCACCTTCACCTATGTTGCAGGTTCCAGGGATGTAATCGGCTTGTGCCATTTATGCATCCTCAAATTCATCGTCAAATTCATCGTCATCTTCGTCTATCCAAGCGTTGGCGGGTGCATCATCTTGACGTTGCGCCCAAGATAAGAAACTCACCGCGGCGCGAAAGGAGACAGCGAGTATGGCAAGGAGCGCCACTATTCTGCGGAAAGCTTTCATGCCTTAAAAATACTCTCTTTAACCAAGTATTTCGCTATTTGGCTGCGTGCAACGCCGCGTCGATATCTGCCCAAAGGTCATCGACGTTTTCAATACCAACTGAAAGGCGGATGAGTGATTCTGGCACGCTAGGGCTTTCGATGGGCCAGCGACGGCGACGTTCCCATAGTGATTCAACTCCTCCGAGGCTAGTTGCGTATGTGATGACCTTTGAAGATTCACAAACTTTATCTGCCTGTGCGCCAGTACCTGCGAATTCAAAAGACACTATTGCTCCAAAACCTTTCATAAACGCCTTAGCTTTTCCGTGTTCTGAATCTGTTGGTAGCCCTGGATAGCGAACTCTTGAAACCAAGAGATGTTCGCTCAAACGCTTAGCGATCTCCAAAGCGTTTTCAGATGATCTTTGAAATCGAAGTGGAAATGTACGAATACCGCGCAATGCTAGAAATGTTTCAAATGGTCCAGGTATCGAGCCGTTAAATTTACGGGCATCTTCAATCGCTTTAAAGTGAACTGGATCAGCGGTGCTTAACGATCCAATCAAGACGTCGCTATGGCCTGCTAGGTACTTAGTTACTGAGTTCATAACGATATCTGCGCCCATCGCCAGCGGCTTTTGGTTAAGCGCAGTGGCAAAGGTGTTATCAACCGCAACTGTTATGCCTTTTGACTTTGCAGCCTTAATAAGTGCAGGTAGATCAGCAACTTCAAGACCTGGATTAGTTGGCGATTCGATCCAGAGCAGAGTTGCTCCATCAATTTCTTTTATTACTTGTTCTGTATCAGTAATTGAAACGAAGGCTACCTTTAATCGGTTAGCTGCAGAATAATTTCCAAGGAGAGTCATGACTCCGGAATATCCTTGGTTGGAAGCTACAACTTTTGCGCCAACAGGCAGAGTTGAAAATACTGCGGTAACTGCAGCCATTCCTGAAGAATAAGTAAGAGTTCTTCCACCTTCGAGTGCGCTGATTGCCTCTTCCAGGGCTAACCAAGTTTCGTTCCCGTAACGACCATAACCAACTGCACCGCCTGCAACAAAAGTTGAGTTAAGTGAGATCGGTGGATTTAACGCGCTATCTGGACCAACTGTTGGGCGTCCAGTGGTTACCGCAATGGTCTCGGGATTTAGGCTCTTATCTGAAGTCATGGGACAAGCCTAATCGTTTGCCAGCACTGCCATCGCAGCGTTATGTCCCGCGATTGCGCTCACGCCACCGCCGCGACGGGCGCCTGCGCCAGCTAGGAATATATGTTTATCTGAAGTTTCTGATCCCCAAGTTAACTCATCAATTTCGGTTCCATCCAGGAATGGAAAATCTAAATCGCGATGGAAGATGTTGCCACGCGGAAGCCCTAGATCGCTCTCTAAATCCAAGGGCGACTTTGCTTCAATCGCCAGAGCTCCGTCGCTACAAACTGCAAGTACTGATTCGATTGGATCATCTAGATATTGATTGAGGCTCTCAATGGCTGCTTTCTTAGCGGCGTTCTTGGCACCTTCAGGATCTTTGTCAAAGAGAGCTGCCGGAGTATGTAATCCGAAGAGCGTCAAAGTGTGAAAACCTTTCTCACTTAACTCGGGAGAGAGAATGGTTGGGTCAGTGAGGGTGTGGCAATACATCTCAAGTGGTAGATCTTTTGGAATATCCCCAGCGCTTGCCCTTTGATATGCCGCTTCTAACTGAGAATAACTCTCATTGATGTGAAGGGTTCCCGCAAAGGCTAATTTGGGATCAATTCCAGATTTCAATCGCGGCAATCTAGAGAGCAACATATTGATCTTCATCTGTGAGCCTTCCAGAGACTCTGGAGCGGTCTGACCCCGTAGCTTTGCCAGAGTTTGTGGTGCTCCGGCAAATAAGAGATCTTTTGCAACATATTTCTGCCCTGCTGAGGTGGTGACGGCGACTGCGTTTTGATCAGATTCGATGGTGGTGACCTTTGAATTTAATTTAATTTCAACGCCATGCGATATAGCCACGCGATTTAGTTCAATTACCAAGGCGCCCATTCCGCCTTGCGGCACTCGCCATTGGCCAGTGCCATTTCCGATCAAGTGATATAGGAAGCAACGATTAGCTTGCATATCATCTGCTGAAACAAATGTTCCAATTAGCGCATCTGTTAAAACTACGCCGCGCACAACGTCATCACTGAAACGCTCGCGGATAACTTCTCCGATTGGTCGCTCCATCATAAATTTCCACACCTCAGGCAGACCAATTTCAGCTTTTATCTCGCTGGCAGATTTAAGTGGCTGCAACATATATGGGGCAATGCGCACAGCCAGGTCCGCAATTTCGTTATAAAAGTTTTGCCATTGTCTGCCTTCGATATCGTTTCCGGTTAATTCGCAAAAACTTGCAGCAGTGCGTTTATCCCAATGTTGTGAAATAAGTAACCCTGAATCCTTGCCATCTTTTCTGTAGGGCGTATATGAGGCGATTGAGCGCTCAAGGGTTTTAAAGTTAATACCGAGATCGGAAACTATTTGATCCGGTAACAGCGATACTAGATATGAATATCTTGATAAACGCGCGTCGTATTCCGGAAATGAACGAACACTGGTTGTCGCGCCACCTAGTTCTGATGCACCTTCTAGCAGAATTACCTTTTTGCCTGCCTTGGCCAAATAAGTTGCGGCAACTAAGCCGTTATGGCCTGCGCCAACAACAATGGCGTCATATTTTGAATCGAGGGACATCGCCGCGGTTAGAGTGCGCCAGCGATGCGATCGAATGCTTCAGTAATAATCTCAGAGCTAGTTGCGAAGTTAAGGCGCGCATAATCTTTCCCGAGAGCGCCATAGATATGGCCAGGGTTGAAGGCTACTTTCGCGCGTTCCACCAGAGCAGCACATGGATCTTCTCCCAAATTTAACTTACTCATATCTAGCCAAGCTAAATATGAACAGTGTGGGAGGTGATATCCAATTGCCGGAATTCGAGAAGCGACCAAGTTGGCTACCAAGTTTCGGTTTTGATCCAGAAGTACGAGCGCAGAATCTAGCCACTCATCGCCCTTTTCAAATGCGGCGACCGTTGCAAAGGCTCCGATAAGAGATGCGCGATAGTGCATCGCAGGAGCAAGCTCATTTAACTTCTCGTGCATTTTGGGGCTCTGCGAAACGATAATCGCGCATTTTAAACCAGCGATATTCCAACCTTTGCTTGCTGCGGTAATACACACACCAACTTCGCCAGCATCGCTTCCGAGAGCTAGGAATGGGATAAAAGGCTGCTCCTTAAAAGTTAAGGGTGCGTGAATCTCATCGGAGAGAACAATCACATTATTCTTCTTGGCTAGAGCGATTATGCGCTGCAAATCTTCTTTTGCGTAAACCTTGCCGAGCGGATTATGCGGGCTACAGAGAAGATGGACTTTGATTCCACTTTGATAGGCCTTCTCGATTCCATCCCAATCATGGCGCCAGCCAGTTCCATCTTCAGTTGCCGCATCTTTGATATATGGCACATCGATCATCGTGACTTTTGTTTCTTTGATCCAGGTATAGAAATTTTGATAGACCGGGGAACTAATTAAGACCTTGTCACCGGGATTTGCAAAGACTCGTAATAGTTCAACGATTGCGACACCAACATCGGTTGCGATGCGAACATAACTTGGTTCGACTTCCCACTGCCAACGTCGCTTGGCGAAGCCTGAAAATGAATCTCCCATTTCTGGGATCGAACCTAGGTATCCGAGGTCGGATTTATCTACCATCTGGGTAATCGCATCGCGAATTGGTTGAGCAACCGGGAAATCCATTTCAGCAACCGGCAAAGGGAGAATCTCGTGAGGAAAGGCGCGCCATTTTTCGCTGCGGTGCGTTTGCAACTCTGCAAGAGAAGGGACTGAAATCTGGCGTTCGCTCATAGACGCGAGTATGCCAGTTAGGCCTCGTTTGGCGATAGACGGCGCGTGGAATTTCTTACAACAAGAGTTGTTGGAAGAACTAGAGAATGTGGCGCCGCATTTGGTTTACGAAGTCGTTCCATGATTGACCATGCCGCCATCTCACCCATTAACTGCACCGGTTGCTCAATAGTTGTTAAATCAGTGTATTCCGCCATCTCATGGCCATCAAAACCAATGATTGAAATATCATCAGGGATCTTTAAGCCGTGGCGACGAGCAGCTTGCATCGCGCCAAAGGCCATCTCATCAGATTCGCAGAAAATTGCAGTAGGGCGATTGGGGCGGGCGAGCAAGTCATCCATCGCGCGCGATGCGGTATTCATTGTGAAGTCGCCATGAACTTCGCGTGATGGAACCCATTCAATTCCACTTTCGCGCAGCGCCTGCATAAATCCAGCACGACGATCTTGTGGAACGCTGAAGTTAAATGGATCATCGGGGTGGCCAGACATCAAACCAATCTTGGTATGGCCTTGATTAACTAAATGCTGAGTTGCAGTGCGCGCTGCCGCAACATCATCAATTGCAACGCTAGAACATTTCTGATGATGCATGCCAACTAGAGAAACTGGGATACCCAAGTTGAGCATCGAATCAAACTCTTCTTCCGTTGGCGGTAAACTAATAACAATTAAGCCATCGACGCGACCTTTGAGAAGTTGGTGTTGAAAAAGACGTTCGCGTCCTTTCATCTGGCTGAAGTTGTAAAGGAGTAGATCAAAGCCTGCTTCACGTAAGGCTTGCTCAGCTCCGCTAATTACTTGTGCGAAATACCAACGTGAAATATATGGAGCGACAATGCCGATGCTATTGGTGCGACCAAGTGCAGTTCGCTTGGTAGCCGGTTCGAGCGGATAGCTAAGCTTTTCGGCAGCCGCCATAATCTTGGCGCGCGTTGCGCTATTGACGTGATGAAAACCGCGGAGAGCGCGCGAAACCGTCGCCGTAGAAACGCCTGCTTCTTCGGCAATCTCTTTGATTCCGGCCATCTCTCCCCTTTTCATCGCCTTGATCAAAACTGCAATTTCTGCAAATACCCTGCAAGAAATGTAAAAGTACGGCAAAGAACCTGAAATTTGCAAGGTTTAACCGTGGAAGGGATAGCCTGCGCCCACACTTTACCGATATTTGGAGCAGATCAAGTGAAAAAAATCCGGGCGATGGTCTCCGAAAGGCAGATGCGAGATGTCGTTGCAGAACTCTCTGCGCGCGACAAACGCTTAGCCAAAGTTATTGCGGCCCATCCGCTTTGCACGATTGGACGTATCTCCAATCCAGTTACTCACTTCGAATCACTCGTTGAATCTGTAATTTCGCAGCAACTGGCTGTGAAGGCAGCTGACACAATTCATGCGCGTGTTGTCGATCTCGCCAAAGGTGAGATAAATCCAAAGCGCATCTTGAAAATTAGTGAAGAGCAGATGCGAGAGGCCGGAGTCTCTGGAGCGAAATTCAAGACAATTCATGGCTTGGCCGAAGCCGCACACTCCAAACGTATTCCGATCAATGAACTACATGAAATTGAGAGCGATCACGAGATTGCCACACAGCTAACTTCGCTATGGGGCATCGGTCCCTGGACAGTGGATATGTTTATGATGCATCAATTAGGTCGGCTAAATATCTGGCCAACCGGTGATCTCGGAGTTAGACGCGGCTATGAAAAGATTTATAAGTTAAAGGAAGAGATATCTCCGGCAGCGTTAGTTAAAAAAGGCGAGAAATTTAGCCCCTACCGAAGTGTGGTTGCCTGGTATTGCTGGAGAGCGTTAGAGAAGTGAAGTTACTTCGCTTCTAAAATCATTGATACGGAATTAATGCACCAACGTTGATCAGTTGGTACTTCAAATCCTTCGCCTTCAAATACGTGACCTAAGTGCGAATCACAAGATGCGCAACGAACTTCAGTACGGATGCGAGGTGCCAGCGAGCGATCTTCTATCAGGGTCACCGCATCATCAGCAGTTGGCGCATAGAAAGATGGCCAGCCACAGCCTGAGTGAAATTTAGTTTCGGAGCGAAATAGTTCGGCGTTACAAGCTTTGCAGCGATAGATTCCGACCGTTTCGGAATCAGTATATTCACCGGTAAATGGTCTTTCGGTTGCACCGTTGCGAAGTACTTCATAAGACAAGGGATCTAGCTTTGCCTTTAACTCTGCTTCGTTAACTTCAACTTTTTTCGCCATTAGATATTTACTCCTTGCGGAAATGCAGTACCGGTGCTGGAGTGACAGTCGTAGCCATTTGGATTCTTGGCCAAATACTTTTGGTGATACTCCTCTGCTAGGTAATACTCGATACCAGTTGCATCTAAAATCTCAGTCACGATCGGCCCGATTCCATCAGCAGTTAAAGCCCTTTGATAGATATCGCGCGTATCGAGCGCTTCTGCCATTTGTTCAGGAGTCGTTGTAAAAATTGCGCTGCGATATTGAGTTCCGATGTCCCCACCTTGTTGATTTAAAGAAGTTGGATCATGCATAGTCCAGAATTCTTCGAGTAAACGGCGGTAAGTGACTTGGCTGGGGTCAAATTGCACTTCAACCATTTCAGCATGACCAGTCTTGCCGGTGCAGACTTCTTGATAACTAGGATTCGGTGTAATTCCACCCATATAACCAACGCTGGTATTTAAAACTCCAGTTATCTGCCAGAAGCGACGCTCTGCGCCCCAGAAACAACCTGTTGCAAAATATGCTCTCTCCATAGCGCACATTCTTTCAGGTGATGGCCATTTCTGCTCAGTTAGGTAACCTTGACCTACCTGCGCCCCCGTAGCTCAGGGGATAGAGCACCGCCCTCCGGAGGCGGGTGCACAGGTTCGAATCCTGTCGGGGGCACGCGACCTAAATCACCTCATCCTTACTAAATCTCTCTCCATTCATCCTTGTTTATCAACCAAGTAACAGGGAGAATTGTCTACTTACGCGTGATGAATGATCTCAGCGCGTCTTTACTTTCGAAGATTATCTAGAGGAGTTGACTCATGGATTGGCGACATCAATCAGCATGCCGCGACGAAGATCCAGAACTCTTCTTTCCTGTAGGAAATACCGGACCGGCGCTTACCCAAATTGAGGAAGCCAAGAAGGTCTGTAACCGATGCATTGTTAAAGATACTTGCTTAGCCTGGGCGCTAGAAAGCGGGCAAGATGCTGGAGTTTGGGGCGGGCTCTCTGAAGATGAACGCCGCGCCCTTAAGCGTCGTGCAGCACGTAACCGCGCACGCATGATGGAGCAGAACAACTCCAATTAGTTCATAGATGTTAAATCGGGAAAGTTAGACGCGCTTCAGTTCCGCTCGCCGTTCTAACCAAATCTATATCTCCATGTAATTCATTCTCGGTTAAGGTACGAACAATCTGTAATCCAAGATTTGAAGATTGCGCCAGTGAAAATCCTTCGGGTAACCCGACGCCATCATCAAAAATAGTTATCTGGGCATCGCCGTCATTTCGTGCGGAAATAATCGATAAGTGGGTACCGGATTCAGCTAGCCCGTGCTCGAGCGCGTTGTGAATTAACTCAGTTACTACTAGCGACAAAGGAGTGGCAATTCGCGGATCGAGAGAGCCAAGTTCGCCAGTTCGGGAAATCTTTAGCTCTCCCATTCGCGGGCTTAGATCTAGCGCATGTGAAACTAGGCGGTCGAGAACATCATCGAAAGCAACCGATGCCTCTGCGCTACTTGAAAGCGTTTCATGAACAAGTGCGATAGAGGCGATACGACGAACCGCTTCATTTAACGCAGCGCTCGCCGCAGGATCCTCGATACGGCGTGACTGAAGGCGAAGCAGAGCAGAAACAGTTTGTAGGTTGTTCTTCACGCGGTGGTGGATCTCTCGAATAGTCGCATCTTTGGTAACTAGTTCACGTTCGCGTCTGCGAAGTTCAGTAACGTTTTGTAGTAGCACAATTGCACCGATTCGGTCGCCTCCTGCAAGCAGCGGGAGCGCGAGTAAATCAACAGTTCCACCTGCATTCTCAATTTCAACGCGGCGAAGCGACTTACCGCTGAGTCCAACTTCTATAGCTTCTTCATGTGCTTCTAATTTGAAAACGGAGACACTTCGCGCCACATCGCCTAAATTATTTCCTTCGAGTTCACCGGCCCATCCCATACGGCTAAAAGCAGATTTGGCATTCGGGCTGGCATAGATAATTGCGCCATTAATATCTAAGCGAATTAATCCATCACCAACACGTACTGCTGGATCAAAGAGTTCGCTATGTTCGGTATAAGGGAAAGCGCCTTCGGCGACCATTCGATAAACATTATGGGCAACTTCACGATAATTTAATTCTAGTCGACTTGGCTGTCGCATTAACTCAGCATTTCGGTGGCGCGAGATTACGGCGATAACTTGTTGATCCAGAATTACCGGAATCGTCTCCTCTTTTATATAAATTTCACCGAACTTTTCTGGCTCGGCATCACGCACAATTTCTGCTCCAGATAGCGCTTGATCGATTCTGGGACGAGATCCCCAAGCGATTTCTTCTCCAATTACATCCTGCGTAAAAACAGTCGCTGCCGTTGTTGGACGGATATGTGAAACTGCGATGTAACCTGATGGCCAAGATTTAAAGTCTTTGCGCAGCGGGACCCAAAGTATTAGATCGGCAAAAGATAGGTCGGCAAGCAACTGCCAATCAGCGGTTAGTTCGCGAATGCGTCGTATCTGTTTTGCATCGAGCGGGCTGCGATCGCTTAGAAATTCCTCAAGCTTTGGCATATCGGTCTAACCTTTTGCCCACTGCTCTAGGGCGGGTTTAATCTCTTGTGTAGCAAACCAGGTTAACTCTTGCCCATCTGCCGAAACTTCAAAGGCGCATTGCACACTCTCCCACTTGGCAAGGTCTTTTAGAATCACAAAGTTTTCACCATGTTCAGCGATCTCAGAATCTGCAACTTCCAGAGCCAAGATAAAGCCGGGGCTTTCGGGATTGGGGCGCATCTCCAAAGCCTCATCAGCTGCCAACATGGAAAGGAGAAACTCTCCTTCTTCTTCATCCATATCGCTATTGGCGGTTAGAAACTTAATCGTTGGGGCATAGAGCGGCCCACATTCCAGCTCTTGGGTACTCAGGAAGGAGACAATCTCTTCGACCGTGACCGGCAGATATCCGCGCATAAAGCCAAGGGTATAAGAGATTATCGAAAAGATTTACTTAGGCGATTTCTTGCAAAGCGCCTGCGCGATCACCGCAATCTCTTTTCGTAGCGCCCCACGTTCGGCAACTTGTTGCAAAGTAGTCCGTTCGGCCACTGCAGATTGGCAAGATCGTTGATCCCAGGGCAGCTCCCAGGTTGAGCCCCAATTTTGATTTTCTCTTTCGCGCTTACGTAATTGCGGGCTCTCTTTGAAAGCAGATTGAACTTTAACAAGGTGTAAATTCGATTTGAGAGATAGAGTGGCCAAACTCTGCATAAACTGTTCGAAACTTCTCTGATGCAGAAGCTCGGAGTTTCGCAGCAAGAAAAAATCTACGGCGCTGCGGCTTGCCCAGATCTTTATCTTTGAACTCCATCTTCGATCTGAAAGTTCTTGTGCAAGATGAAGTACCGATCCCAGATCAATAATTACTACTTGAAAGGCCTCTCCGGCATCTTTAATCAGCGATTCAAAATTTGGCAGCTTTTCTTGGTTTAACTCCATCGCCGCTAAGTGTGGTGCGATTTCGCGCCAACTTTGATCTTCGGATAAGTGGCGAATATCTAACAAAGTGGCAAGTGCTGGCGCTGGAAAGTTGGCATCTATGACGAGAGTTTTTAATCCCAGTAAGGCAAATTCTTGGCCCAAATTAATCGCGAAAGTTGTTGTGCCTGCAGAGTGGCGAACCCCTCCTACTGCAATTACCCGCGCGGAAATTCTAAACGGTGCATGAATCAGAGGGGTTCTACTAGGAGTTGACCGACCATTTTCTAGGACAACCGATAACAATTCCTCAGGAGATTGCGGACGCGCGGCGATATTTAAATATCCCCGATCACTTCCTGATTCATCGGCAAATCCAATCACGGCATGCCCTAAGTTAATTATTTGATTGAAATTACTGGCGTTGGACCCAAGTAAATCCGTCGAAAATATTACGAGGAGTTTTCGATCGCTTTGATTAACTAAAGCGCTCTGTAGTTCTGAGAAATCTAGAGCTCGCGCAATTACGCTCCAGCCTCGAGAAAATAGCGCACCTGATACCAGCCCTTCGAAATCGGGATCTGAAATTGCGGTAACTACTAGCGGGGGTTCGAAGCTATCCATTTGCTAAGCCATTGCTCGAACGATTACCAGGCGACCGCTTAGCGTAGAGTTTAAGAGTTCAATAATTTGCGAGTCGAAAAGTGAAATGGTTAGAGCAACTTCCGACGAAAAGTTTGCAGTCTTGCGATCTATTGAGCGTATGTACGCACCTAAAACTACAACTTCAGGAGTTCCTGTCTGCGAGCGGCCCATATTTGAATCAGGTACCCAATAGATATTTACTGGCTCACCAATTGCTAGATCCACCGGCAAATCTGTGCTACGCACTGCAATAGGAACTTGTTGCGCGCGTTTCGTTGGTGGAAGATCGCTTACCTCATTTATAGATATCAGCTCTCCTTCATTTTGAGCACGAAGTAAATAACTTCCTACTAAAGATGTTTTACCAGATATATATTTTTCAGACCTATCCCGTAGGGCAACCTTGGTCAAAGTGATATCTCCTGCGGTAATTTCAGAACCTGGTGCAAGAGAACGTTTAGCAATCCAGAAAGAATCGGTGCGATTTCCTAGCGCAGTCAAGGCCAGCGCAGAGATTATTGCGGCCGCAAAGAGCGAAACAGCAACGATAAAGCGAGTTTGAGCGGCTTTCTTCTGAGTATTCATAGCTGCGAACTAAAAACTATTGGAGCTCAATCCACCGTGCCTTATCCACAGTAATACTTTGGAATGAGGTCATTTGATACTTTCTAATGGAGAGTGAACGATGGGCGTGCGCAACTCTGCGCGCATGACTACACAACCAGAATATTTCGGCCACAAGCGTGAGCTACGTTTAATTTCGAGCAGTGAAGATCCAGCGCTTTGGACCCATCCTCAATTAGATCTTTACTCGCTCGCCGAGCTCGCTGAAAAGAAGAGGTTTGCTCCGCTTCCAGAACAGCGTGCAAAGCTCTATTTAGTACCAACTAGTTTCGGCGAAGAGTATGAACCTGGATTTGAACCGATACCTACTTCTGCCGAAGATCTACCCGAACTGCATACCTGGACAATGAAATTCGCAGTTAGCGTGGTTGAGATTTGGGCGGGGCGACGTCAACCGGCACAGTTAATCGCGCGCTGTCATCGCCATATTTATCTGCAACTACTTAAGCAAGTTGGTAGCCAGAAAGATATTGGAAGAATAAGAACAATCCATCAAAGTGAACCGTTAGATGGAATTTGCGAATCAACGGTAACGGTCAGATATGGAGATCGCTTGCGAGCGATGGTTATCCGCTTTGAAGGGATAGATAAACGTTGGTTATGTACTGAACTTCGTCTGCTTTAAGCAGCGCCATGGCAGCGTTTAAATTTTTTGCCAGAGCCGCAAGGGCACTGCGCATTGCGTGAAATCTCACCTTTTGTAGATACTCCGGATTCATCAGCAGCTGTGTATTGGAGCGCAGTTATATCTGCTGGCTTTTCAGTGATGCCCGCGGCTTTTACTTGGCTTCCATCGCCTTCGACAGTTACCTGAACATTAAAGACCAAGCTAGCTAGTTCTTCCTTAATTCCATCCATCATGGCAGAGAAGAGCTCATAACCTTCGCGTTGGTATTCAACGAGTGGATCGCGTTGCGCCATAGCGCGCAATCCGATTCCTTCTTGTAGGTAATCCATCTCGTAGAGATGTTCACGCCACTTGCGATCTAGAACAGATAAAAGAACTTTGCGCTCTAGCTCGCGAAGTACTCCTTCGCCGAGTTCAGCTTGGCGCTTTTCATATGCTGCAGTTGCATCTTCGAGAATCTCATTTGCTAAATATTCGGCGTCGAGAGCTGCGCGCGAACCAACTTTGGAGACGAGTTCTTCGGGAGTAAATCCAATTGGGTAGATCAACTTAAGCGCTTGCCAGAGTCGCTCTAGATCCCAGTCTTCACCAAATCCTTCAGCCGTTTCGGCGTTTACATATGCGACCAAAGTATCCGCCAAGAATGTCTGAACTTGCTTGGAAATATCTTCGCCTTCTAGAACTAAGCGACGTTCTCCGTAGATAACTTCGCGCTGGCGATTCATGACATCGTCATATTTAAGAACATTTTTACGGATTTCAAAGTTCTGAGCTTCTACTTGAGTCTGCGCAGAACGAATAGCGTTGCTTACCATCTTCGATTCGATTGGCGCATCATCAGGTAGTCCCGCAGCTGATAGGAAGCGTTCGACAAGCGCTGAGTTGAACCGGCGCATTAATTCGTCTTGAAGTGAAAGATAGAAACGTGATTCGCCGGGGTCTCCCTGACGGCCAGAACGTCCGCGCAACTGGTTATCGATACGACGTGATTCATGGCGTTCGGTGCCGAGTACATAAAGCCCGCCGAGCGCGACTACTTCTTCATGTCCCTTTGCAACAGCGGCTTTCTGCTTTGCAATCTCTTCGGGCCATGCTGCTTCGTATTCGGTTGGGTTATCTACTGGAGATAAACCACGACGTTGTAGTTCGAAGTCGGCCATAAATTCTGGGTTACCACCGAGCATGATGTCGGTACCGCGGCCAGCCATATTTGTTGCAACGGTTACTGCGCCACGCACACCTGCACGCGCAATGATTGATGCTTCACGCTCGTGTTGCTTAGCGTTAAGTACTTCGTGAGGAATACCAGATTTCTTAAGAAGTGCAGATAGTTCTTCAGATTTTTCAACTGAAACGGTACCGACAAGAACCGGCTGACCCTTGCGATGTCTTTCCACAATATCTTGAGTAACGGCGATGAATTTTCCAAGTTCAGTCTTGTAGACCAGATCTGCTTGATCGATGCGCTGCATCGGACGGTTAGTCGGAATTGGAACAACACCCAACTTATAGATTTGATGAAATTCTGATGCCTCAGTCATCGCGGTACCAGTCATACCCGAAATGGTTTCGTAGAGACGGAAATAGTTCTGCAAAGTAATAGTCGCCAGCGTTTGGTTCTCATCCTTGATATCGATTCGTTCTTTCGCTTCCAGCGCCTGGTGTAAGCCCTCGCTATAACGGCGGCCTGCCAACATGCGGCCAGTGTGCTCATCGACAATTAAAAGCTCGCCATTCATGACCACGTAATCCTTGTCGCGCTTAAAGAGTTCTTTAGCACGAACCGAGTTATTTAGGTAACCAATAAGCGTCGTATTGGCTGCTTCGTAAAGGTTCTCGATCTTTAGTAGTTCTTCTACTTTGGTTACGCCATCTTCGAGAATGCCGATGGTCTTCTTCTTTTCATCTACCTCGTAATGAACATCGCGTTGCAACTTATCTGCGATATTTGCGAATTCGACGTACCACTTGGTTGCTTTATCAGCAGGTCCACTGATGATGAGCGGTGTGCGTGCTTCGTCAATCAAAATTGAGTCAACTTCGTCAACGACCGCAAAGAAATGATCGCGTTGAACACAATCTTCTAGCGACCAAGCCATGTTGTCGCGTAAGTAATCAAATCCAAATTCGTTATTTGTTCCGTAGGTAATATCTGCGTTATAAGCGGCACGACGTTCGGCTGGTGACATGCTATTTACGATTACTCCGACGGTGAGTCCGAGGAAACGATGGATACGTCCCATCCATTCACTATCGCGCTCTGCAAGATAATCGTTAACGGTAACGACGTGAACACCTCTGCCAGCGAGAGCATTTAAATAAGATGGAAGAGTTGCAACGAGAGTCTTACCTTCACCGGTACGCATTTCCGCGATATTTCCCCGATGTAGCGCAGCTCCACCCATTAGCTGAACGTCATAGTGGCGTTGACCTAAGGTGCGCTTGGCGGCTTCGCGTACAACAGCAAAAGCCTCTGGCATTAGATCATCAAGAGTAGATCCGGCCGCTAGGCGAGATTTAAATTCATTGGTCTTAGCGCGCAGGGCTTCATCAGAAAGAGCGAGGATAGAAGGTTCGAAGGCATTTACTTGATCGACAACTTTGCTCAACTCGCGAAGAATTTTTCCTTCGCCAGCGCGCATGATGCGGTCAATAATCTTTGCCATTAACGACCCTTTCCTTCAAATTCCAAAATCTAGCCCCCTTATCGTAGGGGTTTGGCCGTGCAACTAGTTACCGCGCCAAGCACGGTAAATCCAGCGATCTGCAAGGCCCGAATGGCCTCTGTCAGGGTCGCTCCCGTAGTTATCAGATCATCAATAACAATTAGTTTGGGGGCGATATTCCCCTGCGAAGACAAGGCGGCAAACTGTCGGGACACCGCGAAAGCACCTGAAATATTCTGAGAACGCTCGCCAAGATTTAATTGCGATTGATCTCTAACTTTATAGCGATGCGAAAGTGGAGACGCGTAATTTAGCTCCAAATCGATCGCTAAAGCAGAGGTCATTTCCTGCAAAAAATCCCTTCCTCGCTTACGGTTCGCAGATTTTCTCGAAGGTACAGATATCAAAGTTCCCTCTCCAAAGCGTTTGATAAAGAGTTGCATCGAGTGCTTTAGGGATTTATTGATTAGCTCATCTGCTGTAGAAATTTGTGACTCTTTTGCGCTCAATAAAACGCGAGAGGCTATTGGCGAGTATTGAACTGCTGACAAGACAGGATATCGAATACCCATTACAGATAATTCACGATGATAGACATGTAGATGCCAATCTCGCCGGCAATCTGAACAGATAGCGATTCCTAATTTAGTGCAACCAATACATCGCGATGGAAAAAGAATTTCTGAGAGGGAAAACATCCCGCAAGTGTTCTAAAAATTATCCTGTCAGATTAGATATTTAAATTGGCTGAGGATAATCCTTGGGCTGTGGTTTTAATGGGCGACCAGAAATTTGATTTCCCGCAACTCTTGGCAAAGTTAAGACAAAATGAGCGCCAGCACCAGGTGCACCCCAAGCATCTAACTCCCCATTATGTAAACGGGCATCTTCAAGTGCAATGGAAAGACCCAATCCTGTACCACCGCGAACTCGTGCGCGAGATGGGTCTGCGCGCCAGAATCTATCGAATACTCGCGAAAGAGATGCTTGATCAATTCCGGAGCCGTAATCTCTAACTCCGATGCCGACTTCTGATTCCGTTGCCACGACAGAAACTAAAATTGGTTTTTCATCGGCGTGATCTAAGGCATTCGATAGCAGATTACGCATGATTCTTTCTACTCTACGTATATCGGCTTTGATCATCACTTGTTCTGTTTCGTGGTCGATAGCGATAGATATTGGGTGCTCTTGGGCGCTAGTGCGGACATCTTCGATGCATCGGTCAATTAACCGTACTAGATCAAATTCGATTGGTTCTAGTACTGCTACTTCAGCATCGAATCGACTTACTTCAAGTAAATCTTCTAGCAAACGTTCGAAGCGATCTAACTGAGCAACTAGCAGTTCAGAGCTACGTGAAATTGTCGGATCGAAGCTACCTTTAGCGCCGTATATTACTTCCGAGGCCATACGAAGCGTTGTTAAGGGAGTTCTTAGTTCGTGAGAAACATCCGAGACAAATCGTTGTTGAACGCGAGAGAGATTTTCCAATCTTCTAATCTGTGATTCAAGCGAAAGTGCCATTTCGTTAAAGGCGGTTCCGAGGGTGGCAATTTCATCCGAGCTTTCCATCTTCATGCGCTGAGTGAAATCTCCTTTGGTAAATTGTTGAGCAATTCGAGAGGCTTCGCGTACTGGGCGCACTACCTGGCGCACTACTAGCCAGGTGATCAGGCCAATTAGAAAAAGTAGCGCCAGACCAGTCAATAAGAGAGAACTCGTGATGAGAGAGAGCGTTGTGTTCTGATTCGTTAGCGAATAAACCAGATACATCTCGTAGTTTCCAGAGTCCGGGATGGCGATTCGCCGACCGGTGATTAGCACATTTGCATCTGGACGATTCTTATATTTCACAGTTGAAAACTGATATTCAACTAAGTCGCTAGATCGCACTCGTTTGCGCAATTCTGTTGGGATGGAAGACACGTCTAATTCATCGGTTGCTGTGCTGTAGTCAAGTGGTGCATCAAAACCTTTGGGCACCTTTTTTTCCTCAAAACGATTTAAGAATATTGATTTTCTATCTTGATTTAAACTCACTGCAGTTGAAGAAATAATTACATCCTGCACCGTTTTAGTAATGATTGAACTTGGCGCACCATCTACCAAAAGGAACTGGTATTGCGCGTTGAAAAATGAAGAGCGCGCTTCAGCCAGAGATGTTTCGAGATTCACTTTCTTCACGCCTGTCGAAAGCTGCGAATAAAGCGCAGATCCCGTCAACCAGACAACGCCCAGAGATAAAAGAACTGTTGAAACGATTACTTTTGCAGCAAGTGATGTACGTAATTTTAGCGCAAAACGGTTCATGCTAGGAACCGCCCATTACTCCAGCTTTATAACCAACCCCGCGTACAGTCATAACTATTTGCGGATGTTCTGGATCGTGCTCGACCTTTGAACGTAATCTCTGCACATGAACATTTACCAGGCGAGTATCGGTGGAATGGCGATAGCCCCAAACTTCGCCAAGAAGCGCATCACGGGTAAAGACGCGACCTGGCTCTTTCGCTAAAGCGACCAGCAAATCAAATTCGAGGCGAGTTAGGGAGATTTTTTTATTGCCCCTTGTGACTTCGTGTGCAGTTACATCAATTGTTAAATCACCAATGGTCAACTGCCCAGAAACATCTGCGTTAGTTCTTCGAAGTCTGGTTCTAATGCGCGCAATTAATTCTGAAGGGTGGCGAAATGGTTTAACCATGTAATCGTCGGCGCCGGCTTCAAGTCCCCGAACAACATCGTGGGTGTCACCTTTGGCGCTCAACATTACGATCGGCACCATTGATTCGGCGCGAATTAATTTACAGACTTCAATTCCATCCAAACCAGGAAGCATTACATCTAGCAGAACGAGATCTGGGGGATTATTTTTAAAAACCTCCAAAACCTCGTCACCGCGACTTACAAGATCGACATCGATGCCGGCGCCGGTTAAAACGATGCCGAGCATCTCTGCGAGGTCTTGGTCATCATCGACGACCATTACCAAAGTCATTAGCTACCGTGCTCCCAAGAGTTCAAGTACATATCTTGCGCAGGAGTTAATGTATCGATACGTCCGCCCATAGAAATTAACTTAAGGCTGGCAACTTCCTTATCGATATAACTTGGTACGTTATGAACACCTGCTGGAAGATTCTTTGCTTCCTTAACTAGGTATTCAGCAGTTAACGCTTGATCAGAGAAAGACATATCCATAACTGATGCTGGGTGCCCTTCCGCAGCTCCAAGGTTTACCAAACGGCCCTCAGCAAGAAGAAGTAAACGACGGCCATCAGCAAGTACATATTCATCTGTCTGGTGGCGCATCTTGGAATTCTTCTTCTTGGCATTCTGCTCAAGCCAAGCCACATCGATTTCGATATCGAAGTGGCCTGAGTTAGCCATGATTGCACCATCCTTCATTACGGCAAAGTGCTCGTCGCGAAGGACATCGCGGTTACCTGTAACAGTAATGAAGACATCGCCAAGCTTTGCGGCATCGATCATTGGCATAACTCGGAAGCCTTGCATCATGGCATCTAGCGCCTTAGTTGGATCAATTTCAGTAACGATGACATCTGCGCCCATACCCCTGGCACGCTCTGCAACACCCTTACCGCAGTATCCGAAACCAGCAACGACTACTACGCGACCAGCGAGCAAAAAGTTCGTCGCGCGGAATACTGCATCAAGTGTTGATTGACCGGTTCCGTAACGGTTATCAAACATGTGCTTAGTGTCAGTGTCGTTAACAGCGATCATTGGGAATGTAAGGGCACCGTCTTTTGCCATTTGGTTTAGACGAATCACACCTGTTGTTGTCTCCTCGCAACCACCTGCGATATTTGGAAGCAGTTCCTTGCGAGTTGTGTGAAGTGTGTTTACAAGGTCGCAACCATCGTCAAATACTTGATGAGGTTCAATGTCTAGCGCAGCATTGATGTGTGAGTAGTAACCATCACGGTCAACGGCGTTACGTGCGAATACCGAAATTCCGTATTCGTGAACTAGCGCTGCTGCTGTGTCATCTTGTGTAGAAAGTGGGTTTGATGCACAAAGGGCAATCTCTGCTCCGCCAGCTTTGAGTACGCGCATCAAGTTTGCAGTCTCAGTTGTGACGTGCATGCAAGCTGCGATTCGTACTCCAGCAAATGGCTGAGACTTCTCAAAACGTTCGCGGATCTGAGCAAGTACAGGCATATTGCGTTCTGCCCATTCAATGCGCTTGCGGCCTTCTGCGGCAAGTGATGCATCGGCAATGTCGTGGCGTGGAAGTGTTGCTGTAACTGGTGAATTCACGGTCTTCTCCTTAAATGGTAATAACTAACAGTTGATTTCTACTGTGCTTACCTAAGGCGTAGGGCTCTACTTTGCTAGGCGGCTCTGGGGAAAGGTTACCGTTAGCCGGGCCATACTGGCTATTTAGACGCTAGCCACGGATTGTGGCGAGCACCTCATCGCGAATTTTTTCCATTCGGGCTTGGGTCTTTGCCTCCACATTTAAGCGAAGTAGTGGTTCAGTATTTGAAGCGCGCACGTTAAACCACCAAGAATCTCCGGTCACAGTCAGGCCATCTAAATCATCTATTGAATTCCCGGCTGACTCACCAAATTCAGATGAGATTGCTGCCATAGCTGCCTGTGCATCTGCAACTTCAGAATTAATTTCACCGCTAGCGACATATCGCGAGAATGGCTTTAACAACTTCGACAATGCAACGTCAGACTCGCCCAACGCCGCAATAGCGTGAAGCGCCGCAAGCATTCCAGAGTCGGCTCTCCAGAAATCTTTGAAATAGAAGTGACCAGAATGCTCTCCACCGAATATCGCCCCGGTATCAGCCATTAGCTTTTTTATATAAGAATGTCCGACTCTTGAGCGGATCGCCTTACCGCCATTTTCTTCGACGATTTCGACTACTGCGCGTGATGAAATTAAGTTGTAGATGATATTTGAACCCGGATTTTTCTTTAATTCGCGATGCGCGATCAGCGCAGTCAATGTTGAAGGATTAACGAGTTCACTGTTCTCATCAACCAAGAAACAACGGTCGGCATCGCCGTCGAAAGCGAGTCCAATGTCGGCTTTATGTTTCTTTACCGCTTTCTGTAAATCCTTCAAATTCTTAGCATCGATGGGATTGGCCTCGTGATTCGGAAAATTTCCATCTAATTCAAAGTAGAGCGGAATAACGTCGCAATTAAGTCGCTCAAAAACCGCTGGCGCAGTGTGTCCGGCCATACCGTTTCCGGCATCAATTACTACCTTTAGAGGGCGAATATTTTCCAGATCAACCAAAGTCAGGAGATGGTCGACATATGGCGTTAATAAATCTTCTTGGCTTTCTTGCCCAACGCTTCTAAAGTCAATTGGTGAACCTTCATTAACGAAGCGTTCAATGGTGAGCAACCCAGACTCTTTTCCGATCGGACGCGCTCCACTTAGGCAGAGTTTTATCCCGTTGTATTCAGCGGGATTATGGCTTGCGGTAAACATAGCTCCCGGAAAATTGAGTTTGCCAGAAGCAAAATAGAGCATATCCGTCGAGGCGAGCCTAATCCGAATTACATTTAAACCTTGCGAAGTAACTCCGGCAGAAAAAGCGTCTGCAAATGTTGGTGAAGAAGGACGCATATCTTCACCGATAACAACCGTTCCTGGTTCACGTTCTTGCTGTAAGAAGCGAGCAAAAGCAACACCTGTGGCAAAAGTGAAATCTGCAGTCATTTCGACATCGACTAGCCCTCGTATGTCATAGGCCTTGAAAATTGAAATAACTTCTTCCTTTGCTAAATAAATCTTCTAGTTACAGAGTTCTAGGATGGGACTGCGCGGAGATGGCCGCGACGTCCGAGTGAGTTTTGTTCAGTAACATGAGCAACTTGTGAGTTTTTCTCTGCGCTTTCGTGGTTGGCCGCAACTTCACGTACTGCATCAGCGATAGCCATCAAGTCATCATTTGATGGTCCTTGGTTTTCCTGAGAACTCTCTTCCTTAATTACCGTCCAACCGTTTGGAACGGTAAGGCGTTTACCGTGAGTCTCGCAAAGATCATATGAGTGAGGTTCTGAAAATGTTGCCAGTGGACCTAGTACCGCAGTCGAGTCAGCGTAGATATAGGTAAGCGTCATTGAGGCGAGTGCGCGGCAACTTACCCGCGAACAACTGCGCCCGCTGCGCGCTAACTTACTCATAGCACCAAGGCTAGTGGTGTTACTTGAAAAATCCGTGGATTTTCAGGGAGTTAAGACTCGAATATTTGAGGTGGGGATAGAAGATTTTGTTAGGACGCTGCCAGATGAAATCGGAAAATATCCATATCCGCTCTTGGTGGCAATTAAACCTGCTCCATAGTTTCCTTTAGCGGCCTTGAGAATCGAGATTGATCGAACGCCATCGGGAATCTTGAAGGTCGCAATACCTTCACCGGCCGCCTGTAAATTTTTTCGCTTTCCATTGCTGAAAAAGAGCTCAAGGTCAACTTTAACTTTCTCACCGATGAAGATTAACTGCGGTGCTAGTCCGGAAGTCGAAAGCGTTAACTTGTTTAATTCTGGCACTGCCGTGCTCCAGATGAAATCAGATTTTCCTTCGGCTACGGTCTGCGAAAAGACCGATGCTACGACAGGTTCATCCGAAGAAATTCGAACTCCAAACTTGCTAGCTGGCATATTTGGGTTTAAATCCAATGAAATAACTGAACCGCTCTTAATCAATCTATTTTCAAGTCCACTAGGAATAAAGGTTCCATCGGTTGAGAAAACGGTGACGGTGACATGGGCATCAATTTCGCCGGGAACAAGGATGCGTAATGAATGAGGCAACTCGACTGTCTTGTTTCTATCTTTTCTAACCGTGTGCGGGATCGCCGGAATAAATACCTCTTTCTCCGCTTTGGCTACAAAGTTAATTAAGTCTCCTCCTAGCGCGCGTAGGCCTCGTCCACGTTCATCCATCATGTAACTAGTAACTCTTCCCGCCCTAGTTAAAGTTTTTATTACTACAGCTTTCGAGCCGGGAGCCAAGGTATCAATTCCAATCTCAGAGTACGAGTTGGCTTTTATAGTTACTGCCTTTGCAGGTTGAACACCAATTTCATTCCAAATTTCAATATCTACGATTGCAGAACTAAGCCCACTATTTACAAGAATTAGGCGTGCCTTACTGGTTACGTCAGCTGCTCCACCAACAAACCATTGTTCAGTTTGTGATGACGAACAAATAGTTGCCCCTGCCCAAACTCCCTTGCGAATCTGCCACACAATTGGAGTAGCGCCTTTCGAGTCGAGAATAACCGGAGACTTTGCCTGTAAATAGCGCAGCGATTGAGACGGGATGAATGACAGGGATTTCGTACCAACTATTCGGATCTGGCTCTTAACAGATGGCATAGAAATTGCAGTTGTTAAATCTTTCGGAGTAGAGGGGCAAACTACGACAGGATAGTTGGACGAAAATTTGCCTGAAGAAACGGCAACATTTACTAGATTTGAAAGTAGTAAGGCAAGTGAGAGAATCACAAGCAGTGCCAGTGGTCTTCGCAATTTCATGCTAACTCCGCATCTTCGATCTCTCGACGGCGGCGGCCGGCTGGTAGAGCCAAAACAATTACTGAGATAAAGATGATTGTTTGCAGGGAGACCCAAGCGCGACGAGTTGTACCGTCATATAAAAGTGTTACTGAACCTGCTTTGGTTACCTTAAATGAAGGCAAGTTATCAACGCTGCGATTTCGAACTAAACGTTGGCCTTCTTGCATTGCACGCCAACCTTGGCCGTAATTTTCCGTCAAAGTTAATATTCCAGCTTCAGGTACAGAAACTTCAAAATTAAATTGGCTAACTGGAAGTACCGACACAGCTCCAGCGGTATTGGTGAACAATATACGCCCAGTATTTCCGACGATCTTCCAAACAACACCAACGTGTGTCGATGAAGCGCGGGTAAATCCACCCAGACCATCGATGGCTCGCACTAAGTTTTCATCCGTTGGACTCTTGAGAAATAAATATTTAATTCCATGAACTGCAAAAGTGGTACTTGCGGTAAGTCCACTGCCATTAGCAATTTCTTTCACCGCATTAGTCAATTGTTCTCTATTCGCGGGAGCCATATCAGGATCCCCAAACAGAGCATCTCCCCCACGAGCAAGGTAGAAATTAAGAGTTACATCTTCTCCAACGGTACGTGGTCTTATCACCATCGTCTTAGCATCTTTCTCAACTGCTAAGAATGGAGGAAGGACTACTTCCTTACCGCTTTTCAGCGGCGCATCTCCAACTTTTGCGACCACCCAAACCGTTGCTGAAACTGCATAGGTAGCAGTTGCGATTAGTAAAAAGGCAGCTAAAAGATGTCGGATATTTAAATGTGTTGAAATTAGCCGTTCCCGCAATTTATCTAGAACTATGATCCCAGCACAGATTGCTGAAATTGTGGTTATGACCAAAAGCGTTCCTGGATAGAGCGCAGTCGCAACGCTTGTCCCATTTCCAGTTAAGGAAACTGAGCTGTAGATAATCGAAAGAAGCAATGCAACAAAACCAATTTCTGCAACAAAACGTGCGCGAGTTGATGAGAAAAGCGAGATTGCAAGAACGAGCGTGATTGGACTCAATAAATAGGCGGGAAGTGAACCAGGCCCTCCTGGATTGGCAGATAGCGCAAGATTTGGTCCGCCGCCTGGAATTAAAAATCCGGAATCCATAAGCAGGCGATGGGGATTGATAATCAACTCGAAGCTCCAAGGAGCACAGAGTAAGAGTGGTGCAACTACCAAAGTTATTCTGCGGTATAAGCGAGCATTAAATAGCGCAATATTTACCCCGTTACTGCTTTCTGCATAATCACGGTAGATGGAGAAACCAGTAAGAGCTAAGCCAAGTAGAAATACAAATGGCGTGAAGGCGAAAAGAACCGCAACGAGTAGTGAGAGAGCAAAAACTCTGCGCCAAGTAAGGTTTTCAATTTCAAACCATCCGCGAGCCGCGATAATTAGTAGCGGCAGGAGTAATAAAACAATTAACGTGCTAAGTCTTCCTGAGTTGATGGTTGATATAGAGACTGGCGAGATGGCATATAAAACTGATCCAGAGGTTGTTAGCCAACGATTATCAGAATATCCCTTTAGGAGTCGGTGCGCCGATAGCGATAAGAGAAGCGGGGCGAGAAAAAATAAAACTGTTATCAGTAGGGAAACTTTTCCGAAGAACGCTGTGGCTGCAATCGCCGTAATCGCCAACCAAGTTGGAGCTGCCGTAGTTGTACCCATCGCAATCGAGTGCCAGCCGCTGAAATATGTGTTCCAGACTGAACCGACCCCTACTGTCTGTTCAGGCAGAGCGCCTCCCGAAATGTTTCCAAACCTTTGTCGAGACCAGAAAAATGAGAGAGTAATTAAGAAAAGTGAACTTGCGATTAGCGGACGCTTTAAAAGTGAAATCCAATTGCTGCTTGACGCAGGTGCTAGCAAATCCTCTTCATCTAAATTCTCATCCAGAATAGAAGAAGTTTGAACTTCTGTTACTTCTGCTGGAAATATCTGCGCCCGAACCCATTCAGAAGTGCGCGTTATCCCAATGCGAAGTTGTGACAAGCGCGATGGAATAAATTTAAGAGCAATTCCTGAAGGAACTAACCGTTGAGATCGCCTAATTTTTCGAGCGGTTAC
>Ga0214923_10001791_pt1 | contig 29901 bp, 44 predicted proteins | sample LL1510_MetaG_FD_177993 | JGI IMG/M metagenome (GOLD analysis project Ga0214923, IMG submission 177993) | Freshwater microbial communities from Lake Lanier, Atlanta, Georgia, United States - LL-1510 | ecosystem: Environmental > Aquatic > Freshwater > Lake | place: USA: Georgia | collected...
CGAGCGCCACCCTCCAAAGGGGGAGGAGCCCGACTTCCACCGGGTCGAACACGTCGAAACCCAGCGGAACGGCGCTTTCGCCCGACTTCTGACGTGCCGCGATCTGCGCAAGCTGCGCCTCGCGGTCGTCGGCAGCTCGCTTGTCCTCCTCCCTCTTCTTCGCCGCGGCGGCTTCCTCCTCGTCTTTGCGGGCTTGTTCTTCGATCTGGACCAGAGCCGGAGCGATTGCCTGAGTCGCGGCGGGAGCGGGAACGGGAGCGGGAGGAGGGTTCTCGGCTTTGAGCCTTTCACTCGCGAGTCTTTGGAGCGACTCGTGGAAGAACCGCACATCCTCCGGTGCCAGTTGTTCCTCCGCGAGTTCGTACACCCCCAGCAAAGAGGCTTGCTCTCGGATTTCGTCGAGGTCGAACGTGGTTTCCTCCGACAGATCGTCCAAGCTGGACTCGGCAACGATCTTCTCTGCGAGCCGTATCAGCCCTTCACGCACTTTCGATCCCTTCGCGCCCTTTTCCGCGCCTGGACCTTTGGGGCTTGCTTTGGCGGTCGCTTCCAGCTTCGCGAGAAGGTCGGCGTATTTTTCCTTCGTTTTCTCGGTGGCACGTTGGAAGGCCCAGTCCGGCAGGAAGCTCCGCACGTACTTGATTTCTACGTTCTTCGACGGGTACTTTTCGAGCGCATAATCAAATACCGTCTTGGGGGCCGGAGTGTAGACGCCCTCCTTTTCCTTGGCCAAGAGGAAGTATTCGGCTTTCAGCCCCTCGTTCGCGTGCTTTCGGTTCCACTCGTCCTGTTCTCGGTTCCCCATCTGGTTGAACCTCGTTCTCGAAAGTTTCGACGGCTCGAACCACACCGAGAACACCTCCGCGTCTCTCGCCAGATCTCTCCACGTCGTCCTCCCATTAGCCGCGAGGCTGTCCAAGAGATTTTCGAGCCTTTGCTTCTGCGCAGCTTCGATGGGCTTCGTCGCGGGAGCGAGAGAGGGAGCAGGTGAGGGCGCGGGAACTGTCGCGGCTGGCGAGTCTGCGAAGAGAGCATCGGCGAGCGCTTTCTGCGTAGTCGGCAATCCCATCTTTTTCGCCGCTTTTTTCCAGTTTTCGCCGACAGGGAACTCGCCCTTTCTCATGCCGGAGACGACCCTGTCCGCGAACTTCTTTGCCGCGTCCGGCTCGGCGAATCCTGGGCTTGCCTTCCCTTCTTTGGCGGCGCGGACAAGTAGTTCTGCGTACTCGTCCGAGAATCGCGAAGCGAGTGTGCGCGCCTCGGGAGCGGGAGCGGACACATCGGGGGCGGGCACCACTGGGGCGAACGTCGGGGTCGGCGTGTTTCCCCGCGGAAACTCTAGCTCGGCCTCTTGGAAGGGCGGAGCAAACTTGTTTTTCAGCACCCTCGCGCGGGTGCGAGAGCCGGTGCGGCGCACGTCGAGGCGCACACTCGCGTAGTATTTCATCGCGTTGCTTCCGGTGTCCTCGAACGCTTCGCCGGTATTCTGGCGGGCATGGTTGATGAACACGAGCGTGGTGCCCGTCTTGGACGCCATCGCCGCGAGATTGCGGAGAGCCTGGCTCATAAGCCGAGCCTGCGTGCCCATGTTCGCGTCACCCACGGCCCCCGCGAAGCCCGCCGTCGCCGTCGCAGCAAACGACGACGTGGGCGTGAGGTTGGGGACAGAGTTGACCACCACTATCTTCGCGCCCGAGCGAATCTGCTCGCCCGCGATGTTGAGCGCCCGCTCACCGCTGTCGGGCTGTGACACGAGGAGTTTCTCGGTGTTGACGCCGATGCTCCGGGCGGATTTCGCGTCGAACGTGCCCTCAGTGTCGATGAACGCGGCGACGCCTCCCGCAGCCTGCGCTTCCTTTATCGCGTGCAGGGCGAGCGTGGTTTTTCCGCTCGATTCCGGCCCAAAGATTTCGACGATGACTCCACGCGGCAGCCCGCCCACGCCGAGCGCGGCGTCGAGCGCGGGCGAGCCCGTGGGGATCACTCGGAGATTTTTGACGGAAGCGGGAGCGGGAACGGACACATCGGGGGCGGCGGCCGGGGGCCTGCGGGGCAGCGGAGCGGTCGGCGGCGCAAGCGGGAGGCTCGCGACCGTGGCGGCGGGCGCCTCGGGGACGGGGGAGGGAGCGGGGGCGACCGTGGCTGTGGGCCTGCGAGGAGCGCTCTGCGGGACCGCTACGGGTCTCGGAGCCGCTGGCCTTGGCTGGGAGGCCGCAGGCCGCAGCGGAGCCGCTACAGGCATCGGAGGAGCCGCGGGCTTCGGAGCCACAGGCTTCGGAGCCACAGGTTTCGGAGCCGCAGGCTTCGGAGCCACAGGCTTCAGAGCCGAGGGCTTCGGAGGCGAGGGCTTCTTCCCCTTCGCGCCTTTCTTGCTCCCCGCATCCACTCCCTCCGCTTTCTTGGCCGCGTCGATGGCGGCTTGAATCTGCTTGGGCGAGGCAGGGCGGTACTGCGGGACTTCGCACGAGGGCACGGCGACAGGCACGGCCACGTAGCCTTCCGGCGCGGAGAAGCGCCGCACGTCGCCTTGCGCGGCGCGGAAGAACTGCCCTGCGATGGCTTTCCGTCCCCGTTCGTCCGCCCCTCCGAGAAGTTCGAGAAGGTCTTTCAGCAGCAGGTTTGGTGCGCGTTTCGTCGTCATACGATCTCCATCTCGGCTTTCTGGAAAAGAGTTCTCGCGTCTCGTTCGGACACTTGGCCTTGATCGTCCACACGAATGTCGGTCCCCAGCTTGTCCGGTCCAAGCCTCTGCCCGACGAACCAGTACCCCTCTTCGTCGAGGAGCACCACATCGCCCGATTTTCGGGCCCATCGGTTCGTTTTCTTGTGCTTCGCGTAGATGGCGGCGCCGGGCTTTCCGCGGACGCGGACGACCGGAAACCCGCCCGCGTCCGGTGCTGGCTTGTCGTCTCCCTCGGGCCTTTGCGCCTTGTAGACGATCTCCACCTGCTCGTCTCCCGTCGGCTCCAGCTCGACGTTGGTGAGTCGGCTCGCTTTCCGGCCCTCGAAATTCTCGTTCGCGTTCAGGAAAGCGCTCTTGATGACGTAGGTTTTCCCGATGTCCGCCTTCGACGGGCCCCGTTCCTGCGTCCACCACTTCAAGTCGTGGCCTTCCGCCGTGCGGAATCGGTAGACCACGGCCCCGGCGTACTGTCCTTGTTGAAGCTCGAACGCGCCGATGAGCAGCACGGGCTTGTCGCTGAGGGGCTTGGGCTGGTTCGGCTGCTTTAGCGGCTTTCCTCGCTTCCCCACGACGGACGGCGGGACGTAGCCGAAGCTCACCCTCTGCTTGGGTTCTCCCGCGAACTCGTCGCGGGAGGGCAAGTCGGAGAGCAAGACTTTCCGCAGGCCCGGCGGAGGGCGGAGAGCGAGCGCGGAGGGTGCTTCGGGCTCGCGGGTCTTTTCCTTCGCCTTCGCCGCGTAGGTCTCGAAGCGAAGGGGCGGAGGCTCGGGGACTGCGACGGGCTCTCCGCTGTCCGCCTTCACGTTCTGGCCTCGCACGAGGCCCGCTTCGCTCACGAAGGGGCTGATCGGAGAGGTGCGAGGATCGGTGACGGGGCAGAGGACGGTGAGCTTGTTTCGAGCGCGCGTGAGCCCGACGTATCCGAGGCGCCGATCGGACTCCATCTCCTCCTCGGCGCTCACGAGAGGCACTTCCGGCACTTCGTTGTTCTTCGGCTCTTTCGGCACCCGGACTGCTGGGAACACACCACCCGGCATCAAGAGCGTCACGTCGTCCCACTCGGCGCCCTTCGTCGAGTGGACAGTGCCGAGGTAGAGGCCGGGCGGAGGCTTTCGCTCGTTCAGCGGCACCCCCTTCTTCGCCTGCTCTTTGTCCCATTCGTTCGGGTCGATCCGAAGCTCCTCGCTCCGGCTCGCGAGCCCTTCCAGCCGTTCGTAGAACTGCTTTGGGCTGGTCGGGTCGTACTCGCTCCCCTCGATGCGGAGGCTCGGGTCGATCATGATTTGCAGGAACGACAGAGCACCCAGCTCGGAGGGCTTGTCCTCTTCGCTCACGTCCTGGTCGTCCGTCTCGGCGTTGATCTTCGCGCGGAGCCGCTCTTTCGTGGCTTCCCCAAAGGGCTTGGTTTCCTTTCGCCAGGGGGCGAAGCGTCCAGAGCCCGCAGGCGGAGGCGTTTTCTTGTAGACCGGAAGCTGCAAGACCGCATCGAACACGTCGCGTGAGGTGGGCTTGCGCATCTTCCCCTCCTCGTCCGCGATGTCTCTCCGCACGGCCGCGCCGGTCTCTTGCACGGCGCGCATGACGTCCGAGAAGAAGTCGCGGGCGTCGTCCGCCTGGAGGTCGGGCACTTGAAGGGCCCTGTTGAGGTAGCCCCAGAGCCTCACACCCCGATCCGATGCGGCTTCGGCCACCGGATCGAAGTCGGAGAGAGGCACGCCCACGCTGCTGGCGTAGCTCGTCAGGATTCGCTTCACCTTGCCCGCGAACTCCTCGACTCGCTGCTCCCTCGTCTTCGTCTCGTCCGCCACATACGGGAGCTTGATGAGGTCCGAGGCCAGCAAGAGCCTGCCGAAGTTCTCCTGCGCTTCGAGGTTCGTATCGGCCATGAGAGCGCCGAGGTATCCGCGGAACGCCTCGGTTTCGGGCACGGAGAAGACGGCCGTGCTGTTCTTCTGCACGTAGGGGATTCCGGCGATGGCGCTCACCATCTGGTAGATGCCAAGCTCATCGTTCGTGCGAGTGAGCACCGCGAAGTCGGACAGGTTCTTACCTTCGTTCTTCGCGGCCATCACCCTTCGGACGGTCGTCTCGGCGGCGCGAGCCACATCGTTCGGCACTTCGACGACGAGGCTTGCCTCTCCCCGCTTGCGGTCGGGCCTTGCGAGCGCTTGCATCGGGATTTGGTTCTTGTTCTTCGCGATGAGCCGGTTCGCCGCGTCCACGAACTCCGGCGCGCATCGGTAGTTCGTGCGGATTTGCCGGTCCTTGAAGCCCATCTGGTCGAGCTTGATGAAGTTCGCGGGGTCGCTCCCCCGGAACCCGTAGATGCTCTGCTTGTCGTCGCCCACCATCCAGTACGAGCGGTTTTTGTCGTCCGTCGAGATGTGCTCCGTCATCATCGAAAGGATGTTCGTTTGCAGCGGGTTCAGGTCTTGGCACTCGTCCACGAGCACGTGGTCGAACTGGTCTTGGACGGACTTCCGAGCGGCGGGTCTGTCTCGCAGGATGTCGCGGAAGATGGAGAGCATGTCGTTGTAATCGCCAACGCGATCCTTCCCCTTCCGGTGGTTGCGCACGAACCGGCTGAACGCGGCCGATTCGCCTTGGTACTTGCAGCCGGGCAGGTCTGGCTTCCAGCGAGGCCCCAGCGCTCCCTTGAGACCCTCGTACAGCTCGAAGAAGTGGATCGCTTGCTTCGCCTCGGTCGTGTTCTGCGCGTTCGCCCACTCTTTCGCTTGGTCGAGGCTCATGCCTTGGCCCTGAAAGACGTTCATGTACCTCATCATGCGGTCGGACTTGGGCGAGACTTTCCATAGTTCCGCCGCGGGCACGGTCCTCTCCCTTCCCCGCTCGTCCTTTGTGATGTCGCCGTAGCACTCATCCCAGATGTCCTTGGCGGCGCGGAAGAGGGTCGTGGCCTGCGCGGTCGTGTCTTGCCCGTTCACCGGGCGGAAGATTTCTTTCTGCTCGTCGGTGCCGTACTGGGTGATGAATCCGCGGAAGAGTGAGTGCATCGTCCCGACGCGCACGCCCTTCCGGTTCGCGCGAGAGCGCACCTTGTCGGCTCCGATCTTCTCCGCGAGCTTCGTTGCGAGTTCGGCGGCGGCCTTCGTGTTGAAGCTCATCGCGACCACGCGATCGGGGTCCGCGCCTTGGTCGAGGAGGTACTGGATGCGCGCCAAGAGCGTGGTGCTCTTTCCCGACCCAGCGCCCGCAGCCACGCGCACTCGCCCGCCCGTGAGCGCCGCGGCGCGTTGCTCCGGGTCGAGCCGCTTCAGGTACGCGGGAGCCTCGGCCGTGAGCGCTTCGGCTTCGGCCTTCTCGCGCTCCGCCGCCGCGGCCCTCTGCTCGTTCTCGGCCTCGGTCTGCTTTCGGATTTCTTCGGCGCGGGCGAGACGTTCCGCCTCGTCGTTCGCTTCCTGCTCGGCTTGGGCGCGTTGCTCGGCTTGGGCGCGCTGCTCGGCTTGTTCCCGGCCCGCCGGGGGGCTTTCCGCCTCGGGTGCCTTCGCGCGCGCCTCGGCCTGAGCCTGCGCCTCGGTCTGCGCCTTCGCGCGCGCCTCGGCCTGCGCCTTCGCTTTCGCGCGCGCCTCGGCCAGAGCCTTCGCTTCGGCCTGCGCCTTCGCGCGCGCCTCGGCCAGAGCCTTCGCTTCGGCCGCCTCGGCCTGCGCCTTCGCTTCGGCCTGCGCCTTCGCGCGCGCCTCGGCCTGCGCCTTCGCCTGCGCCTGCGCCTCGGCCTGCGCTCGCTGGCGCTCCTCCTCGGCGCGTCTCTCCGCCGCCTCCAGCTTCCGCAGATGAGAGGCGTGCTGCTCGTTCGTGACGTGCCCCATGTCGAGGGCCCTGTCGAACACCTGCCTCGCAGTCTCGGGCGATAGAGTTCCCCGCTCGACGCTTTCGTGGATGCTTCGAGCGGCATCGCGGAAGGCTTCCATCTCCCGCTTCTTTCTCAGCCGTTCTTCTTCGGCGGCTCTCCGCCGCTCTCTTTCCGCGGCGGCCTTCTCGCGATCTTCGGGCTTCTTGCCCTTGCTCTTACCCTTGCTCTTACCCTTGCTCTTGCTCCCGTTCGCGGCCTTGTCGGCCTCGATCGCTGCCTGGACTTGCTCCGGGCTTGCCGGGACGTAGGCCGGGACGGTGCAGTCGGGCATCCCGGCGATGCGCGCGGGCACCGGCACGGCGACGTAGCCTTCCGGCGCGGAGAAGCGCCGCACGTCACCTCGCGCGGCTCGGAAGAACTGTCCGGCCACGGCCTTTTTGGCCTTCTCGTCGGGTCCGAGAAGCTCGATCAGGTCTTTCAAGAAGTTGTTGGGTGCTCGCATGGTGCCTCTCTAGCGTTGAACTACTGATCTGTCAAAGTAGAAATCAAGGCTTCTTTCCCGACGCTCGTGCGAGCGCGGCGGCCACGACGCCGAAGAGCGCAGCACCGAAGGCCGCAAGAAGCCCGAACGGAGACGGCCCTTCCTGCGTTCGCTCGCCCGACTCCTTCGCCTCGTCGTCGAGGTTCACCTCGATCTCTCCGGCCTTCTCGGATTCTTTCAAGATGGTGAGCACCTTCCGGCGCACGTCGCCCGACGTGATGCGACCGTTCCCGTCGGTGTCGAGCCCCCGGTTCTGGAAGTAGACTTTTCCGCGGGTGAAGTTAGCCCCCGGCACCATCTCTTCGCTGTCCTTGACGCCGATCACATAGTCGTCGGGCCTGCCGACTCCGCTTGGCCAGAACACCATCAAATACGTATCGCCAGGCACCTTCCACGTAGGCATCTTCGCTAGGTACTTCTGCACGAAGTCCAGCTGAGAAAATGCGCTCATCTTGGCGAGTTCCGCCGTCGTGGTGCCTAACCGTTTGGCCGTGTCCGGCATGAACTGGATGAGGCCCGTCGCTCCGCCGCTCGGGTTCTTGACGTCCGGGGCGAAGGTCCACCGGCTCTCAAAGCCCATGAGCGATGCCAGCTCGCCGGGCGGCACGTTCAGCTCGGTCGCGATCCGGTAGAGCTTGGCTCGGAAGCCGGGAGTGGTCTTTTCTGCGAGATTCTTCACGTTCGGAAGTGTCGGCATGTCGGTTTCTCCTCGGTCGAAGTCTCTACCAAAGGCCCAAGCAAATCAGCCCTAGACCTTGCCTTTGCCTCGCGCGACCATGCCCGTGGCGACTCCCGCCGCGAACACTCCAGCCGCAAGAAGCACGACGCCCGCACGGAGCTTCGTGCGGGTCGTGCCTTCGGTGCTCAGCACCATCGTTCCTGGGGGCAGGGAAGAAGCGGGCGGAAGCGAAACGATCTCGGTTCTCTCAGGGTTTGCACGTTCCATCGCAGTCGAGCCTCGCCTGTACTTGGCCGATCGTGGCGAGCATCTTCGCCTCACCGACGAGGCCCGCCACGAGGCCAACCTTACTCGACTTCTGGCGGCTCCACACGCCCGGAAGCACCGTGAGCACCGTGCGGGCCTTGGTCGCACTCGCCGCATGGTTCAGGGCCGTCTCGACGGCGTACCCCTGCCAGCAGTCGGGCGGCATCGCGTCCAGCACCTTGCGGCGCACGAAGCGCTGGCCGGTGATGAGCGGCACGACCGCGTGAAACGGGTTCAGGATCCCGTAGTCGCGCACGCCGCACACCATGTCGTAGCCGAGCGCGGCGATGGCGGCCATGCGCCTCACGTGCTCCGGCCGCAGCCCCAAGAGGTCCGCATCGAAGAAGGCCACCACGTCCGCTTCAGGGACGGCGGAAAGGCCCGCACGCATCGCCTGACCCTTGCCTCCGTTCCGAGGCAGGCGGAGGACTTCGGCCCCGGCCTGCACAGCTTCGCGGGCCGTGCCGTCGCCGGAGCCGTCGTCCACGACGATCACGCGACGAAACACGCCCGACCGGAGGAGCACTCGCACCACCTCTCCGATGGTGCTCTCCTCTCGGTAGGCGGGGACGATCGCGGCGACGTTCACCGCATCCTCCACCGCGCCCACGAGATGGCGAACGCTTCGATCGCGAGCGCGACACCGAGGGAATACTTCGCGAGCTTTGCCGGGTTGCGCTCTCCCGCGAGAGCGATCCCGGTCGCAGCGAGCGCCGCACGACCGGCCGTGTGGACGGCCGCCTTGGGGAGAGCGCGCCAGTCGCCCGAGGCCAGCTCGCACGCACTGGTGGCCGAGGGGAGAACGCACGGGTGCATGTCCTCGCCGCGCACGCTGAGAGACGAGGGGGTGATGGGGCACGAGCCGCTGGTGCAAGACGACATTTCAGAGTCCTCCGAAGGTTCGAGTGAGGGTTTCCTTCGCGCGAGAGTACACCGCAAAGACTGGCACGTGAGGCGCGGCTCGTCGCTCTCGCGCCACTTGCACGTCCACCGTGGGACAGTCCCACCGCTTCGCGAGCCGTGCGGCTGTGGCTTTTATCTCCTCGAACGGAAGGCCCTTCACGACGCGCTCTCGATCGAGCTGCGACCGGCACGAGAAGCGAACGAAGCGGTGCTCGGCTTGCTCTTCCTCGGTCTGGAACAGTTCTCGGAAGTCGCTTCCCATGGCTTCTTCTCAAGGCGCGAGGAAGAAAGACCCGTCGTACGCTATTCGAGCCCTAGAAGGGTCGAACCCGTACTTTCTCTTGAACTGCGCCGCCGTCAGGCCGCGCGAGAGGTAGTCCCGAAATTTCTTCGACGCGGCCGGATCGGCGTCTCGCGGGTCTCGCCGGTTGCGGTTGGAGGCGGGAATGTCGAGCACTTCGAGCGCCATCTGCTTGAGCTTCATGTTTTTCTCCCGTCACAACGTCCACTTGAAGCAGTGTTTTCCAGGCGAAACTTCGCGTCGGTAGCCGAGAGCGCGCATCTCCGCAGCCGTGCGAGACACTGTGGCCTTGCGAGAAACGCGGCGCCCGTCCTTGTCGATCCAGTACGGTTCCGGTCGAGTAAGCCCGCAGTATTCCGCGTTGGTCGCCTTGTAAATCGCCCCCGTGTGCCCCCGGCTAGTGTCCGCGAAGGTGAGCACCACGTCGTATCTCTTGTCGCGCCGGAGCTGTCGGAGCGAAGCGCCGATCAGCATGGACTCCACGTTGGTCGGCTCTTCCGGCAAGACCACGAGCCTCGAAAGGGTGATGACCTTTCTGGGCTCCGTCTTCGCGTGTTTTTTCGCGGCCGGAGGTAGCGGCGGCAGGAACAACGCGGCCCCGACGACGCGCCCGTCTCTCTTGGCGCACACCCCGAACGAACGGTGAGAGGAACTGCCCGCGTAGTGGTGCTGGGCGACCATCTCTCGTGCTTCCTTCAGCGCTCTCTTGTCGCAGACCTCGAAAGCATAATCCGCCCTCTTCGCCGCGTTTTTCGGCTTGTGGCGGCTCGTTCTCGGCGCCGTTTCGAAGATTTCGCGCGCCATCTGCGAGAGGTTCACGCTGCCCACTCTCCGAAGGTGTCTCGCACGGCGTCGCGGCACAGGGCCGACACTGTGCAGCCGCTTCGGGAGCGCATCCATCCCGCGTCGCCCAGGTACTTCTCCGCCGTGTCCGCGGGGCTCTTCAGCCGGAACTTCGAGTCGGCGGGGAACATCCGAGACACCTTCGCGAGAGCTTGAGCCATCCTCGACTTGACCTTGCTCCGGTTCACGAACTCGCCCGAGTCGAGCGTGACGCGATAGAACGTGCTGGCGAACTCGCCCGAGTCGAGCGTGCCGTCGTCCGAAAGAAGCTCTTGCAGGTCTTTCTTCATGCTCATGGTTCAGTCACCCGAGGTAGGAAACCACCTCATACTTTCCGCCCGGCATCTTGGCGTACTGGAAAAACAGGCTCGTGTTTTCGATGGGCACTGGCGAGAAGGGATCGTCCGTCTTTCTCGACACGGCAAGATTCAGCGTGTTCTGTTCTTTGGACGCATCCCACCCGGAGAGATGGTCGGCCAGCTCGTAGCCGTACTTTTCCAGCACGTCTCCGGCAACCGCGTGAGCGTATCCCGGCTTCTCGAATCTTCCGTTGCCGTCAAACCCGCGCCCGAGAAGCTCCTCGTTGATCCTGTCGCGTTCAGAGTCTCGCATCGTCTGAATCGGACTGAGCTTCCTTGCGGCCGACGACTTGCGCCTGCGTGCGCGTGCCGCGCCGGTCAGGGCGAAGATTTCTTGCAGGTCTTTCTTCATGGCGTTCCATCCCTTCCGCAGCGCGTCAACGTGCCGACAGCCGTCCTCACCGCTCGATCTCCACGAACGATCGAGACGAGAACCGCACCTCGTCGCCGTCCTCGTCCCTCTCGAACCACCTCGCTGCCGCTTTCTCCGCCTCGGCACGCTTCGCGAAGATCGTGCGGTCTTTCACCTTCCGCCCGTCTCTTAGGGTCAGCGTGAGGGTGTAGAGAGGGATGCCGTGCATCGTGTCCGGCACGAGCGAGATTCGCGCCGAGCGCACGGCGTCTCCCTCGCCTCCGCGCGTCCACGAGCCCTTCCCGTCGGAGCGCCACGAAGGCTTTTTGAGGCCGAAGAGGCGAGAGAGAAAGCTCATGCCCTGAAGTGCTCTCGGATGCCCTTGCGAGGCACCCAGTAGCAGCCTCGGTCGTAGTCGCCCTGCAAACCGTAAGGGCTGACCTTGAACTCATCGTCCTGACGAGTCCAGACCACTCCGTCGATGACGGCCTCGTCCCAGTTTCCCAGTCGAAGTAGGGCCGCCGCAGGGTCCGTGCTCATGCTCGCACTACGAGGCGTGTCACGCCCGATCTTGAGAAGTTTTTGCATGTCGGATAGAGGTTTCGAGGTCATGGTCTTTTCTTCCTCCGATTCTGGCGTCGCGTCAAGCCGTTATCAGACAAGTCCTTCATCGTCGTCGAGGATAAAGTCCCCCGAGCCCGCCCGGAACTGAAGCGGAGCCCCAAGCCGGACCTGCGCCCGAACACCACCCCGCGTCGGCGGCGAGACTTGGAGCCGCTCCATGCACAGCACCGTCGCCGGGGCCGCAGCGCTACCGAAACAAGTCCCTCATGTCCCCAGCCATCCCTCGCACGACCTCGACGTCTTTTGCGGGGCACGACGTCCGCACGCCGCTGTCCCAGCCGACCCACAGTGTTTTGGGGAGGCCGTTCTTGTGCCTGTCGAGCACTTTCAGCACGATCCCCGTGTCCTGCGAATCGAGAGGGAGACTATCAACGGTTTTGATTTTGTCGCCAACTTTCACGTTCTACCTGCCTTTCATCTCTAGCTCCGCCCGGATCATCCGGGCGTTCTCTCCCGCGTACGAGCCCCGATCGGTCTCGTAATACTCTCGAAGGGCGCCCAGCACGGTGCGTAGCGCGAGACTCTTCGGTCCCGCCACTTCGTAAACTTTGCCCGTGGTCGTGTCGAGCGTCGCGCTCGACGAGGCGCCTTGACGTACGCGCCAGAGCAGCTTGCCTTCCACAGACATGAAAGGCTCGGCCGTGATGGTGCCACGTGCCGTGCCGAATAGGTCTCGGAGGTCTTTGGCGAGAGTCACTCGGCGCTTCTCCTCTCCTGCCACTCTCCCTCGAAGAAGCCTCCGTGCTTGTCGATCACGTCGGCCACCGTCTCGATCGGCACCAAGGGGAACACGCGGAGTGGCTCGCTCCTCATGCCTTCCACGCCTCTCTCCCAGTCTCGGACGGCGGCCAGGTACTTCTTCAACGCGGCGGGCACGGGCTCGCTCTGAGGGAGCACGACTTCGACGTGACTCCAGGGTCCAGGCCAGGCCGAGTCCGGGCCTGCCAGTCCATCGGAGTCGGCACTGCTGTAGACCGAGCGAGAGTAGGTGTCGTCGCCCGCTTCCACGCTGAGCCGGAATCCGTCGGCGCAGACGATCCAGGGCCCACAAGGGTTTAGCAGGTGGTTTTCAAGGCGCGTCCGTGTGCTGCACGCCGCGCCGGAACTGTTCTCTTTTCGGGCCCATCCAGTTCTCGTTTCTTTCCGCCCGGACCCGGCGACTCGTGCGGCGTTTCGTAGCATCGCTGTCCACGTGCCGGGTTCTCGGGCGATGGGCCTGGCGTAGTAAGCCCGCTTGGCGAGGTCTTCGCCGATCTCGGCGCCAGGAGCGAGAGCCGGGGCGGCGGGGGTCGCTTTCTTGCGTCCCCGCCCGGAGAACAGCTCGCGGAGGTCTTTCAACAGCGCCATGGTCGCTCCTATTCGTCTTTCATCAGCTTTTTCCACGCGGGCGAGTCATCCTGGCCCGTGTAGAAACCGCCGTGGTCGTCGATGACTTCTACGACCAAATCGAACGGCACTTGCCTCATCACGGGCAGCGTTTGCTCGTCCACCTTTCTTCCGAGAGCGCCACTCCTCACCGCGTCTTCGTAGTAAGGCCGCAGCTTCTTCGGAATCTTTTGGCCGTGGACAGGCTCGGGCAGGGCCACTTCCACGGACTCCCACGGCCCTGGCCATTGGTCAGAGCCACGGCCCGACAAGGGCGACGAGCCCTGTTCTTCGCCCGCCACGACCGAGAGCTGGAATCCATCGGCGCAGACAATCCACGTGCCGCACGGGCTCAAGAGACGCTGCTCCAGCATGGAAGCCGTGTCGCAGATGCGGCCACGCCCCCAGCCAGTGTGAGTGAACTCGAACGTGCCGAAGAGGCGACCGTCCCCTCGCCGCTTCTTCCCCACTTTTCGAGCCTCCTTCCGCAGCGCGCCCACCCATTCGTTGCGCTCCGGCGCGAACAACCCCTCCACCGGCCTTCGGGCGAGGTCCGCTCCGATGGTCGCTCCCCGGTTCGGATCGGGAGCGGAGACGGGCGAGGGAGAAGCAGGGGCCTTCTTGCGTCCCCTCCCGAACAACTCGCGGAGGTCTTTCAACATCGCCATTGTTCGCTCCTCTCGCTCAAGTGAGCCGGTACGAGCCGTCGGGGCTGACGGAGCCCCGGAGGAATCCGGCCCGGTCGTACAGCTTCGCGCGCACTCCCTCCATCTGGCAGGTTTCGCACACGTCGCGGAGCGTTTGCGGCCCCATGTCCGTCTTCCGGCGGAACCACGACTCGGCTTCCCACATCGCCGTGCCTTCCGGCTTCTCACCGTAGACCGCCGTGTACTTCCCGCCACTCTTCGCTCGCTTCTTCATGGATCGACCTCACATCCCTCGGGACGCCTGCCCCAGTTCCTCAAACTCACTGCATACCCTTGCTTGCAGCCATCTCGCTTCAAGGCCCCCGCCATTCGCGCGTTGAAGCTGATCACCCGCCTCGCTCGCTTGGCGTCGCCCTGCGTCCACTCCTCGATCGGCTTTTCGGCGAGGTCCGCGAGCGCTGGCAGGCGGCGCCGCGTCGCCTCGAACGAGTAGCGTTTGCTCCGAGGGTCGCGAGCCCACGCCCGAATCTCCGAGGGAGTCATGTTGACCGACTCGTGGAAGGTGTTGAACAGGTCTCGCAGGTCTTGGGCGAAGGCCACGGCGTCCTCCTAGCGGTAGAAGGCGAGGATGTACGTGTCGATGAGCGTAGACGCCGCGTCCGCTCGCCCGTCGTAGTCCACGAGCGAGAAGAAGCGGCGCCACATCACTTACCGGCCGTTTCCTTCGCCGGTTCTGGCGGAGCGGGCGCGGCAAGAGCCCGCGCGTCGGCCACGTTCGTGCGCGCCTTCTTCTCCAGGGCATCGAGCACTTGGTCACGTAGCTCTGGGTCGAGCGCGTCGAGCACCTGATCCATCGCTCGGTCGCTCCTCGTGAGCGCCCACGCCTCGATCGCCTTCACGACCATCGGAGAGAGGGCGTTCAGGCTCTCGGGCGAGAAGGCCCCGTTCTCTTTCTTCCGGTAGTTATCGACTTCGCGGCGGAGCTTGTCGTTCTCGCTGCGGAGGTCTTGCTCGCGCTGCGCCGCTGCCGCGATTTGCGCTTGCAAGGTGACGTAGACGCCTTCCCACGCCGCGCCGAGTTCTCTCGGCAGGTTGACGTTCGGGATTTGCGTGGCCGACCGCACCGGATCGCCCACGATGCACTCGGCCGCCAGTTCTTCGATCTGCCTCCCAGCGTCGTCGGTGGTCCGCTTGACCACGAAACGGTATCGCCCCGGCACTCGGCCGATCTCGGCGGGGCTGATTTCGACGATCGTGCCGTCCTGTTGCTCCAGAAGCAGCTCGGCCTCGACGCCATCCTCTTCGTTGAGAGTCTGGACAATCGAGGCCACCCGGTCGCGAAATGCGCTCGGGGAAAGGGGCCTCGTGACCTGTCGGATCGCGTTCGGGTTCCAGTTCTGCATGGGCGTCTCTCCTCGTGCAGTTCCCTCTCACACGTCCGAGGGTCACGGGCAAGGGCTAGCCAGTCACAGGTGGGCGATGAGCCTCTCGACGAGCTGCGATGCGGCCGTGCCGATCGCGACGCCGAACAGGGTGGCACTCGTGATGCGCTTCTCCAGCCTCTCCACGCGGTCGGAGAGGTCGGAGACGCGGCGGACGAGGAGTTGGCAGTCCGCGCACGTGCTCTCGATCTGCCGCCCCAAGTCGAGCGGGATCGAAGTCGGCGCGTCGGTCGTCAGGGTGGGGGCCGCGGCGGTCACTTCTTGCCCCCGATCCAGCGATAGAGACCCACGCCCGCGGCGACGCCGAGGCCGCGCGTCAAGAACTGCCAGGTGGTGGGCACGTACGCGGAAGGGTCGCGCATGCACTTCTCGTTCTGCTGGCGCTTCATCTCGCGGTACTGCGCCCAAATCTTGTTCAAGATGGGCTGCGCCTCGGTTTCCGGCGAGAGGGCGGAGGTGTCTTTCTTGTCGTTCACTTGAAGCTCCTTCGCACAAGGCCAGCGACGGCGCCGATCAGGGTCAGGCTGAGGAATCCGGGCGTGTAGTCCCACCAGTGGCCTCGGCAGTCGTAGTCGGCCACGTTCCGCGAGGCTTCCGAGGGCAGGTCTGGCTTCGGAGCGTCCGGCTTCGGAGCGTCTTTCTTCTCGTTCATGGGCATCTCCTTGCTGGTCGGGCCCGAGTCAAATCCCCAGGCCCGTTTGGCGGTTTCTACGTAGTGCTTTGCCAGTCGCTTCGCGAGGGCGGGAAGGTCTTTGCCTCGCCCCGCCTTGACCTCTTCCAGCGCCGATCGGAGTGACTTCGCCTCCGCCAAGAGGTCGGGCTGCGTCTTCGAGGGGTTCTCGATTTGGATGTCGATGAACCTGCGCACTTCCTTGACGGCGCCGCGGGGAGACGGCTTTCCCGTGCGAAGCTCCAAGAGGACTTCCGCTTCCACGTTCGCCAGCGCTTCCGCCTCGTTCGAGGGCTCCTTCTTCTCCTGCTCTCTGTCGAACGCTTCGCGCCTCGTGATGGACGCCACGAACTCGTCCGCGAACTTCTGCTCGTCGGAGGGGTTTTTGCTCGCCCGAGCCTTGTTCCACAGTCCGCGCAACCGCTCGTCGTCCGTCTCGCTGATGAAGAAGGGCCACGAAGACGCCCACCGCGAAGGCTCGAACCAGACGAAGCCGGGGCAGTCTGTCTGCCTGCACAAGTCGCTCGCTTGCTTGTTCGTGAGGTTTTTCACGGCCGCGAGCGCCGAAAATCGGGCATTTTCTTTGGCCTGACGTTCCAGATCGTTCATGGGACTCTCCTTACTTCTTTCCCTTGGCCGCCGCGTACGAGCCGAGAGATGCGCCGATGGTGGGACCGAGGATCGCGATCCCTCCGACCACGAGACCGGCCACGAGAAGGTTTCTCGGCGTGGCCCACGTCTCGAAGATGCTCTCCCGCGGGTTCACAGGCGCGAACACGCTCACTCCGGGGATGTCTTTCGTCGCAGTCTGGACCTTCTGAGCGAGGCTCACGAGCGGGTCTTCGCTGGGGGGAGCGGTGATTCGAGGCGCGTCCTCTTTCTCGCCCTTCTTCCGCTTGATGGCGTTCTGCGTGTTTTTCAGCTCGTTCGCGGCAAGGTCGAGCGTGGTTGGAGTCAGGTCGTCGATGGCGGCGAGTTCCCACTGCGAGCGCATCGACCAGAGCGCCATGACGGCGGGCCAGGAGGTCAGGAACTTCCAGGGGATTCCGGCTTCCTGCCACCGCTTGACGTCGCTCTGCCACTTGCGAACGTACTCCTTCGGTCCACCCCGCTCGATGAGGGTGTCGAACGAGCCTCCGCTCTCCGCAAGAAGCATCCCCCACCCGTCGCGGACTCGCTGCCACGCTTCTCTTTGGTCGAGGTCCAGCATGGCGCTACGTCCCGTTCTTGCCGGAGAACGAGTCGCGAAGAGACTTTGCCGCGCGCGTCACGACTCCGACGTCGAACGTCTGCGCTTGCTGGAAAAGCAGGTAGCCCACACCGAGCCCGATCACGCGGGTCAGCACTTGCGGCACCGTGGGGACGTAGCCGCGCGCGTCCGTGGAGCACGCTTGGTACATGCACTCTCGCTCGGCTTGCTCGCTCATGTCGTCGCCTTCTTCCAGAGACGGTAGCCGAGCCCGACCACGAAGCCGCCCACGGCGAGCTGCGTGCCCGTGGGCACGAACCGATACCACCAGTACCCGGAGCAATCCACGCTCGACAGGTTCACCATCTTGGCGTTGGAGGCGGGAGCGGCGGCGGGCGCCGGTTCTGGCGGAGAGCCCGCCAATCCACAGCATCCCGCCACCTTCTCGGCCGCGGAGTACGTCTCCGACGCCGCACCTGGGACCGGCGCAACGTCGAGCCCACGGATCGCGTCAGCCGCGTCGCGCTCGGTCCAGGTACGCATGGGTCAGTCCTTCTTCGGCTGGTAGTGGTACATGCCGATCACGTACCCGCCGATCATGCCGAGGCCGAGGGCCGCCCACTTCATCGCTTTCTGGCTCATTTTCCGATTCTCCTGGTTTGTTGTGACGTCACACCGGCCCACGTGGCCGGAGCTATCTTACTCTCACTCTTTGCGCGCCGCGAGCACCACAGCGGCGAGAGCGGCGACCGCACCGATTCCGATCAGGGCCTTCGCGGCGGGGGAGAGACTGTCGCTGACGGTCGAAGGCGCCGACGCGGGCGAGGGGGCCGGTGCGGCGCTCGAAGGCTTCGGCGGAGCGGGAGGAGCCGCAGGCGGAGGCGGAGGCGGAGGCGGAGGGGCCGCAGCCTTGGCGATGGCGTCCCTGGTCTCCTGAAGCTCCCTCTCGAACTGGGCGAGGCGCACTTCGTCGAGGTCGTCGATCGCGGCCAGCTCCCATCGCTCGGTCACTCCGTTGGCCGCCATCGCCGCGGGGATGGCCGTGGCGAGCCCGACAGGTCCGAGCGCAAGGCCAGAACCGAGCACCTTCCACGGCGTTCCGTACGCCTTCCACTTCTCGACGGCTTCCTCCCATCGACGCACGTTCGCGAGAGGGCCTCCCCTCGAAACGATGTTCGCGTAGGAGCCGTGCTCGTTGACGAGGGCCTGCCACCCGTCTCGCACGGCGCGGAACCTCGACGAGTCGCCCAGGGAAATCATCTCAGTAGCCCCTTCGAGGTTTGCCCATCGCCCCGAGGGCGAGGTACGCGACGGCTCCCGCACCGGCCGCGACCGCGGCGGCCTTCGCGTACATGCCGTAGTCCGACGAAGCCGCGACCGCCGCGGCAGGGGGCGCAGATGCCGCGGGCGCGGCAGGTGCCGCAGCAGGTGCCGCAGCAGGTGCGGCGGCCGGTGCGGAAGGCTTCGAGGGCTGCGTCATGGCCGACGTCGAGGTGCTCTCGGCACCAGGCGACGAAAACGTCCCGAAAAAGTCTTTTGCCTTCGCGAAGAGGCTCCCAAGCCCTCCTCCCTCCGGGGCGGACGGCTTGGGCGCGCTCTTCGACGCCTGGCTTGCAGCCTGGCTCAGTGCCTTGCCGACGCCCTTCGAGGCCGTCTCCGCCGCGGCCTTGACGGCGGCCTGCGCCGCCTCGGGGATGGGAAGAGGGGCCGAGGGAAGAACACCATCCGGCACGATGCTGCCGAACGAAGGCTCCACCAGCCTGTCGAAGAGCCCGCCCACCGCGTCGGAAGTCACCGTTTCCGCTCGCTTCGCGGAGAAACTGATTCCTGCCCAGTTGTCGTCGTACCAGTCGTGGTGCATGGGATGTTCCTTTCAGCGGCGCCGGAGGAGCGCCCACACGAGACCGAAGCTAGCCACGCCTGCGGCGATCTTGGCGGCGGGCGACGAGAGCACCGACTCTACGTAACTCTTTTTGGTGGCCTCTTCCACCTGTTTCACCGCCTCCGACGTCGCCTTGGCGAGCGGATCGACGAAGGGCGCCGCGGGCGTGCCCTTCGCCGCTTCGGAGAGGGACGACGCGATTTTCTGGGCCGCGTCGGCGGGCGTGCCGGGAGGGGGGTTGGTGCCGAAGAATGTTCCGAAGTCCATGCCGCTTCTCCTACAGGAAAGAGTACATCACGCGAAGACTCGCCGTGTCCCACGTCCCTACGGGCGTAGGGGCCGAGGCGAAACTGACCGTCGGGCTCTGCCAGTACCGGCGCCCCACCCCCGTGTCCACCGCGCCGAGTCCGTACGTGACGGAAGGAGCGGCACCGGAAGCGGGAGGGTACAAATTTCCGTCTTTCGGGACGCCAGTGCGAATGTTCTGGCTTGGGTAGAGGTCCGGCCAGGCGTACCCGTCACCACCCTTCGCCACGCCGACGCGAACGGAGGCGCCGCTCCCGAGCGGGAACGCGCTGAAAAGAGCCGCTCCGTCCTGAGCACTCACGTCAAGCCTCTACCCAGGCCCAGGGATCGGTCGTCGTGGAAGCGGCGAACCGTCTGGAGCTTGTCGCGGCGTAGCACCCGAACGAATCCTGCTTCGCCAGCTTTCTCGCCACCAGCTCGCCAAGGCACTCGGCAGCGAGACGGAGAGTCGCCTCGTCCTGCGTCCCCGTTTTCGTGCGCACCATCACGAACCCCAAGGGAGCCGACGGCGGAAACGCGACAACCATGTCCCCTCTCACGTGAGAGGCGAGAAAGTTGTAGATGGTCAGGCAGAGATCGGCTTTCTCGTCGTCGCTCATGGCGTCGCCTCACGCAAAGAGGATGGAAGTCGAGCTGTCCCAGGGGAACACGAACTCGCCTGCTTGGAACAGGTCTGGGGCAAGGGGAGCGGCCAGCGGATACGTGTACGTGTTCCCGTTCGCAGGCCCGAACCACAAATCCGTCAGCACGCCCTTCAACCCGTACCTCGCCGGAGAGTACAGACTCACGTTCGAGAGAGGGAAGGCGTTGGTGTCGAGGTCCACCGTGCCGTTGTAGATGAGGGCGTTGTTGGGCACGTCCGCATAGCAAGTATTGTTAGTGCCCGCGTTGAATCCGTTGGCGGGAATCGCGGGGGGCAAGAGGTACACGCCCGCCGAGTCGAGCGTCGAGCGAGGCTGCCAGCCGTTCCCCGTCCCGTCCGAGTAATAGCCCGCGTACTGGCGGTAGCTGAGGTTTCCCGAGAACACCATCACCTTCGCCGCGCTCCAGTCGTACGGAGGCGTCGTCCAGACGGCGTTTTGCAGCGTGCCGAACCAGAGGGTCGCGCACGGCACCTGCGAGCGGAACGAGACGGCGTAGAACCCGGAGAGGTCGGAAGCGAGCCCGACCTGCACCTGCTGGGTGTAGTTCAGGTACGAGTTGCTCGTGTTGATGATTCCCTGACCGTCTTTGTTGAAGATGCCGTAGCCGCGAAACCAGTTCACGCCACCGCTGTAGGACAACAAGATTTCGTCGCCCGCGACCGGCCTTGATGTCGCGGAAACAGGCGCCGCGAAGGAGCCCGACGGCGACCAGTACGACACGAACTGCCCCGCGTCTCTCCAGATGGCGAAGAGGAGCTGAGAAGGGCCGAACTGAAGGACGACCCACAGGCTCGGCGTGCCGGAGTTTTCGAAATACTGGTAAAATCCCTGCCGAAAATCGGTGCTCCCAGAGGTCCAGTAGTTCGCGCTCGGCAAGAGAGGCGGCGAAGTGTTGTTGATCCCGTCCGAGGAGCCGACGACGGCGATGGAGCCGCTCGAAAGGGAGAGAAGCTGGTCTACGACGGTCCCCCAGAAGTCGGCCAGATCGCGAGGCCGCCCGGAAGAATCCGTCGGCCCCACGTTCGACGGGAGCGTGTTGTTTGCGGAGATGAGCCAGGTCTTGACGGGGACAGGGAGCGCCATGGGTGCCTCACTCGTAACTGATGGAGAGCCACGCGCCGGAGCACACGGCCGTGCCGGGCGACGTGCCGATCTGCGCGAGCGTGAGTTCGTAGAGATGCGCGGGGGTGATCCAAAGCTCGCCGCTGGTGTTCCCCACAGGAATGGCGGAGGACTGAAGAGCGGACGGAGACGCGCTAGCGACGCTGAGAGCGGCGTTCGTCACGTTGACGGGAGGAGACAAGGTGATGTCGGCAAGCTGCAAGGAAGCCGTTGTCGCGGGCGAAGAGCTTTGGAGGGTTGCTCGCAGGCGCACGACCCGATTGAGCCCGTTCGCCGTCGCCGGGAACTGGTCGAGGTACGCGGCGCGGCTCGAAAGTCGAACAGGCGTGGCGGAGGTGGTCGCCACGTCCGCGTGGAAGAGGGGGATTTCCGAGTAGAGGGGCACGGCTCCCGTCGCGCCCAAGTTCAGAAAGAGCACGATTTGGTGGTTCGAGGGAGACGTCCACGTCCCGCTCGCGAGCGAAACGGGCACCCTCACGTACGAACCGGCCACCACCACGGGCGAGGCCGTGACGGTCCACAACTGGAAGTCGGAGGAGAGGCTTCGATCTTGGAGCCGGATCGAGCCCCCGACCGGAAGGGAGGCGAGCAGCACCTCCACGTCCACGTTGGCGTCGTCGAGGGAAGCAATCTGAATTTGCGTGGAGAGAAGCTGGTTCGAGTTGTTCCACTGCACGCGCGCGCTGCCAGGGTTTCCCGTTCCGGGGGTCGTGTTGGAGCGGTACGGCAGCACTGCCGTGCTGAACCCTGGCGGCCCAGGAGGCCCAGCCGGGCCGCTTCCGCCCGACGTGACGACGCGCCCCTGGCTGTCCACGAGCAGCGGCGTGACGATGCCGCCGCTGGTCGTGCCGAGCGCTTGCACGAACATGGCGCCCGCCGAAGTGCCGGAGACTGCGACGGGCGTTCCCGCGTCGTCCGCGTACAAGTTTCCGCTCACAGGGCCGGAGACGGCCGCGCGCACGGCGCCTGCCGAATCCACCGCGACGGGGACCGCCGCCCCCGCGTTGTTGCCGATGATCTGGGAGCTGCTCACGCGAACATCCTCTGCCTCTTACCCTACCTGCACCCGGAGGCGTCGAAACGTCATGGTGCCGCCGCCGCCGTGCGCCGCGACCAGCGAGAGGGGGCGACCGTTCGGGTTTGATCCCTGGGTAGTAGGCGGCTCGAAGCCTTGCGGTTGAGTCGCGCTCCACAACCAGCGAAGCGAAGTCGGCCACGTGGAACCATACGAACCAGAATATTGACTCACCCTTCCCGAAGCAGTGAGGGAAGCGACGAGCACGTCATTTCCGCTTCGGGCGATGCCTCTCGAACTCCCCGCGCCACTGTTCTGCCACTGGGCCGCGTAGAAAAAGTCAGGGCTTGTTCGAAAAGCCGTGTTTGCCACGCCGCCCGACCCAGGGAATCCGTTTCCACCTACGTTGGTGGCGCCCTCGTTGTCCCATCGGAAGTAAAATCCGACCTCCGGGTCACCACTTCCGCTTCTCGTGCATTGAAGCGAAAAAATGAGGGTCTCAAAGGGGGTGGTGATGCCTAGCTGAGCAAACGTGGCGTATAGCTGCATGGTGCCGAAGCTGGCCCCCGTGAACACGAGCCCCGTTCCATTGACGATTGACAACGTGGTCCCTGTCGGATTGTTCAGGTTGCTCGTGAACGTGGCGCTTCCAGTCGAACCGGCAATCGTGACCGTCTGCCCGGTCGTGATGGACTGGTTGGGAAGGCTGGCAAAATCCACTTCGTAAATCGTGCGGATTCCACCGCCGCTTGCGCTAAGCGTGCCCGTCGAAAGAGCTAGACCCGTCCCAACCGTGACCGCCGAGCCATCGCCAGCTGTGAGCTGGCTTGACGTGCCCGGCCAAGCTGGGGTTGCACCGGTCGCGCCGGTCGCGCCGGTCGGGCCTGTCGCGCCTGTCGGGCCTGTCGCGCCTGTCGGGCCGGTCGGGCCTGTCGGGCCGGTCGCGCCGGTCGCGCCTGTCGGGCCTGTCGCGCCTGTCGGGCCGGTCGGGCCTGTCGGGCCGGTCGCGCCGGTCGCGCCTGTCGGGCCAGTCGCTCCGGTGGGGCCCGTGGGGCCTGTCGGGCCGGTCGCGCCGGTCGCGCCGGTCGCGCCTGTCGGGCCAGTCGCTCCGGTGGGGCCCGTGGGGCCGGTGGGGCCGGTCGGGCCGGTGGGGCCCACGTTGGTCGTCGCGACGATGATTTGGTGGTTGCCGGGCGCGACCCAGGTGCCGCCCACGAGCGTGACGGGCACGTTGAAGTACAGGTTCGACACGCTGGTCGGCGTGCCGCTCACCACCCACGCCTGGTAGTTGTTGCTGTCGCTCCGGTCTTGGACGATCACCGAGTCGCCCACGTTGAGCAGAGCCAGGAAGATGTCGATGTCTACGTTGTCTTGGTCGATGTGGTTGATCTGAAGCTGCGTCGCCGCGAGCTGGCTCGTGTTGTTCCACGAGAGCAGGCCCGTACCAGGGTTGCCCGAAAAGGAGCCGGTGTTCGTGCGGTACGGGTAGTAGCTCGACGAGGGGCCTGCCGGACCCGTGGGGCCGGTCACGCCGCCCGACGTGACGACGCGCCCCTGCGAATCCACGAGAAGCGGCGTCAGCACGCCGCCGCTCGTGGTGCCGAGGGCTTGCACCGCGAGCTCGCCCGTGGGCTCGCCCGCGACGGGCACCGTGCTCGATCCGTCCGTCGCGTACAGGTTCGCGCTCACGGGACCGGAGACCGCGACGCGCACGTTCCCGCTTCCGTCCACGGCCACGGGCACCGCGACGCCGCCGTTGTTGCCGATGATCTGCGAGCTGCTCATACGATCACGAGCTCCCCGTTGGTGGCGACCTGCACGGGCACGAGAGCGCCGCCGCTCGTGGTGCCGACGAGTACGGCCTTCACGTTGCCCGCCGTGGTGGCGCGCAGCGTGACCCAGGCCGAGCCCGTGTAGACGTTGGCGGGGGTCGTCACCGACCCGCCGCTCGACACGGCTTGCAGGTTCCCGCTCCCGTCCACGGCGAGCGGGACGGCCACGCCGCCGTTGTTGCCGATGGCCTGGGCGCTGCTCACGCGACGCTCCCAGGCAGACGGACGCGGAACTGTAGCAGCCCGTCCGTGGGGCTTGGGTTCGGCAGGGTGAGCGTGTTCGCGTAGCCGAGCGAGGCTCGCGCGCCCGCCGCTCGCCCTACCACCGTGTCGTACGTGAATCCGCCAGCCGTGAAGCGAAGCAGCACCGAGGCGAACGCGGCATCGCCCGCGAGCTCTACCTCGTACGAACCGACCGGCAGCGATGACCAGGTGGGCGACTGGGCGCGAGGCAGGATGAACGAACACGTGAGCGAGGAGCTCGCCGCATGGATCGAGTCGTTCAGACCCGTCCCAAAGGTCGTCACGTCGTAGTCGATTTCGCTCTCGGCGCCCGTGGGGTGAGTGATCCCGCTCACTTCGGCGAGGTTCGAGCTTTCGAGGTAGAGCGAACCGCCCACGGCGAGGGTGAACGGCGAGCCGGGGTCGAACCGATACGCGGGCGCCGAGCCGCTCGTGCTCCACGCGTCGTCGGGCGAGAGCGTCGGCGTGAACACGAGCCGAGGGACCACGTAGTTCGCGCCGGCTCCGAGCCGCACGGCGAGGATGCGCACGAGGTAGGACTGAGCGGTCGCGCAAGCGGTATCGATCACCGTGCGCTGTCCGGGTCTGCAACGAAACGTCCTCACGCTTGCCTCCTCGCGAGCCACCAGAGCCCGCCTGCCGTGGCGCCGAACAGGGCGCCCCACACGTACGGAGCCCACCCGCCGGTCGCGGCGACCGAAGGCGCCTCTTTCGCGCTGCCCACGGGCGGCGGCGCGATGCCGAGCGCCTCGGCCACCTGGCGCAGCCCCTTCTCGTTCGCCTTGACCCAGCCCGCGATGGCTTCTTCGTGGCACGCCTCGTCGCTCGGCTTCTTCGGGGTGCCGTAGCTGAACGTGCCGCCCGCCTTCGTCGCCTTCGGGCAGAACCCACCGTAGTACTTCTCCTCGCGCATCGCGCGTCCGAACTCGAACAGGCTTCCCTTGCGCGCCATGACGGCCCCGACGCCGGGCCGGTACTTCGTGAGGTGCCGTACCACGTCGGCGGCGCCCTCGGCGGGGCTCGCGTAGGCGCGGAACGAAACCTTGTACACGCGCCCGTCGGGGTGCGTGTCCTGCCACTCGATGCACGCGGCGCCCTTGCTGGTCGCGCCGCACTGGACAGCGCCCCAGTTGTTGGACGCGGCCATCTCGCCCTTCCACCCGCGCCCGAAGCTCGTCTCGTGCTTCGCCACGAGCAGCGAGTAGAGGAGCTCGCCCTCGGTGGGCTCGCGCTCGGCGGCGAGCTTCCAGCCCTCGCGCATCACCTCGGCTGCATTGCGGATCTCTTGCGGGTTCACGAGGCGTCGAGCTCCTTCACGAGAAAGACGGTACTCGAATAGTCCACGTGGAGGTCGTCGTGCGTCGTGCAGCCGCCTTTCTGGATGAGGCTCGACACGTCTCCGGCGCGCGAGAAGAACCCGTACATCGGCTTCTTGCCGTCCGAGCACGAGCCGTTCACCCAGAACTTGCCGATCGTGAATGGGATCCCCTCGGGCGAGTCGCCGAGCTTGCGAGCGACGCAAGCGTCGTGCTGGCGAGCCGCCTCGCTGCTCTCCATGCGGATCGCGGGGTTGTCCGAGGGGAAGGTGCAGGCCTGTACGATCGTCACCTCAGGCGCGCTCGCCACGGCCTTGAGCTCCTCGGCGGTGGGAAGCCTCGCGCCGAACCGCTTGGCGACCGCCTGGGCCGTCCGTTCGGTGGCGCGAGCCCACACGATGCCTTGGGCTTGCTCGGGGCCGGTCGTGCGGAGCGGGAGCCTCGTCACGAGGCGCCCCGGCAACGTGGACACCTTCACCCAGTCGGGCTCACCGAACGCGTCGAGCGCGGTTTCGTAGCGGTTCATCGTGGGCACGGGGCCGGCGGGAGCGACGCTGGTCGCGGGCGCCGAGGGGGCTTGCGTCGCCGGTTTGGGCGCCTGCGCGGCTTGCGTCGCCTGCGCGGGCTTGGCCGAGGGCGTCGAGGGCTTGCCGGTCGAGGTCTTCGCCGGGCTCGTGGCCGAGGCTTCGCGAGGCCGGAAGATCAACCACGCGCCGATCCCGGCGAGGGCGGCAACGGCGGCGGCGATGGCTCCACGTTCCACGGGGTCAACCCTTCCTGCCAGAGAACGCGAGCGCGCCCACGCCGAGCAGCGCGGCGGCGCCCACACCGAGGGCCACGGTGCGCCACGTCTTCGCCGTCGCCTCCGCTTCGCTCGCGGCCTGGGCCGAGGCGGCAGCCTGGGCCTGCGCGGCTTGGGCCTTCGCCTGCGCGGCGCGCGTCTCCCGCTCGAGCTTCGCCTGCTGATCGCGGCGGGCCTGGGCCTCCTTCGCCTTCGCGAGCTGGGCTTCGCGCGAGAGCGTCGGAGGCGGGGGAGGCGGCGGGGGCGGATTGACCGCGTTCGTGATGGTGTTGATCACCGAGCCGATGGCCTGCGCGGCGGTGCCGATCCCGAAAATGTCCACGTGGCCTCCTTCGCCGCACTAGCGGCGCTTCGCGTAGGTGTAGGCGAGCGCCCCTGCGGCCACGACGCCCGCGCCCACGGCGGCTAGCGTCCAGGTCTGGCGGGCCTGCTCCTTCTTCGCCTTCTCGGCGGCGAGGGAGTCGGCGAGCGCCTTGGCCGAGGCTTCCGCCGCTGCCTGCGCCTCGAGCTCGGCGGCGGAAGGGCGCCGTGGGCGCACCGGGCGAGGCGCGAGCGGCTTCTGCACCGCGACGGGGGGCTGCGGTCGCACAGCGTTCGCGATGGTGGTCGTCACGTCGCTAATGGTTCTGCCGATGGCAGCCGCGATGCCGACGCCTTCGCCCGGCGAAGCGGTCGCCGAGGGCGCAACCGGGACCACAGGGGCTACCACGGGCGCCACGGGAGCCGCAGCGGCAGCTGGCACGCCGGGCACGCCTGGCGCGCTGGGCAGGAACGCCTGGGCCTGCTGCTGAAGCGTCGAGAAGAATTGGGCCTGCTGATCGGGGGCGAAGACGGGCGGCTCCATGGGCTCCTCACTTCGGCATCCGGCACGAGCCGGTGGAACACGTGTCGCTGCTCACGACGGAGGGGATGCCAGGGCCGCCCGCGAAGATGCCGAGCGCCCACGAAGGAGCCTCGGACGAGGCCCAGTGCATGGTCCAGGGCGCCTTGCCGCCCTCGTCGCCCGCGACCGTGCTTACCGAGCACGAGTCGCCCTCGCAGGCCAGGCCGGAGGCGCACGCGTCGCAGCACGCGCCGCTGTGGGCCTCGTCGTGGCCGTACACGTAGCCGTAGCCGCTCACGAACTCGTCCATATCGCTCGCGTCCATGGGCTCCGAGTCGGCCTCGGGCGCGGGAGTCTCGCCCTCCGCAAGCTGGTCAGCCGCTTTCGCCGCCGACTCGCCCGGCGCCGCGCCCTTTTGCAACAGGGCTTGGAGGAGCGAGGCGAGGAGCTGCCCGCTTTCGCCGGGCTGCTGCGCGACCTCGATCGCCTGCGCCGGGGCGGCGGCGAGCTGGGCCACGTTCTTCGACTGTGCCTCGAGCTGCGCGATCTTCGCCTCGAGCTTGGCCTTCTCGGCATCGCTCGCCGCCTGCTTCTGCTGCGCCTCGAGCTCGGCCTTCTTCTTTTCGAGCTCGGCGGCGGTGTCGGCGAGCTGCTTCGATACAGTCGCTTCTTGCGCCTTCGACGCTGCAAGAGCCGTCTTGCCGGTCGCCTTGGCCGACGCCGCTTCGCTTTGCGCCCGGAGAAACGCTTTTTCTGCTTCCACGAGCTGCTTCTTCGTTTCGACCTCGGCCTTTTTTGCGTTGATCGCCTTCTCTCGCTTCACGATCTCCGCCGGAACCTTGAGGAAATCTTGCGGAGTGGTCGGACGCTGGTACTTGGTTTCCGAGACAGTCCGCCGCTCGCCGAACGGCCCGACGGTCTGAAACGTCGTCACGGGCACGGTCGGATATTTGCGGAAAGTGACCAGTTCGGCCTGAAGTCTTCGCAGGTCATTTTCGAGCACGGCGAGCTCGCCTTCGAGCTTGCGCTGCTTTTCGCTGGGCGAGACCTCGCGAGGGCGAACGTACGTAGGTCCTGCGCCCGTCCAGAGCTCGTCGGCGCCGCCCACCTTGACCGGTGCCGTTCCCTGCGGGGCCTTGGAAGAGACTTTGGGCAGGTTCGCCAGAGCGCCGAAGGCCGACTTGGCAGGGGCCGGCTTCGCGGCGGCTGGGGCGGAAAACTGAAACGAAACAGGCGCCGGGCCGAACTGGTAGGCCGGGGCGAACGGCTGCTGCACGTAGGCGACTTCCTCTTGGGGCGCCTCGGCCTCGGCGGGCAGCGTGCCGAGCTTCATGCGCACGGCTGCGTCGAGCACGGCCCGGTAGGCTTCGCGCCGGGGCACGCCTTCGCTCACGAGTTGGTTGATTGCGAGCAGGTATACCTGGCGGTTCTCCGTGCCCTCGCAGCCGATGTACTCGCGGTACGACGACACGTGCGCGTCCACGTATTCCGGGGCGAAGCCGCGCCGCAGCATGCCTTGGCGATGGTTCTCTCGCCCGGCCTCCGAGCAATCGTAGGGTGGCGCGGCGCCCGTCACCTCTTCGTCGGGGCACTGGGCCGCGCCGACAAGAGAGCGAGCCGCGTTCGCGAGGCCGGACCCGGCAACCCACAGCTCGTCGGCGCCCGCGACAGCGGTCGGCCCCGTCGGAGGCGAGGGAGGGGGAGGCACGTTGCGCGAGCGGATCGCCTCGAGCCCGGCGGTCACGCCGTTCCCCACGATCTTGGCGCCTTCGTAGATGCCCGCAGCGGTCGCCACGCCACCGAGAACCTTGCCCGCGAACTTCGCGACCTTGAGGATGCCTACCACCTTCGCCACGTCACACCTCGATCCACCGGGTTTCCCGGTATTGTTCGTCCGACAAGGGCTTCATCCCAGCCCACACGGCAGGGTCCAAGAGGATCGTGCCGTCCGCGTCGCGCAGGCCCGCGACGGCGTGGGAAATCTTTTTGCCAGGCCGCAGCCCCATCAGGGCGGGCTTGCCTCGCAGCGCCAGCGCACCGGCCAGGGCGGCGCTCGCGTCTTCGCAGTCGAGCCGGATGCGGAGCCGGTTGCGGTCACGCGCGAGGAGCTCGCGGTACGTGTTCCAGCAATCCGGCTGACCGCACTCGGGCACGTCCGGGTCGAGCACGTACTCGTGCCGCCCGGTCGAGAGGTTGTCGGAGAAGCGCGCAAGCAGAACCGGATCGGCCCGAAACTCGTCTCGGTTGCGCCGAGCCAAGTATTGCAGCCGTCCCAAGAGCTTCTGGATGCGCGCCTCGTCCAACGTCGGCTCCGCTCAGCGCATGAACGAGAGAGCGTTCCGCATCGCGCCGCTGATCTGGCGGCGCGAGAGCTTGCGATCCACGCCGGGGAGCGACACGTCGCAGGGGTCCACCTGCGTGAGCACGGCGCCGGTGAGCGTGAGCGTGTCGGCGGCGGCGATGGCCGTACCCGCCGCCGCATCGCCACCGAGCGATTGCAGGAACTGGCCCACGTTCACGGTGGTCGTGACCTGGATCACGATGTTCTGCGTGTTCGAGAAGGTCTGCCCCATCCAGGGGGTCAGGTTGAACACGTTGGGCGAGCGGCTGTTGAACACGCCGCACGACACCGCGTTGGCGGGAGCGCCGGCGGTCGAAGTGCTGGTGCCGTAGATCACCTCTTGCCCAGCGATCTGAAGCGACGTGAAGGCGAAGAGGTTGTGGAAGTAGTCGGGGATGTAGAACCCTAGGAACTTCCAGTACCCGTTGCCGCCGCCCGGCTGGATCGTGATGGTGCCGGTGGCCACATTCGGAGCGGCGCCGGGGAGCGGGTTCAGCGGCGTGCTCGTGAACGGGCAGTAGCTGTTGGGCCGAAGCGCTTGGCGCGCGTTGTTGACCTCGGCGATGCGTCGCACGAGCTTCGCGCCGCTCGACAGCGCCATGAGGCGAGCGCGGGCGGCAGGCGAGAGCTTCGCCATGGCCGGGATGCGGAACGAAGCGATGCGCGACACGATGGCCGCCTCGTCCTTCGCGCCGAGGATGGCGTCGTAGAGGCGGTCCTCGTCGTCGCCCGACGTGAGGAACATCTCGTCTTCGTCCTCGCCCGCGCCGATGGTGTGGTGCGTCGAGAGCATGTCCTGAAGCTGGGTTTCGTAGATGCTGCTCATGGGTTGGGTCTCCGTTCAGCGAACAGGGCGACCA
>Ga0214923_10001792_pt1 | contig 29898 bp, 43 predicted proteins | sample LL1510_MetaG_FD_177993 | JGI IMG/M metagenome (GOLD analysis project Ga0214923, IMG submission 177993) | Freshwater microbial communities from Lake Lanier, Atlanta, Georgia, United States - LL-1510 | ecosystem: Environmental > Aquatic > Freshwater > Lake | place: USA: Georgia | collected...
TATTTATAGTTTTACTCCTTTTTTAGTTTTTGTCAATAAGATTTATGTAATTTACAATCTTTGTCATTTCTTTCTTTTCATTGTAATGCCACGCATAAGTATGAGGGACAAATACATCCAGAATTTCGTATCTGGTTTGAATATTCTTTAAAAGAACATCTAAATCATAACTTGGATTGACCTTATCGAATTTAATTTCAATTTCAGCCAATTTTAAAAATTCAAGGACTTCGCCAACTTTCTTGAAGTTCGATTTTGCATAGAACATAACCGCACTTAAATATTGAGCAAACTCTGAATTTTCATTCTTAAACAATTCGTGCAAACCTTTCTTTTGAATTTCTTGCACAAGATCAGCAAAATTCTCATCTTTACTATTGTGTTCATCCCAATGAGTCTTATCTGTGATTTGCTGTGATAGTTTAGAATATTCCTTGCGGATTCCATCTTCAAGATGTTTCCAGAGGTTTGTAAGATTTTTATTTTTATTAATAATCTTTTTCTTGGATTCAAAAGTTTTAGATTTGATTCCATAAATATCTGGAAGTTTCTGACCAGTAAGTTCTTCATACTTCTCAAGAATTTCTTTTAGAGTTCCATTTCTAAATTCGTGAGTTTTACCTTGGGCTTGGAAGTTATTGATCTCTACATAGATAGCAGTATCATTCGCAAGATCAATAGTCATAGTCTCCCAATTAGAGGATTTTGTTCCCCAATTTCTCGCATCATTACGATTAAATTTAAAGATTTGAGAAGAATGTTTAGGATTTTTATTAGTTACAACGCTAGTTCCAGAATTAATCTTCTGAATAGTAATCTTCTCATAATCAGATAGATTCAAATAATTTTCACTAATAAGACCAAGTTCTTTGTCAAAAGTATCTTTCGTTGCTTGATCTGCGAATGTAAATACATAAGCACCATCAATTTGATCTCCTAGTTCATTCCATAGAGTAGCAAGACGATGAGTTACTCCCATAGCTGAACCAGTATCATTAACTAGAATCTTGTGCGTCTTTTCGCAAAGAATCCTTTTTTCTTCATTCTCTGAATTTAATTTTGAGCTTCTACGAGACTTCTGGTAAAACTTTGAGGTCAATTTACCATTCTCTAGCATCTTTGCAATCTTATCATTGAAATCAATATGATTATCACTAATAGTTTTATTGTTCCAAGTTACTTTGTTGCTCAAAGCATTACGAACAATATAACCTAAACTGCCATAAGTTCCAAAGACTTCATTATAAAGAGCTTTAACATCATAGATGTTCGTAGCATCTTTAAATTGTTGAGAGATACATTCTGCCATCTCTTTCTTAATCTTACGAAACTTTTCTCTGATAGCTTTCCTAGTCTTTTCAGTATATTCTAGATTCTCACGGCTTGCAGTAATATCAAGTTCGCCAAGATTAAACTCAACTTCAAATCCTTGAGAGCAAATACTTTGCTCATCAGAATCTTCTTTGAATTGCACATCGCTAGTATCAATAGGATAACCAACTCCCATAATAGCAACAGATTCAGAACCATATCCAGAACTACGATAATAAGCCCAACCATTACCTTGAAATACTGGTGTGCGATCATAGATTTCAGACAAATCTTCTTTTCTTGCACCTTTGATAACTGGCTTGTTCTTGAAATACTTAAACAAGTTTTTAGCAGTATATAAGAAGGTTTCAGTATCTTCTTCTTTGATTGGAACAGAAATTAATACACCAGTAGGCTCGGAAGATTTTTCTTCCTTGAGCTTAACAATCTTACCGATTTTAGTTTCATCAATAAAAGCATTGTAAGTAGTTTTCTTGCCATCGTGATAAGAAATCAAAACAAAGTTATCACCATAGCTAAATGGTGCAAACTTACCAATACCATAATATCCAATAGCAGAATTACTATTGCGTTTAGTAGATTCACCATAATAACAATAAAGATTCTTAATGTCATCAGCAGAAAGACCATTACCAAAATCTCTGATAGTTAAAGTAGGGTCTAGCTTTGTAGGAAGTTTAACTTCGATAGGACGCTTGCTTTTTGCTTCGATGTTAGCGTCTTGTGCATTACAAGAAATCTCACGCAAAACTGCGAGAGGCTTGTTAGAATATAACTGATTACGAAGGATGTTAAAGATATAAGGAAGTCCAGATTGTTTGATTCCAAAACTTACGGACTCAAAACTATCAGACTCGACTACATTGATTGGTTGTTCGATTAATTTCATATATTGAATTTAAATTAAATTTTAATTAGGGTCAAGAGTTATTTTCTGCTACTTTTCTGCAAAAAGTTATAAATTCTTGATCTCCAAGAGCTTGCTTCATAAAATTTATTTTTTTGTGAACCCATTGAACATTGTCTTTTGTATATCCTTTAGAAGAATCAATCCTATCTAGGGATGCAGTTTGGTCTTTATGATTTCTGAAATTTCTTACAAAACAAATTTCCATTCCAGATAATGCACATTTTTTCTTTTGTTTGATAAAAAGCTCCCAAATATATTTAGGCGTAAGACTCCATTTAATTTTTCTATAACCCGCTTTTCTGCGAAGATTGTGGAAATACCTCAAGTGCATTTCTCCATAGCTTCGTAATCTACAATTTCTGCAACCACCTTTATTTTCTTTTTTATTTAATCCAGCTTGAGTTATTACTCTTTCTGCTCCACAACCACATCTACATTTCCATTTTGGAACATCCCATCTTGTTTTCCCGACTAATTCTGTTATAGTATAATTTCCTATTTTTTGACCTATTTTATATTTCATATAATAGATTACACTAAATAATGACAAACGGAATCAAGATAACCTATATGTTATTACTCGTAACTCTCTCTGTCAATACCTATAACATAACCAAATCTCGGAACACCATCTGGTGTATAATTGAAAAATTTTATTGTAGCTTTCTTTCCTACTAATTCATTTCTTTGTTTGTAGAGTTCTTTAAGATAACCAAAATCACCTTTGATATTACTCTTAAAGTATTTACCTTTAGCATTTGTAAATTCCATATAACCAGCAGTTCCTTTGCGGTTGCCTTCGCCTTCTTTGACTCCTTTGATTACAAATTCGGCATCCATAAACTCTTTTCTTTTAAGAAGATGTTTGCTTCGTTTGTTTTCATAAGGTCTATTTAATCTTACCATTTGACCTTCATAACCATTTTCCATATACATTTCGTATGCTTGAGTAAGTTCTTTTTCATTACTTATTTTCATAGTAGTAACAACAACAATACTTGTATATTTTCTTTTAGTAAGAGCGTTAGAAACTAATTCATATCTCTCATAGAATAAATCACTTTGATTTAACATTCCAATTTTAGGTGCATCATAAACCCAATACTGAATACTATCAGCACTTTCCTCTAGCTCTGCATCAGTAGGTTTAGTTCTTTTTACAAGAGAACAAATCTTGTTAAAATCATTGGCAAACTTATCACAATATAGTTCACCATCAAGAATTGCATTGGGATAATCTTTAAAGAATAAATCTAGATTCTGACGAATATGAGGAGCAGAGATAATCTTTTTGCCATTTCTGCTAAACATTCCATCTTTTGTTACGATACAACGAATACCATCAAGTTTAGGTTGGCTATAAACTGGATAAGTAATTTCGTGATCTTCATACTTCTGTGCAAGCATTGGCTCAAAGTATTGTTTTTTATTAATATCTTTTATATCTTCAAAATAACCAGATTCTAACTTTTGTTTTCTCTTTGCTTCTGCTTCTTTTAATGCTTGTTCGCTTGCAGAAGTAGCATTTGCACGACCAGTATTTTTAGCTTTGCAATCTGTCCATTCATTAGTGATTTTATTATCGCTATCGGTATGACCAGAGATCGTGCGGTATTGATTTCCTTTGACTTCAATAGTCCACTCTTGGATTTTGCCAGTCTTTGTCTTTTTATAAATTGTAGGTAACTTCATAGTCTCAGTTTATACTGGACTAGCCAACTTGTCAAATTTTGTTTTTTTTTGATTTAGAAGGAGTTGCAGCTTTTAGCAAACTCCAAGTGCCATCTTTATTATCGTGCCAATCAATCGTATCACCAATTTTCCATCCCATTTTTTTCATTAAAGAATTTGGTAATTCAATGTATTGATAACCATTTTCTTCTTTTACTTCAATTTTAATAGGCTTTTTCATCTTGGAGATAAAAACCTTATAATTTTTCTAATACCTTTCCATTGTAGCCAATTCAAAAATCTTATAATAAAATTGATGCTTTTGCAAAGTTTCCATTCAATAAGATTCATAGTCTTAACATAATATTTAAAATAAAAACTATAAACTGGACATCTCATTTTTCTTTCGTGATCGTCTAATTGTTTTTGAAAAATTTCATCTGCTTCTATTCTTTTTTCAGATGAATTTTTTTCAACTGGCGTAATTAAAGATATTTCTGTCAATAATCCTTTTATTACAACACATTTCCAATCTGGAAACAAATCATAACTTTCTTTAGTTTTGCCAAGAACATAACAACTAAAAGTAAATGTTCCAGTAAAATCATCTCTAAAAACTTCTTCTTCACTATCTTTTACCCATTTATTTTTATCAAAAAATTCCCTAAATTTACCATTGTCCACAACATAGTTTGGATTATCTTCCCAATGCCCTTCTATTTTTAATTCAAATAATTTATTATCACGAATAATATAAGTGGACATTATATTAGGTTCTAATTCTTTTGTCTGAAACTCTTGTTGGTTAAAATCAACGCCAAGAGCTTTTAACTCATCATTAAGAGGTAAATCTTGCTCTATTTTAACATGATTAAACAATCCCATACTTTATTATATGTTTATTTGTTAAATTGTCAAATATTACCAATGATGAATTGCATTTATAATCAGCACAATATTAGCTATAACACCTAAAATAACCACAAACATTTCATATACTTTATGTGTCATTTTTGATATACCTTATTTAAGATTAAAAGCACTCCAAAAAAACTTGCCATAGAATAGTTTTGCTTTACAATATTAAATACCATAAATATTGACAAGAATAATTGGACTAATTGATTTAATATTTTCATAGTGATTCTAGTTGAGATATAGAAAGATTATAACAATCTGCTTTAAATTTCCAGCCAAAAGTAGATTTTTGATCTACCTTGCCTTTTTCGCAAAATCGTGCTTCATTGAAATAGTCGGCTTTCTTTTTCTTTCCAAGAATCCACGCTTTAGAAAAATCCTCTAATACTCTTACAAAAAGATAATAGTCACAATTTTGTTTTGTATTAAAATCTGAAACGCTACAATCATATTCTCGCCTTGGTCTTGAAGTGCAACGCTTTGTTTTTACTTCATAAGTAGTATTATCTTTTTTAACATCAAAATTATAATCATCTGGTTCTTCTGCATTTAAATATTCAGCAACAATTAATTGCCCAATGTAACCAGCAATATTTCCCGCACCTTCTGTAATAGAATTATTTAATTTGCCAAGTTTTGTTGCTCTTGATTTTGCTTCTGTTAAGATTTTATTTGATACTTGTAATTCAATCATAAATTTGCAAAAGATTGTTCTTTCATTTTTAACTCGAAATCAATATCTATATTATCATATCCATAAGTATTTGGCAAGAATTTTGCATAATCGGCGTGTTTTCTAGGATTCTTGTGACCATCAATACTTTCAGAATAATGAAATAATGGAGTATGATTACCCCAAGTAATTCGTGCAAGATGAAATGCTTGTTCCTCTGATAAATTATCTGGATGGCATTTATGATGAAGATAATCAAAGGTGATAGGAATACTAGAGATAGAATGAAAGTATTTCATAAGTTTCTTGACTGACCAACAAGTATCTTTGTCATCATTCTCAATAACTAATCTAGACTTAACATCATTTGATAGTCTATCAAAATTTTTCATAAACTTTTTTACTACATCATTTAGATTGCCTTTAGAATTATGTATGTGCATATTCATAGGTGCATTATAGTTAAGTGGACAACCGATTTGGGTCATAAACCAACCATAGTGATTTAATTCTTTGATTGTTTTGTCTACTGCATTGTCGTTATCACTAGCAAGAACATTAAATTCGCTAGGATGACAAGAAACTCTTGCATCCCTAGATTGAATTAGATTCTTGATATTATTAAATTGATTTACTATTCTTTCATAATCTGGCAAATCTTGTAATGATACATTAGCTTTGTCATAAGTAATAAGAGGAAATAAATCAGAAGAAATTCTATAAGTATGATTATGGTCGGCACAATATTTAATATATTGATATGTAACAATCATATTATTAAGGATTCTAGAAGATAAAGCTGAAAGAGCTTCTTTTCTATTCATAGAAGCAAAACGAGCATAAGTCATCGTATTGAACTTGACAGGATTATCTTGTTCAGCAAGACTTAAAACAATACAGCAAACTCCTTTTCGCATCATTCAAATATAATATATATTGTCAAACTTGTCAATTATACTTTTCAAAAAATCCAAAACTATTTATCTTACTTGCTCCGTGGTATTTATATTTGATTCTAAATTCATCTGGATGAACAATAGAAAGAAATTTTCTTCCATTAGGATAAAATTGCCTTACATCTTCGCTTATATCTTCATATAGATAATATGTTTGTCCAACTTCACACTCTACTCTACATTCAAAAGTATCTACAAAATTATTCCAATCATTCAATTCAACTAATTCATCATACTCTTTTTTAATCTCTTGCAATTTTGTTTCAATTTTTTTATTTAAGTTAAGATGTCTAAGTTGTTGTAGCTTATCAAGATCAGCGAGTTCAATCTTTGGAGCAGAGTATTCTGCTATATATGAAGAACTTGCACGATTTTCTAAAACTCTTTTTGGATCTGTCATCTGTAAATATATGTGGATGAACCATCTTTGTTTTTTAATTCTTTTTTAATCAACGACTTATCTTTTTCGTCTGACCAGTTTATACTATCATAGTTTTGTTTAAACCTATGAGAGAAACAACTTCTTGGTTTATCACCTTTTCCAGCACCATTATTTGCACTTTTTTCATTCATATATTTGGCTTTTTTTCGTTAGCAAATATGATTATATTTGGTTTAATTTAGTTAGCAAATTCAATAAAAATTATAATTTCTAGAATTTTGCTCCTTCCATAATTTATCTGCTTCTTTTTTTGTTAAATTATACATTCTTATTTCTTCTGATGTAGCTTCTCTTTCAACTTTATTTAAATTTTGTTTTGAAAGTGTATAAGTTTTTAATTGATGATACTTGAAATGATAAAGCCCATCATTTTCGGTATTTATGAATTTACTATATTCAATATATCTAAATGGCATATCTTCACCCTGAAGTTTATAAAGCGTGCCTCTTTTGAGTTCTATATTTGACCGATTTTCGTTAGCAAATATACTTTTATTTGGTGAAATCTCGTTAGCAAATACAGCTAATTGTTGAATTTTATTTTTTGAAAGAACAACTTCATCATCATAAGGAACATCTTTAGTAATTATTTGCCAAATCCACCTTAGCTTTTCACGCCAAGTTTTAGTTCTTGGTTTAAATCCTTTTTGATAAATTGAAATATACAATAATCCATCTTTATCATAATTAAATTTAACACCTTCTGAATAACAATCGCATTCAATAAAAAGCTCTTTACTCATAAGAAGATTATATTTAATATATAAAATTTGTCAACTATATATTTGAAATTTCGGGGCGAGTAGGATTCGAACCTACGAATGAATTTCTTCATCGGCAGTTTAGTAAACTGCTGTTTTCAACCACTCAACCATCGCCCCACATTTAAAATTAAATTATTTTAAAAATCTTAAGCATTATTATGCCAGACATAATAATACCAATAAAACCAGTAATTGTTCTAATTAATTCCATTTTATGGTTATGTTTATCAACCCATATTTCAAACTTATCTCTAAGTTTGCCAGCTTTTTCTAGCTTCTTAAGTTTCTTTTTACTTATTTTCAATGTCATGATGTATTATAAATCAAAATCTTTATTTTTTCTAGATTTAGGAGTAAAATTAACTAACGCATCACTACCATATACTTGAAAAGTAGATATTTTATAGTTTTTTCTTTCGAGCATATTTTTTAATTCATTAATATATTTACTGCTCATATAAACTACTAATGTTTCTCCATCATGAACATCTATTCCATATTCGTCTGCAAATTCTGAACAAATTGCTAGTGCTTCACTTGTATTGCTCACTAATAGTTTACACTATTAAATTGAAGATCTATTTCCAGAAAATATTATTTCGCAATATTCTTTAAGTTGATTGGTAATATATTCTTTCATCGAGTCAAAATTAAGAAAATCTATATGACTTGGACCATGTTGGTCATCTGTTATAATTTTATATTTATTAATATTTTGTAAAATATCACATTTATTTATGATAATTTTATTTGCGCCAGAAATTTTAATTGCTTGTTTTAAATGATTTAATCTAAGCCAATTAACTATTCTTTTACGACCAGTAGTTGATCCAAACTCTTTGCCAAATTCTATAATTTTATTAAGATCTTCATCATTCCATAATGATTCTGGAAAAAGTGGATCAATTCCACTTTTAGTATCATAAATTTTTGCAACACCAATTATATCTCTAATTTTCTTTGGACTAAAACCTAGAGAGCAAGCATTATAAGGCAATGTTTCACTACTTGTAACATAAGGATAATCACCATAATTAATATCTAGCCAAAAACTTTGCGCGCCTTCACAAAGAATTTCTCCTTCAAGATTTCCATCCCAAATATATTTTTTATCAATATAGTCTTTTGCTAGTTTTCCTACTCTTAACATTTTATCTGAATAAGCTGGAGCAATTCCTTGACCAGTTGTTCCAAGTTTAGGTTTTAAAATTTTAAGATCATAGCGAATATGTCTTTCAGTGATAAGATGAGCTTTGGGACTTACTTTAATTAAAGATGTATCAAATCCTTCTTTTTTAAGATAATCTATTTCATCAAAAAATTTATCAACATTGATAACGCAATTTGGACCAATGACACTAAGTTTATTTTGAAAAACTCCGCAAGGAATAATATGAGTTTTATATTTTTTATCATTGAGATAAACTGTATGACCTGCATTTGGACCACCATTCCAACGGCAAACAATATCATAATTTTTAGAAATAGCATTACTTATTTTACCTTTGCCTTCATCACCCCAAGCTAAACCAAAAATAATATCAACTGCTTTTATCATTATGCTTTTCTCTTAATTCATTAACATAATTTTCTAAATTTTCTTTAGCTTTTGTACAATAATCTTGTCCAGATGCGCCACAGCATTTTTTAAATTTAATATTATTAAGTGGGCAATAAGAATTTCTTGATATTTTAGGTAATACTCTTACTACTGGAGAAAAAAATGTGGCTCTTGCGTATGGGCTATTTGGTAATGTAATTTTTTTATCTCCTTGATTTTCTGTATTTGATATATTTTGTGCATTTTCTTCCATATATCCATTATAATATAATATTGCTAAAAGTAAAGAAAAAAGATCGTGTAATTATATTATGTTTAAATATATATTAGGATTTTCAGCATTTGCACTTGCATCTTGTGCGGCTTTTTTCTCTGTAAAAGGCATTGCTTTATTATTTGCTGCAAGTTTTTGGAGCGTGGCTATAATGGCTGGAACGATGGAATTAGCTAAACTTATTAGCGCAAGTTATCTATATCGTTATTGGGGCGATATAAATAAAATTCTTAAAAAATATATGCTTGGAGCAACTATTCTTTTAATGTGCATTACTAGTCTTGGTATATTTGGATTTTTATCAGATGCATTTCAAAGAAACTTTTCGCAATATAGTTTAAATCAAAATAAAATACAAGGTTTAAAATCTCAACAAGGTTTTTATCTTTCTCAAATAGATTTTAATAAAAGTAAATTAAAAGACCTAATTGAACTTCAAAAAACTTACCAAGCATCTTTAGATAGTGCAGTTAAACAAGATGTTACGACCACGAAAACTGTAGAAGGTGGATTATTTAGTAGTGGTAAAACTGAAAAAATAACAGATTCAAAACTTGTTCAAAGCCGAGAAAAAATCGTTACTGGATCTCAACAAAATATAAATTCTTTATTTGAACAAATATCATTCGTAAATAAAGAATTAGATGATTTAACAAAAAAGAATACAGAGAATAATCAAAATATTGTACAATTAGAAAGTGATAATACTAAAGGTGAAATAGGAACATTTAAATTTGTAGCAGACGCTTTTGGATTAAAAATAGAAACCGCAGTTAGAATATTTATTATATTAATAGTTATTGTTTTTGATCCACTAGCCGTATGTTTAGTTATCGCTTATAATTCACTTGTAAAAAATAATAAAACAGATAGCAACCTTGAACCAATCGTAGTTGAAAAGATTGTAGAAAAAATCGTAGAAAAACCAGTCGAAGTTGTAAAAACTGTTTTCAATAGTTTTAAAAAAGGAACAAAGAAAGTTCATAATCCTAGATTAGCTGACCCAAATTTACCAGAAAATAATTGATTATTTTTTCTTGATATAGTAATCATTTTTATTTTTTGAAATTTTCGATATATATTTTTTAGCTTTTTCATAACCATCTTTATTTAAAGGAAATACTCCATATAAAAAATTATCGTTTTTTGAGTAAATGCCGTAATATTTATTTTTGCTCTTCATTAAAGTATTCTTCAATTAATCCTCTTAAAAGTCTTAAGTGATGGACTTGCCAAGTTTCCCCATCCATTTTTTTGCCATTATCAATTAAATCTTGAAATAAAGCTGTCTCAATAATTTGATTAACTAAATGAATGATTTGCTTTTGCTTGTCTTCTTTCATAAGATATTATATTCAAATGTTGACCTTTTTTAAAGAAACTTTATAAAAATCAAATATCTCATGCGCCAAATTATCTCTTTCATATTCTTCAATATATAAAACTTTTTTAATTCCATGAGATATAATATTAATTGCACAACTAGGACAAGGTAATAATGTACAAGCTAAAATATAAGGATTTTCATATCTAGATATGCAAGCCAAAGCATTTGTTTCTGCATGAATGACATATTTTCTTCTTTCCTCTCTGTTTTCCCAAAAATTTTGTAATACTTCTTGTTTTGGCAATAATCCATTATAACCAATGCTTAATAGTCTACCTTCTTTGTTAAGAATAGAACATCCAACTTTTTTATATGGATCCTCGGATCTTAATGAAGAATCTAGTGCAAATTTTATCGCCATGTCCTCAAATGAAATTCTCATATATAGTTTAATTTTATTTCTTTCTTTTTGATTGTAACGAAAGAAGATTTTGATTCACAAAAACTTCCAAGATTTATGTAATTTTCATCTTGATTTGGCATATGTGTATGCCCACAAATAACTTTATCATAACCATTAATTTGAATATATTTTAACGCATTCTTTTTAACATCTCCACTTTTTTCTACGAAATCATTAGTTCTGGCTTTAAAAAATCTAAAAAAATTATCTGCATATGGCGTAAATTTTCTAACAATATAATATAATTTAATTATAAAATTAGTAATTGTTTTATATCTTGTAAAATAAATATCGAAAATATCTCCATGAACAACTAAAATTTTTTCTCTATTAGATTCTATTATATATTCATTTGCACAATAAAATCCCAATAAAATACTCATAAATTCTGCTTTCAAGAAACAATGATTTCCAATTAAGTAAATTATCTTATGTTTTTTTGAGAGTTTTCTTAATTTAGAGAGGACTTTCCAATGATTTTTTTTGAGTCTATGCAAATTATGATGATCAAAAAGATCACCAGCTATAATAATGTTTTTTGCTTTATATTTTTTTAAAACTTTGAGCAAATCTTCTGATTTACAATCTTTATCTCCAAGATGGATGTCTGATATAATCAAATAGTCATACATATTATTTTGTTAAATAATCCATTTTTCTTTGTAATCTAAAGTTTTCTTGTTCTTTTGCGCCAATAACAGCTTGAATCCTAGATCTTTGTATAGATTCATTCGCTTTCATAACAGTCAAAGAACTTTTTTCATTTTCCAACATTTTTATCATTTGATAATTAGAATTTTTTTGAGCATTTAATATATGATATTCCATGCCCTTTTCTAAACATGATTGTCCTTTGACTTTGGATGTACTCCAAATCGCAATAAAAATAATTATTATATATTTAATAATATCACTCATTTTGATGCCTTTATTTTCCATGAGCAACTCCTTCGTACATGCTATTAGATGTAACTAAAACTGCTTTGACTTTATTTGTCCAAAGTCCTCCTCGCATGTCTTGTAATTTTCTAAAACCAAGATAACTCATAGAACTTCTTAAGCCATTTACAAAGTCATATACTATATCTTCTAAAGAAGTATTTTGATTAATTGGAATTAATGTATTATCACCTTCAACAAAAAGATTTTTCTTTGTTCCGTCATGAAGTTCATAATCTTCTACAACATCCTTGCTTGCCATTCCTCGATATTTGGCGAATAATTTTCCATCTTTTTCTATAAGATTCTCATCATCTACAACATCTAGTAGACCAGCAAAAATTCTTCCACAGATTACAGCATCACATCCACTAACTATTGCTTTTACAAGATCTTTAGGATATCTAATTCCGCCATCTGCAAGAATACTTGGGCGATTTTGTGGATTTGGTTTATCTTGTTTAAACAAATCTACTTGTGATAATTCCCAATTTCTTACAGCCTTCCATGCATAAAAATTACCAGTTAAACTTGGACACCAAATACCAGTTTTTACTTGAGTAAGACACATTGACCCCGGACCAATAAGATGTCTAAATCCATCTGCTTTAAGATTAGCTAGTCTATAGACGCTTTCTTTAGTTAACGTATTTCCTACTATTACATCTTGAGAAAATTTAGAAGTTTTATACCATCTAAGAAAATCTTCTACATTTTTTGCTAAACCATTAGCTGTATCTAAAAAATAAATATCTGTATAAGTACTTGTCGCTCTAATTCTTTCTTCAGCATCTTTTAAACCAATTGCAGTTATACAGAAATTACTTTCATCTTTAATAAATTTTGCTTTACTTTTTTGATCGTCTATTGTCATAAAACGATGAAGAACTCCAGCGCCACCAAGTTTATTCATTTTAATACATGATTTTACTGATGATACTGTGTCCATTGGAGACAATATGATTGGTAATTTAATTTCAAAATTTCTTGAAATTTTTGTAGTTGTATCTACCTCTTTTCTTGAATTGATATCAGAAAAATTTGGTAATAGAGATATATCATCGTAACCTAAAGCAGTTTTAAACATACTTCAATATTAAATCACTTATATATACTTGTCAATTAAAATTGTTTTAAAATTTCTTCTGTATTGTTTTTGTAAAAAATAAGTATATCTGAACTGGTTAATGTTTTAATTTCTTGAACGGTATTTTCATTTAAATTCAAAATTTTATAATTAAATATATCCATCAATGCTTTTGCTCTTTGATTTTTACTACAACCGCAGCCGCCTAAACTGGAATAATAATAATCTATAATTAAAATTAAATCTTTTAATTTTTCATTAGCTATATTTTGATTTAGAAAATCAAAAAAATCTTTAATTGTTTTAAATTCAGTTGTTTTCATATTTATATAAAATTATACTTAAAATCATATATTCCATAATAGATATTATATATAATAAACCAATATAATATAATGGAAATTTAAAAAATAATATCATACATAAATTAAACCAAAAATTTAAGCATAGTGGGCAACTTACAAGTTTAAAAAAGAAATTATTTTTAAAGCCAAGAAATTCAGAAAAATTCAACCGAGTTATTTTAATGAAAGCCTCATATTCTTGAATTAACTTTGATTTATTTAACTTAAATAACTTAACGTATTCATAAAAGAAGTTGGTCTTAAACCATACAAATAGTGCAAAAGCTGATAATGATCCTGCTAATATTAAATCCATAATAATATTATATACTATAATAAAAATCTTGACAAATATATTTACTCATGTTATGATAGATACCTATGATTATAGGTATAACAGGTGTGGCTAGATGCGGAAAAGACACATTCTATAGTATTCTTAAAAAATTTTTAGAAGAAAGACAAATGAAATCTGAAAGATTGGCCTTAGCCGATGATCTTAAAAAAGAATTAAATACTTTCACTAAAGAAAAATTTAATATTGATTTATTTAAATGTGATGGAAAAGATAAAGAACTCATAAGACCCTTAATGGTTGCATATGGAAAATGCAGAAGAGTCCAAACTGAGGGAAAATATTGGACATCATTAGTAACTCCAAAAATTAAAGAATTAATTAAACAAGACATAATTCCAATAATTACTGATATTAGATACATTGAATACAAAGATGACGAATATGCATGGTTAAAATCTCAAAATGGTATGCTTATTCATCTTTCTAGAAAACTCGATGATGGTAGCTTAGTACCACCCGCTAATATAGAAGAAAAATCTAATGATAATAAATTAAAAGCTGTAGCAGATCTATCAATTTGTTGGGATACTTGCCAAGATACAAATTTTCTATATGAATTGATGCAAAAAAATTTAAGGAATATATATGACAGACTTACAACTAATACGAAAGATTAAAAAAGATAACTGCGAAAAAAGTTTATTAGAACTTTATTCTAGGCATCAAGGTATTTGTAATAAAATGTTACAAAAATATTGCAAAGTTTGTTATGATATTGGCGTTTCATTAGATGATTTAAATTCAGATAAAATTTATGTTGTTTATAAATCTGCATTATCTTTTAAAGAAAGAAAGAATATAAAATTTTCTACTTGGTTATGTAATCAAATGAGATATCATTGCCTTAATACTTTTAATAAAAATAGTAAAGATATTTCTATGGAAAATGAAAATATTAAATATCTTACTGAAAAAAATCAAGCTAAACAAATAGATAATTCATCTCTTAATAAAGAAAAAGTAGATTTAATATTTAATATATTAGACCAAATGAATGATTCAAGAGTTAAGGAAATATTTAATTTAAGATATTTTTCAGATAGAAAAATACAACCTTGGAATAAAATAGGTAAAAAAATGCATATAAGCACTCAAACAGTTATAAACATACATAATAAAGCATTAAGTTTCTTAAATAAAAAAATATCTAGTAATATTTCATTTGACAAAATTTAATAATTAATTTATAATATCTTTATGAGTACAAATACAAACACAAATAAAAACCAAAATGAGCTAGGTGCATTATGGAAAAAGAAAAGTAAAACAGGAATGTCTTTTTTATCTGGTTATATTAATGACCACGATGGACAAAGAATCGATGTTGTAGTTTTCGCCAATAGTAAAAAGTCAAATGAGAAGGCTCCAGATTATAGACTCTATGTTTCTAGGCCTCTAGAATCTAGAACTTCGACTCCAACTCAAACTAAGGCTCCAGTTGATCCAGTTCAAAAAAGTAAACCAGTAGTAGAAGAAATCGAAGACGATATTCTATGAGTTTTACTTTAAACTTGCCTGTAAACTCAGTCAGTTTTGGACAAGTTTCGACTCTTCTTTTAAGAGAGTTGTATAAAAAAAATTTAAACAATTTTACCCTTTATCCGATTGGCGATAGATTTGATTTATCTACTCAAGAATCGGATGAAGGTTTTTTTAAATATATTCAAGATCGAACTGCTGATTTTTTATCTAAAATAAAAAGAACAGATCCAATATTTAAACTTTGGCATATAAATGGATCACTAGATTCTCCATCTAATAAAAGATATCTTCTTTCATTTTATGAGTTAGATAACCCTACTAAAGAAGAAATTAATATTGTTAAAAATCAAGATAAAGTTTTCTTTTCTTCTAATTATACGGTAGATACATTTAAAATGTTTGGATGCTATAATGTTGAATTTTTGCCACTAGCTTTTGATAAATATAATTTTAAAAGATTAGACAAAAAATATTTCTCTGATGATCGTATAGTTTTTAATCTTGTTGGCAAACTAGAAAAAAGAAAAAATCATAAAAAAGTAATTCAAGCTTGGGTTAAAAAATTTGGAAATGATTCAAGATATCATCTTCAATGTTCTATTTATAATCCTTTCTTGAAAGAGGAAGATAATAAAAATTTGATCGGATCTATTTTAGAAGGTGTTAATTATTTTAATATTTCATTTATGGGACATATGCCAAAGAATAATATATATAATGACTATTTAAATAGTGCAGATATCATTATTGGTATGAGTGGTGGAGAAGGTTGGGGCTTGCCAGAATTTCATTCTGTAGCTATTGGAAAGCATGCTGTTATATTAAATGCGCACTCTTATAAAGATTGGGCTAATAAAAATAATTCAATTTTAATTGAACCTTCTTCAAAAATTGACGCTGTAGATAATATGTTTTTTCATAAAGGTCAACCTTTTAATCAAGGAAATATTTTTATTTTTAATGATGATGAATTTATTGCTGGATGCGAAAAAGCAATTGAGAAAGTTAAGTCTAATAAATTAAACTCCGAAGGACTAAAACTCCAAGATCAATTTACTTCTGAAAAATTTGCAGATAATGTCTTAAATATTATTAATAGTTAATATGCCAATTTATTTGTATCAAAATCCTAAAACTGGCAAAATAAAAGAGATTTTACAAAGTGTACATGATACACATGAATATTCTGAAGATGGAATTAAATGGAATAGAATTTTTACTACTCCAGAAGTAAATACATTTGGAACATTAGGAGCAGAATCTACTGCGAGACAATTTTCTGAACTAACTGGCAAACAAAAAGGTACTATGGGTGATCTTTGGGATAGAAGTGCTGAACTTTCTGAAAAAAGAAAAAAACTTTATGGTGGAGCAGATCCAGTAAAAAAGAAATACTACGAAGATTGGTCAAAAAAACGAAAAGGCAAAGTACACCCAAAAGCTGGCTCTGAATAAAATTGTTAGTAACTTTCTGGTTTTTTCTTTCCAGAAGCATAAAATCGATGTAATATAAGATTCACAGTTACATCGAAGTATGAATATAAAAGTTAAAAAAAGAAATGGTATCTCAGAAAAATTTAATATAGAAAAAATAAATAAAGTAATAGAATGGGCTGTTAATGGTTTAAGTGATGTAAGTCTTACTGATGTTGAAATTAATGCCAAAATAAATATACATGAAGGTATCACAACTAAAGAAATTCATAACCTTTTGATTGAAAGTGCTGCGAATTTAATTTCTGTTGAAAAACCAAACTATCAATTTGTAGCTGGAAGATTGTTAAATTATCAATTACGAAAAGATGTCTGGAAAGGAAAGCATGCTCCAAGACTTTCAGAATTCTTAAATCAAGGAATTAAAAATAAAATTTATGATCCAGTTATTTTAGAAAATTATTGTGAAGATGAAATCAATAAAATTGGTGAATTTATTGACCATGAAAGAGATTATAATTTTACATATGCTGGAATTAAACAATTATGCGATAAGTATCTTATTAAAGATAGAGTAACTGGAAAGATTTATGAAACTCCACAATTTGCTTATATATTAATTTCTACATATGCTTTTGCAAATTACCCAGTAGAAACAAGATTATCATATATAAGAAAATTTTATGATGCTATCAGCAAACATAAAATTAATTTACCAACGCCAGTGATGGCAGGAGTCAGAACTTGTAGTAGAAACTATGCTAGTTGTTGCTTAATTGGTGTTGATGATACAAAAGATAGTATTACAGCTAGTGCTACTGCTGTTAGTATGGCTACTGCTAATAGATGTGGAATTGGTATTGATGTAAGTAAAATTAGAGCAATTGGTTCTCCGATTAAGAATGGAGAAGTCGTACATACTGGTTTAATTCCATTTTTAAAAATCTATGAAAGTAGCGTAAAAGCTTGGCAACAAAATGGATTAAGAGGTGGGAGTGCAACTTGCAATATTCAATGGTGGCATTATGAAATCGAAGATATTGTTGTATTAAAAAATAATGCTGGCACAGATGATAATAGAGTTCGCAAACTTGATTATACTGTAGGCATGAGTAAACTATTTTATGACAGAGTTTTAAAAGATGAAGATATTACTTTATTCAATAATGCCGAAGTCCCAGAACTCTATGAAGCATGGGGAACAAAAGATTTCGATAAGGTATATAAAGAATGTGAATCAAAAAAATTAAAACTTAAAAAGAAAGTATCTGCTCGTAAATTATTTTCTCTCATAGTTAAAGAAAGAGTTGAAACTGGTCGTATTTATATACTAAATGTAGATCATGCTAATGATCATGGAGCTTGGTCTGATAAAGTCACAATGAGCAATCTTTGTACTGAAGTCATTCATCCAACTATTCCATTAAATGATTATCACGATAAAAATGGCGAAATTGGAATGTGTATTCTTTCGGCAGTAAATATGCTAGAAATAAAAAACTGGCAAGATCTTGAAAAGACTTGCGATCTTATCGTAAGATTTCTTGATGAAATCATTGAAATTCAAGATTACTTCAATATTGCTGCTGAAAATTTTGCTAAAAAACGCAGAAGTCTTGGAATTGGAATTACCAATCTCGCGGCTTTTCTTGCTAAAAATGAATTAAAATATTCATCAGATAAATCATTAAATGTATTAGATGAATGGATGGAACATTTTCAATACTATCTTTTAAAGAGTAGCCTTGAGTTAGCTAAAGAAAAAGGCAAGTGTGAAAAATTTAATCATACAAAATATTCAAAAGGTATTCTACCAATTGATACTTATAAAGACAAACTTGATGAAATTGTAAAAAGAAAATTATCTCTTGATTGGGATAAACTAAGAAAAGATATTAAGGAATTTGGATTAAGACATTCTACATTATCTTCTTGTATGCCTTGCGAAAGCAGTTCTGTAATTCAATCTTCAACAAATGGAGTTGAACCAATTCGTAGTCTAATCACTTATAAAACTAGCAAAATGGGCAAACTTCCAGTATTAGTTCCGGGAATTGGAAAATACGATGAAAATTATGAACTAGCTTATGATCTTAAAGATAATACTGGTTTATTAAAAATAAATGCAGTTATCCAAAAATATATTGACATGGCAATATCAACTAATGTATACTACAATTATAGTCATTATGAAAACAATGTGTTGCCAGATGCAAAAGTTATGAAAGAATTAATGTATGCTTATAGTCTTGGTTTAATTAGTTTATATTATAATAATACTGATGACGGAGATAAAGAGCAATCGCTTAATCAAAAAGAGGATAGAGATTGTTCAAGTGGAGCGTGTAAACTATAACCCATGAAAACAGTTTTAAATTTTAAAAATATAGATACCACTAAACAACCATTATTTCTTGGAGAAGATCTTAATCTTCAAAGATATGATCGTTTTAAATATCCTATATTTTTTGAATTGTTTAAAAAACAAAATGAAAATTTTTGGTGGCCTCACGAAATAGCTTTAGGTAAAGATCGTAGCGACTATAAAAATTTAACTGATACAGAAAGATTTGTATTCGATAGTAATTTACGATTTCAAACTCTCGGTGATAGCATGTTATCTCGTAGTATTCATTCACTTAAAGATTATGTAAGTAATCCAGAACTTGAAATTTGTATGAATACTTGGGCGCAATTTGAAGGTATTCATAGTTATTCTTATTCTTATTTATTAAATAATGTTTATCCAGATGCAACTAAATTTTTTGATAGTATTATGGAAGATAAAGAAATTACAAGTCGCGCCGAATTAATTAGAAATAACTTTGATAAAATTCTTGGTGATGATGATAAAAAAGATACTAAACAAAAGATTTTTGATGCAATACTTTCTATTAATGTTATGGAAGGACTTGTATTTTATGTATCATTTGCTTGTTCTTTTTATTTTGGATATCGTGGAAAGATGGAAGGTAATTCTAAAATTATCAAATTCATTCAGAGAGATGAAGCTCTTCATTTTGCAGTTAGTCAAAATTTACTTAAGATTTTAAAAGAAGAAGACAAAGAAGGTTTTACCTCTATTGTCAAAAAAAGTGAGGATAAAATTTATGCTTTTTATGAACAAGCAGCTAAAAATGAAAGTGAATGGTCAAAATATCTCTTTAGCAAAGGTAATTTATTGGGTTTAAATGCAGAAGTTCTTGATGGTTACTCTAAATGGTTATGCGATTCTAGGCTTAGAAGTCTTGGCTATAAAAAGATATTTAATCAAAAAGATAATCCTATTGCTGGTTGGCTTGACAGTTATCTAGATAGCAGTAAAGTACAAGTAGCTCCTCAAGAAACAGAGATTTCTAGTTATAAGGTCGGAGCGAGAAAAACAGATATTTCTGATGACGATTTCGGTGATTTAAAGCTATAATATGTATTAAATATAGTGTAAATATCTATGTGAATTTAGATATTTCATTATTATTTAATATTGTTTTAGGAGCCTTATCTTTTTTGGGTGGATGGTTATTTACTAGAGTATTTTCACTTTTTGATAAACAAGAGAATTTAGTTAAAGAAATAAATGATAAGACTTTTCATGATTTTATAGCATTAAGAAAAGAAATGGAACTCGAAGGAAGAAAACACCAACAAGAAATATCTGATTTAGCATTAAAAATAAGCACAACTTATGTAACTAAAGAGTCTTTTGAAGCTTATTTTGATAGAATAGAAGCTAAACTAGATCGTAATTTTGATATAATCCAAAATCATTTAAGTAGAAATAACAAAAATTAACTGTAATAGTTAATGTGATTGTATCGGATAGGGATATTGATTTTTTTGCTAAAAAATTAGGCTTATCACCAGAAAAAACTTTTTTACTTATTCAAGATCCAGAATGTTTGCCAGAAATTTTAAATAAAATCTCAGAAGACAATATAAATGGAATTGTAGATATAAGCTTTCCAGTATTTGCAGAAATAACAATTATAAAATATAGCAAAGATTTAAAATATTCATTTCAAGAAAAAGAATACATTTCTGAAGCGGTTGGATTAAAATTTTATGATCTTATTGGAGAACCTATAATTAAAAAATCTATATTTGAATTTAAACATGATGAAGATACAGCTAAATCACTTCTTGTATTTTTAGGTTTCTTTTACAAAAATTTAAATAAAGCACGAAGAGCTTATCCATCAGAAAAAATCTATTATAATATAGCAAAAAATGGTTTTGAAAATTCAGATAAAATACACATATCAGAACATTTACAAGATTGGATTAAAGTATTAAGAATCATACATAATGAAGTTTGGTTTTAATACTATATCTTAAATTATTTAACTTTTCTTTGATATCCAAAAGGGCTTTACCTCCAGATTTTATATATCTGAAGTTAGGTATTATCAATCCAACTTTTCTTTTGACTCCAAATTTCACCACGATCTCAGTGATGAATGGGCCATCGCACTTACGGATCAGAGGTAGCTTCGATCACTACATTCTGCGATGCCTATAGCTACATTCCCCTTATTAGCCATATAATGTACATATAAAGGTTTTAATAGTCGTCAGCCCTTGGGACGTTGCTATCTCAAGGATTGATAGTTGATTTTTTGACATCAACAAACTGCTCTAATTGGGAACTATGTTAATTTATAATATATTAAGTTTGAGGTTTTGTCAAATTTTATTTATAATCAATATAAATGGAAATTATAAAAAATAAAGCTAGATGGTCAGTTTATGCAAATAAATGTGTTAAGCATTATAATATCTCTAATGATAATATTTATGATGAACCAGAGCAATATCCATGTATCGCAATACCCCAGTTAATTTCTGATATAAATGGATCAAGAGTTAAATTTAATTTTGTTTATAAAAAAGATTGTCAAAAATTATTAAAAGCTTTATAATGTGTAAGATTAGTTAGTTCTTTCACATTGGGCGCGTACTGGTTTCGATTTTAAGAAAATAAATTGAAATGCAAGTGGAGGTTGAATCGAGGACTCCTTAAAAAGTTTCAATTATATTAACTGCCAAAACAGCTAAATATAAAGGTCATATCTCTGCTAGAGTTTCTCTAGTTGAGATGACCGCTTCTGTAGCCTAAGTTCTACAGCGTGACTACCTTGACACATCTATTGGATAGTTGCGTAATTAGATGTCTTATTATTTATAGTTTTTTTGTTCTATCAGTATTAAGTATTAAAAATAAAATCGCTAAGTATGTTTGTTCTTTATCTATACAAAGCTAAAAATAAAAAGAACTAAACTTGTAGTATTTTAATTTAGATTTTTAAAAGACGAGGATTCAACTTCCTCCGCGTCCAAGTAAACGAATCTCTTCGTCTCCATTTTAATATTAGAGATTTATCTTAGGATAAGATATAATCTTTATATGTCAATATCAACAGTAAAAGTAAAATGCGCGTATTGTGGAAATGAATTTCAAAAATTAAAATCAGAATACAATAGAAGAATTAAAAAGAAAAATGCAGGTTTTTTCTGCAATTTAAAATGTTCTGGAAATTATTTTGATACTAAACATTTAGCTAAATATAGAAAAATCTATAGTAAAAATATTAAAAATTATTCATCAAATCGCTTAGATGAATATAGCTCATTAAAATACTATTTAAATAAATCTTTATATAGAAGTAAAAAGAAAGGCGTGAAGTCTGATTTAACTTTAGAATATTTAAAAGAACTTTGGAATAAACAAAATGGAATCTGCCCATATACAGGAATTAAAATGGAACTTCCGAGAACAACAGCTGATGAAGATATCAAAAAAACTCCAACAAAAGCAAGTTTAGATCAAATTGTACCATCAAAAGGTTATATAAAAGGAAATGTAGAATTTGTTTGTTATAGCGTTAATGTAGCAAAAAATGATTTCAGTAAACAACAAATGATAAATTTTATAAATCAAATTAAAAAATGAAAATTAATGTATTACGCACAAAAATAATCAATTAACAAGTAATAAATGCTTATAAATTGAATTTTTGGTTTGTATCTCAAAAAGGATATCATAGTGGATTATTGATTTTTGATAAAACTTTAGTGTAATTTAAGCGAAATGATTAATAACATTACAAGCAATGATGGTAGTGAAAAAAGAATTGGATTAGTTTATAATAGTGATAGCGGTTATTACCAAGGTTTTGATTTTAGTAAAATAGATGATATTGAATCTCTTTTAAGAAATCCACCTTTAGCTGACGCATTTGGTAGACAAAGAATTTCTGAACCATATACTCTAGCAGATTACTCTCATGTTTATGGAGAAGAAACTGAACTTCTACAAAAAACTAGTGGAAATAATTCTTATATAAATTTTGATATCTCTAAAGCTAGAGCAGTTTTAGTAGTTGGCACAGGAGTTAATGATTTCACCATTCATCAAAGTAGAATGTATCATCATTATATGCCCGGCAAAAGTCAATTAACTTTTCAAAGTTTTAACCTTGGCGCTCCAAGATCAGGAACAAATAAAAGAGTTGGTTTATTTGATAATAATAATGGAATATTTTTTGAACAAAGTGGAGATGGAACATTATCTTTAGTTTTAAGAAGCGATGTTTCTGGAAATATTCAAGACCAAAGATTCTCACAAAATAATTGGAACATAGATCAATGCAATGGAAATGGTCCATCAAAATTTAATTTAGATATTACAAAAACTCAATTATTCACATCAGATTTTCAATGGTTAGGCGTTGGAACTGTAAGAGCAGGATTTGTGCATAATGGAGATGCAATTATTGCACATGAATTTTATAATAGCAATTTTAAAGATTCTGTATATTGGAGTAATCCAAATTTACCAGTTAGATGTGAATTAAGAAATTATGCAAGTGGTGCAGGAATAACTGGATCAATGGATCAAATTTGCGCAACAGTTATAAGTGAAGGTGGATATAAAGAAGCAGGAGTAGATTTTTCTGCAACTACAAATGGTCCAATATCTGTAAATGCTACAAAAATACCATTAATTGCTATTCGATTAAAAACTGGATATTATGGTAAACCAAATAGAAGCGTAGTAAGATTAGGACAAGCCTCAGTTTATTCATTAAATCAACCAGTTCAATTTGAATTTTGGAGATTAACAGGAAATGGTAATATTGTAGGTGGGAGTTGGGTTAGTGCGAATAATGAAAGTGTTGTAGAATATAATAATACAGCATCAAGCTTGACTACAACTAGTGGGCTTATGATAAATGCAGGGTATGTTGCTGCTGGAGGTCCAGCTGGAAATCCAGTAGGAACATCTACAAATTTTCAAGATATTACTACTGCAAAAAGAGGTTATATTAGTCAAAATATAGATAGCACAGAAAGCAATATTTTTGTAATTACAGCTACAGGATTAAATGGAGCGACAAGTGCATTTGCATCAGTTCAATGGCGAGAAACTAGATAATATTTAGTATTTTTTAGTGTAATATAAATATTATGGAACAATTTAGAGATTCAGGATTTGAAAAACTTTCATTGATAAGCGGAAACGCTAATCCCGGTTTGGTAGCACCTCAACCACCAACTAATAAAAGTGTATTTTTGCTTGGCGTTCATTCTACAGGAGCCACTACTTTAACTCAAGGTAGTGCTACTGGTCCATTAATTATGTATGTTGGCGCAGGAAATTCTAATTTCCCATCAACAGTTCAAGTTCCAAATAATAGCGGAGTCTATAGTTCTGTTGGTGGCGTTTCTGTATTTTATTATATTGCAGACGCAGTAGTGTAATTTTATGAAAAAAGAACTAGAGATTGATTTTAGTTCTATTTTAGCTGAAAAGAAAAAAGGCAAAGCTCCACTTAATAAACCATTTCGTCTTCCTTCTGGAAGTAAAAAGAAATTTGGTGTTTATGTTAAAAATGATAAAGGTAATATTGTAATAGTTAAATTTGGTGATCCAAATATGTCTATTAAAAGAGATGATCCAGCTAGACGCAAAGCTTATAGATCAAGGCATGGTTGTGATACTAGTCGTCGTGGTCCAAAATGGAAAGCCAACTACTGGAGCTGTTTAATGTGGAGTAAAAAACCAGTAAGTAAAATTACAGCTAGTGAAGAAGAAATAACTTTAGAAGTTGATATTCAAGCTAAAAGCAAAGGTCTTTGGTATAATATTCAACAAAAAAAGAAAAAAATGGGTAAAAATTATCGCCCAGCACCAGAAGGCTCAAAAGATCGTCCAACACCAGAAGCAATTAAAAAAGCTCAAGCTAGTGATTATTTAAACGAAGAATACGAATGGGATGGCGAAACAGAATTTGATCAATCTGAATTATTAAAAATAGATCAAACTCTTGCTCAAGTTGAAGAAGTAGAAGATCCAGAAGAAGAATTGCAAGAATATAAAGATGATTTTTATGGAATGATTGTGGGATCAATTAATTCAATTAAAGCTCATGCAGAAAATGTTCTAAATAAATTAAACGATCCAATGGTAAGAGAAAATTTAACAGAACCATTCCTACAACAAGTAGCCGCACTTGCTGAAGATTATATGATTACAATTCATAATTTTGCTTTATTTAATAAAGAAGATGAATCTGTTGCTCAAATGACAGGGCCAATTGATGATTATGTTTCTAAAGAATCCAAAAAAACAGATAATTGGTCAACTCCAATTAATGAATATACTCAATCAAATTCAATTTTTAATGTAGGTGATAAAATTAGAAATATTAATCCATATTGCAAACATTATGGTAGTGAAGGTATAGTTAAAGAAATTAGAGATCTTCCAGAAGATATGGGTTATGCAGTAATTTACGAATGCACAAATGATGGTTCAACTTGGAAAAAAGGAGATATCCTTGGTAAAACAGAAATTCAACTTCAAAAAATTAGTGAAGCAAAGTGGAGTAAAGAATATAAAGATAGTATTGATTGCAATAATCCAAAAGGCTTCTCTCAAAGAGCACATTGTCAAAGTTTAAAAAAGAAATAATTTTATGGCAAATGAAGGCCTAATATTTCCTAAGTTGAATGAAAGACAAAAAGATCTTTATCTAAAAATAGTTACGAATTTACAAACTTATGGGTATTTTGATAGAGGAACTGGATCTAACGGAATTCAATATTTAAGTGCAGATCAAAATCCTTTTAAAGAACAAAATCTTGAATGTGAATATTGTGTATTTTATTATCTTGAAGGAGATAAACCAAGATGCGAATTAATTCAAGGCAATATTGATGAAGAAGGATGGTGCAAATTTTGGATAATCAGCGAAGAAGATATAAAGAAAGAATCTCAAGCTGCTTTCAGAGTTTTAAATAATAAAACTAAAACTTTTGAAGTATCATATAGATTGGATGATAAACAAACAAAATAAATTTTGGAATTGGAAATCGAAAACATTATCTGTTGGATTTATATTAATCGTATCTTGGGCATCCTGTCTAAAAATTGGTTTCGAACTTAAAAAATATAGCAATATAACAAATCTTCCTAATTCTTGTTTTGTTGACGCGATGATTTATGCTTCTCAATGTAATCTTCTTTTAACCACAAACACAGAAATATGGAATAGTGTTTATGGTTTTATTTTTCATTATAAAGATGATCAAGAAAATATCCTTGGCCATGCAATTTGTGTTTTTGAATATAAAAATAATTTATGGGTATATGATCCTAATTGGGGCACATCACCAATATGTCAAACTGGAGATAAAAAACAATATAGGGAAAAAATAAGATTATACATTAATGAACATTACCCTATAATAGTAATAGAGGATTTCATGCTGAATGATTGGACATATGTTCAAAAAATAAAGAAAAATAAAATGAACAAATCTTATCAAGAGGTGTCTATACATTTAGATGAGGATAAAAAGGAGTAAGTAAATATGAAAATAAACCTATTAAAAAGGTTACTAAAAAATACAGCCGCAAATTTAATTGCGGCTTTTTTAATGTCTGGATCTCTAGGGAATTCTGCGGTATTTTTATGGAATAATACTGGATCAGCATGGACATCAGGTACTAGTTGGACAAATGGCGTTCAACCTACTTCTACTAGCTCAAGCACAACAACAGATGAAGTTCAGTTTGGTAATTTTGGGGTCAACTTTAATACTGTTGATTTGACTTCTAGTAGGTCTGTTAAAAATCTTACATTTTTAACAAATGCAAATGCATATACATTTACAACTGCATCTGCAAAAGTATTAACTATTAGTGCGGGACTTACAAATAATTCAAGTGCAACTCAAACATTTAATTTAGTTGTAGAAAATGCTAATGCTAGTAACACTTGGTATCAAACATCTGGTGGAACTATGATATTTAATAATTTAGTTACCTTGACTACCGCATCTTCATCTACATCTAGAACATTAACTCTTGCTGGTGGCGGCACGTTTACATTTAATAATTCTTTAAATCAAGGCGGTTTAGCTACCGCAGGAAAAGTAGTTATTAATAATGCTGGAGGCATAGTTAATCTTACTAGCGCCAATACACTTGGAGGTGGAATACAAATAACAGCCGGTACTGTTAATTTTAATAATGCTGGATCATTAGGCACTGGCATATTAGAATTAGGAGCAACAACTGGAACCAGTTATGGAAATAGTATATTGAATAATTCCTCTGGTTCAGCAATAAATTTAACTGGCATTACAGGATTAATATGGTCTGGCACAACCCCAGCAGGAATTCAAATTGGAACATCTTCTAGTACCTCTGCAAATAATATAGATTTTGGAAGCGGATTAGTAACTACAACTACTTCTAGAGCTATGAATATTGCTGGAACTGGCGTTACAATTTCAATGGGAACTCTTACAACAACTGGGACAAGCAATGGTTATACATATACATTTGATGGAGTTGGAAATACTATAGATTTGGATGGATGGAAAATTAGCACAGCAGTAACTCCTATTCAAAATGTAGTTCATCAATTAAAAGGTTCAGCTAATTTAAATGTAGGTACTATTGAAAATGGCACAGCTGGCTGGACAAATGGTATTGAAATTAATGGAGGCGGTATAAATAGATTAACTGGAAATAATACTTATACTGGAACAACATCATTTTTAAATGGAACAAATTATATATCTGGTAATAATAATGCAGCGACAGGAAATGTAAGTATTGCTGGTACATCTGGATCTGGAAAAACACCATTAGTAAGATTAGATTCTGTTAATGCAATTTCTAGTTCAAGCAGTTTAATCGGATCAACAAGCACAACAACAACTGGAACATTAGATTTTAATGCCAGTACGAATTATGTATTTAATTCTTTTCTTGGTAATAATATGATTTTTACTAATTCATATGGTCAAGTGAGTGTTGTTACTTTTACAAACGCAGCAAATACTATTACTTCATCTGCTGGTACAAGTGGGGGCAGATCATTATTAAATAATAGCTCTGATTTAACTATAGTATTTGATGGAAATATAGATATTGGATCTAGTTCTACAGGATTAAACAATACTCTTGGTGGAGTCGGTAATTGGCTTGTTAAAGGGAATATATTCAGCACAACAATAAACTCTACAAGAGGTTTAAATAAAACTGGTGCAGGACTTTTAGAACTACGAGGTGCAAATAATTATAATGGAGATACAGTAATATCTGGCGGAACTTTATTAATTGCAACCAATGCTTCTATTAGTGGAAGTACCACTCAATTAAGCGGTGGTACTCTTGATGTTAGAGGAACAATAGCAGGAGTTAATCAAACTGGTGGAACATTATTAATATCTGGCACAGCAGGAACAACTGTAGTAAATGCTGGCACATCTACAGTAAATGCTGGTGGCGTAATTGGAAATACAACGATCAATGGAAGTTTATTATCAATAAATGGAAGTGCAGGAGATGTTATGGTAAATACAGGAGGTACATTAGGTGGCTCTGGTAGTGTGCAAACCCTAACTCTAAATGGCGGTACTGTGGCTCCGGGCAATAGTCCGGGTCTGCTAACTGCTTATGAGTTAAATGGAGCGAATGGAACATTCCTTTTCCAACTTGGCGCGCCCACTACCAGAGGCATCACATATGATGCAATAAATGTAACAAATTTATTAACTCTTGGGGCGAATACAAATTTTACATTTGAAGTATTAGATAATTATAATTTTTATAGCGGAGATTCATATGATCTATTTGACTTTGGAAGTATTGACTCAACTAGTTTTGATATAACAAAATTAAATGTTGCATTACCAACTTTAAATTCAAATGATTTGAGTTGGGATGTAAGTTCTTTTACAACAGATGGAATAATTAGCGTTATTAGTGTCCCAGAGCCATCAGCACTTCAAATGTTAGGAATTGGTTTGATTTCTTTATTAGCTTTTCGTAGAATAAATAAAAATGGATAATCAATTGAAAAATTTATTGTTGTATAATTATGAAAAAAGTCTTCCTTCTAAAAGAGATACAGAAGATTTTATAAATAATTTTCATCAATATAGAAACAAAAAGAAAGCTGAAGAAAAAACATATTATTCATTAGCTTTAATAATACTATTAATTGTTACAGCATTAGGGTCAATAGCTATAAAAGAAACAACAAATAAACTAGACATACAAACCGCAGCTGGACGAGTTCAGAAATGAAATCTTTTATATTGTCAGATTTATTATTTTATTTTATGTTATTTCCAATAGCTTATGCTTGCGCATTTATTTATATGAAAGACATTAAACCAGAAAAACAATATAATTTAGGTCTTGATTTTGAATATGTGCAAATTGACGAAGGATCATCTTTTGTATCTCAAGCAGAACCAATAGGGCAAAATAGCCAACCTTGGATATTAAGTTTATTAGAAAAACCAAAACCAACTATAGATACAAATCAGCATTATATAATGGTTGGATATATGATGAAACAAATAAGATTAAAGACAAATTTATGCAAAAATTAATATATATTATATTAACTGCTTTAGTATTAACTATTCATGCTTATA
>Ga0214923_10001793_pt1 | contig 29883 bp, 26 predicted proteins | sample LL1510_MetaG_FD_177993 | JGI IMG/M metagenome (GOLD analysis project Ga0214923, IMG submission 177993) | Freshwater microbial communities from Lake Lanier, Atlanta, Georgia, United States - LL-1510 | ecosystem: Environmental > Aquatic > Freshwater > Lake | place: USA: Georgia | collected...
GTCGCAGCGGTCGCAGCGGTCGCGGTGGTCGTGGTGGCTGCAACGGCTGCAACAGTCGCAGCGGTCGCGGTGGCCGCTCGTTCTGCCGCAGCACGGCCAGCCGCAGCGCGAGCCGCCGCGTTCCGCGCAAGGGCCCGTGCCGACAGAGGCTTGGGAAGCTGCGGCAACACCTCCGCCCGCTTGCCCTTGCGCAAATTACACGTGCGGCACAGATACTGGAATGTGGCGCGCCGGCGGTGCCACTGCTGCCAGGCGGCGCAGAACGGACCAGCCGGCAGGCGACACCGCCCGCTCCGCCCGCCGCCGACAAACGTAGCTGGAGCCTCGTCCGCGTGCGCAGCCAGAAACTCATCCTTGATAGTCACAAACGGCGGATCGCGATGATCCACATGCATGGCGGCGGTCGTTGTGCGGCAGCCTGCGCAGACAACGGCCTGCTGCTGCCGGCGCCACGCCATCAGCTGGTACTTTACGCTCTCGCGCATGGCAGCCGTCAGCGTACTGCGCGCACGGGCGGCCGCGTCAGGCACGTGCCTGCGCTCGGCACCCTTGAGCCAGCTGACTGCAAGCCACCGGGATCGCTGATCAACCTGCGCTTGCAGAACCAGCGCGTCGCGTCGGACAAAGGCGCGCAGTCCGCTGATGCGGGCGTGTCCCGGCAGGCCGCGGCCCCAGCGTGGGTGATGGTCAAGCACGGCGAGCATACTTGCGAATCCGGCATCGCCAGCGAGCTGTGGTCGCCCGCAGAAGCTTGTCAGCACAGCACGCGCCTCGGCCTCACGCATCGTGTTTGTAACCCCTATTACCGCTCTCATGTCGGTGCAGATTCTGTTCTACGCTAGCGAGGTGGCCGCGGTATGCGGCATGAACAGCTACGCTTCTGCGAACGAGGCGGTGGCAAAGGTTGCCAGCCGTAACGGGTATGCGGGTCGTTATCCCGTCCCCGTCGAGCTAGACGACACGGCAGTGCTGCGCGCCGCCCAGACTGCAGCCTCATGCCCGGACAGCCACCAAGGCGCCGTCGCACATGCCGCCCACGCGGCGGCCGTGCAGGTGGCAGAAGAGGCGGCAGCCCACATCGAGTCTGCGGCTAGCGGCGCTGCCGACGCCATGCACGCCGTTCTGAACACGGTAAACGCGGCCAACACGATTACCACAACCACCACGACCACCACGACCACCAGCGCGCAAGTCGAAGCGCTGGCCGCAATGTCCACCGCGGCACCAGACGTGGCCAGTGTCTTTGTACGCGAGACCGAGCGTATCAAGGCCGTGTCAGCCAAGGCCCATGCCGAGATTGCCCTCGAGCTTGACCAAAGCGTGAGGGTCGCGGCCCGGCAGCTCGCCGATCAGCTCCGCGCGCAAGCTCCGCAGCCAGCAACCACACAGGCCGCCCAACGGCTCGATGCCTTTGCCGGTTCAGACGGACTGTTGGGTGCGGACAGCTTGGCAGAGATTGCGTTCGTGGCCCCTGGCATCGCACAGGCGGTCGTGCAGCCGATGCAGCAGGCGCATCAAAGGGCCAACGACGTGCGGACCGAACTGGCGGGTCTCGCGGCCGAGGCCGTCAACATTGTACACGCGGCCGCCGCCAAAGCCGCACACGATCGGCGCGCGCAGGCGCCGTCCATGGCACGCTGCGCCACAGGCGCAGCCATGGAAGCAACGGCGCGACGCCAGGACTCGCGCGCCCGCGCACTGGACGTGCGCGACGCAAATGCAAAAGCCCTGTACCGGAACGTTGGCGCGACCGTGCGCCTCTGCGGCCGGCCAGACGGGCTGGTTCGCGAACCAGGCACGGACGCCGTCGTTGAGTTGGTAGAGTATAAGCAGCGTATGCGGCGGCTGTTCCGGCACGTCCCGCTCTACGAGAGGGTGCAGCTGCACGTTTACATGTATCTTTGCCGGCTCACCCGCGCCACCTTGTGCGAGACGTACGACGGGCAGCAAGAGACCCACGTGATTGACTTTGATCCAGAGCTGTGGGCTACCGTGACGAGCAAGCTTCAGGAGGTGGCTACTGGGATTGCCTCGGGTTAGCCCGCAGTGCGAAAACCGGACATGACGTCACTTTCCCCCACCCCAGCTCTCGATGGCGTGGTCCGTGCCTCCGCGGTCTATGGTTCTTGCAGGCCTGCTGGTGATCATGGTCCACCGGCCGTTCCCCGGCTCTCCTAAATGGCCGTACTACGTGCTGGACACGGCGACCGTGGCTGCCGCGGCCGGCGGAGTCTTGGCGCGGGGCCACAGGGTGAGGGACCAGTGGTACGCGTGCTTCGTCACACTTGTCCTCGCTGTCGAGTTGTGGCTCGGTGCTGCGCTCTGGCCGTACGGCCTCTTGATGATGATTGGCATCGGCAGGGAACTGAGCAGCCCGCAAGTGGCTGGTGGTGTCTACTGGCCCTGTCTCTCTGTGTTGCACATGATGGTGGTGGGCGGTGACACTCCCTTTATGTGGATTGCTGCCAATCTATTGGCCCTGTATTTCGCAGTGTGCTCCTTCGATCAGTTGGACCACACGGCACCACCACCGTCACCGCCGGCTGCACCGGCAGCACCGGCACCGCCGGCACCGGCACCGCCGTCATCATCCGCGTTACCAGCGTTTGCCGGAGCGCAGGGCGTGTTTGATCCGTTTGACAACGTGCAGTTTGAGCCGGCTGTTGCGGGGCTTGGCTCGTACAACGCCTCACCCGACGAGCGGCGGGACGCGTCACCAATTCCAGCAGCTCCAGCATCGCGCGCTCCCGGACGTCTGCCGTTGTACCCGCCGTCGGGTTCACAGCTGTACCCTCCAAAGCTGTAGAATTACACTCCATCTCAAATACATTCTCTCAGCCATCAGCCCAAAATAGATTACGTCAACACAATTTGTACAATCGTCACTTTTGTTTTTGCCCGATCGTCACTTCTGCCTGATCGTCACTTCTGCTCTCTGCCGCCTGCCGTACCCGTCACATCCAGCACAGCCCTCACACCCAGCGCAACCAGCACAGCCAGCACAGCCATCCCAGCCAGCACGATGCTTTCAGCTCTGGCCACGCGTGCTGCGCCGTACGTCATGATGATTGCGGCGTGGCTGATGCCGTGGCGGACCATGGTTCTCGCGCTGCTTATGGTGGCGATCGCGCACCCGCCGACACGCGATGCATACGTCTGGCAGGTGGTCTATCCAGTCTTTTGCACGGCTGCCGCTGCATTCGCAGGCATCGGCCTCCTGGCGCGGCACTACGACGCAAGCGACCGGTGGTACGCGACGTTTGTCACGATTGTCCTTGCGCTGGAGATTTGGCTGCAGTTTGTCTCTCTCTGGCCGTACATCTTTATGATGATCCTAGGGATTGGCGCTGACATGTGCAAGCAAGAAGAGAATGACGACTTTTGGCCATCCCTTGCTGTCGTGCACATGTCGGTCATCGGATTTGGCACCTCACTCATGTGGCTACCTGCCACCGTGCTTGGCATCTACTTTGCCGCGCGCTCCTACGACCTGCTGGACCCGCGCACTGCGCAACGCGCGCGTGCGAAGCGCGCCGCACAGCCACCGCCGCCGCCGCCGCCGTCACCAGCGGCAGCAGCATCGCCGCCAGTCACATCATCCGCTCCGTCCGCTCCAGCATCCGCACCCGCCGAATCGGCGTCGGAGGCGCCGGAGGAGCCGCTCGCGAAGAAAACGCGTCTTTCGGAATCGTCGCCTGCCAAGAAAGATCCCAAGTGGTGGGACGGAATGAAAATAGAGCCCGTTCAGTGGCGAGGGAACACCGCGCCTGTGAACGACTGGTTTGCGGGTGCGAGCATCACGGCGTGGGACGGACCCGGTTACCCGCCAGACTTTCCACCAGGCTCCAGCGGCGGCACCGATGGCGGCGGCAGCGATGGCGACGGCAGCGATGGCGACGGCGACGATGACGGCGGCAGCGATAACAACGACACTGCCCGCGACTAGCTGCGCCCGACAGCAGTGTGTGACTTTTTCTACAGATTTCTAACCATTTCTCTAATTACATCACACCCAACTCAATAGCCTGCCTCATCCACGCCTGCTCAGTCTCCTCGTGAGCCTTGTGTTCAAAATACAGCTGGAGATAGCGGGGGTGGTTGTCGACAAGCTCGTCAGCCAACGACGCGTACGGAGCCGCCCGCGTAATCTGGTAATCGTCGGCATCGGCGTGAAACCGCACAATAAGCAGGTTCTCCGGCGGCACGATAACCGGCTCGTTGTCGACGCAGTACTCGCGCAGCATGCGCCCGTACAGGCAGAGCTGGATCGAGTAGTGGTCGACAGAGCGGTCGTTGATCTCGTCAAACGGCGGCACCACGCCCGTGCCGTAGCGATGCTCGGCCGCGTGGTCGAGCGCGCTGCCCGTGCGCTTCCAGTCCAGCACGTACCACTCGCGCGTCACGCGGTGGCGCGCGAGACAGTCCACCGAGCCGGCCAGGAGCGCGCCTGACCGTGTCCGGATCCAGATGGTGGGCTCGGTGCGCACCACGTCAATGCCCTGCGCGCTGAGCCAGGCCGAGAAGCGCAGCATCTGCGCCATCTCGGTCTCGATCGCCGGGTCCCGGCTCACGTACCCGGTGTTAAAGTACAGCTCGATGGCCGCGTGCATGCGCGTCCCGAGCGCAGCCTTTTCGCCGTTGCTCTGCTTCCAGGCGCGCGCAATGGCACGGTCGTCGGCCGAGCCGTACGCCGCGAGCTTCTGCTCGGCGGTCTTTTTCCGCAGGATGCTGGCGGCATCGAACGACGCAAACGGCGCGTGCACCAGGCCCGTCACCGACACGGGCACCTGCGCAGCAAACTGCCCGATCGTCTCGTACGTGGCGGCCGCAAAGTCTGCGTGGGCCGCCCCCTCGTTGCGCACAAAGTACACGTGCGGCCCGTCGAAGAAGCGAATGTCGGCGTCCCGGGCAAACGGCATCCTGCGCGCGAGCACCGTGCGGTCGTGCAGCCGGGCGTGCGTAGCTTGCACGTCCAGCAGCCGTTGCAGATTGCGCCGGTGCCGCACAGCCCCGGCGGCTCCAGCGTCTGCTGGGGACGGCAGCCAGAGACGGGGCAGCATTTCGTGACGGAAGAAATGACGTTACTCTAATAAAACATTCCTAACGGGTATGGTGTAAGCTGGCATGAAGGTGCTCTTTTACACGTGCATTTTCTCGACGCCCGGGGAAGCGCCGCAGGACACACCGGGCGTGTTTACACGTGTTGCACCCGTTTCAGCCGGGTCTTGCCTGTACGACTACATATGCCTTACCAACGTCCCGGATCTTCCTGCCACATCATGGCGCCTTGTGCATGTTGACATGCCGCCGGCACTTGGACCGCGCATATTCTCACGCATGATCAAGTTTGATCCCTGGACGCACGTACCCAACGCTGGCGCGTACAGTGTCCTTGTCTACATGGACGTGTGGAGAGCACCGCTGCCCAAGCCATCGCTCTGGGCGTCGGTTGTCGCGCGGCTGCTCGGTCCTGCGTGCGACCTGATTGTCCATCCGCGCAGATCGCTCCCCTGCGACTCGATGATATATGAGACGGCCGAGCGCAAGAACCTTATGATGTCGTACCTCCGGGACCACGGGGTGGATCCACTCTCGCCCGACGTGCCAACGTTCCAGAACTCGTGTCTCGCATTTCGGCCGGGTAACCCGCGGGTCCGGGCCGCCTTTCGCGCAGTGTGCGAGTTTCTGCGCCCCAACGACGTGACACACCGTGACGAGCCGGTGTGCTCGTACCTGTTTCCCAAGCACGGCGTGCGCTGCCGGCCGTTCCGGCAGCGAGCTATGGTGGCGTGCGGACATCGCTCGCGCTGGGGCGACACTGCTTCCGCCAGGGCAGTTGAGCCCACGGAATGTGCAATTATTCAGGCGTCAACCACCGGCAAGGATGCGCCTGCTCGTCACTGGCGCCGCCGGATTCATCGGGCAGAATCTGCTGCACCGGCTGGCGGGCCATCCCGACTACACTGTGTGGGCACTGGACAGAAACGCCATGTACGCTGCGCCACCATCAGTCACACTCGCCGGCAACGTTACACTATGCACCAGCGACGCCGGGTCAACCGACGCAATTGCTGAACACCGCATCGACACGGTTGTGCACCTGGCCGGGAGCACGGGCGTGCGCGAGAGCGACGCAAACCCGCTCGACTTTATAGACAACAATGTGCGCGCGACGGCCCACATCTTTGAGCAGGCCAGACAACACGGCGTTCGGCGAGTTGTGTATGCGAGCAGCAGCAGCGTGTACGGCAGCGGCGGAAGCGGCAGCGGCGGGAGCAGCAGCGTGTATGGACTGACCAAGGCTATGTGCGACGACCTGGCTGCATACTACGGCCGCCGCCACGGGCTGTCCTGCATCGGCCTGCGCTTCTTCACCGTCTACGGGCGCTACGGCCGGCCTGACATGGCCGTTGCCCGCTTCACAACAGAGCTGCTCGCGGGGCGCCCGGTCACGGTATTCGGGTCCGGGGAGCAGACGCGTGACTTTACGCATGTGGACGACGCAGTTGACGCTATTATGGCTGCGCTGGAGGCTCCCGTAATGTCCGGTGTCTATGATGTCGGCCCGCGAACACCCATCGCAGTGAATCGGCTGATTGATATCATAGCTGAGGAGCTTGGCGTGCTTACGGTTGACCGGGTACACACGGCGGGCCACGCCGCAGACGCTTTGGCTACGCTGGCCGACCCGGCGCCGCTGTACCGAGACCTGCACGTGCGCCCAGCTGTCGGTGCCGAGGATGGTGTCCGGTCGTACGTTCGGTGGCGCAAAACGACCGCCTGCTGCGAAAACTCCTGTCAGTTTCCAACCAACTGATGGCGGATCTGCCGGCGCTTACGTTTGAGGACCGCGTGTGGCACGTGTGGGTCGAGGACCGGGGCAGCGCAGGCGCCGACCTCTGCAGCGAGAGCGGCAAGACCGGCGGCAAGATGCGGCAGTCGCGCAAAACCATCACCGAGGCCGGCCGCCACCCGTCGCCGCTGGCGCAGGCGCTGCACGACGCGCACAAAAAGTGGCAGGACAAGATCAACAAGGAGGGCTACACACGCAGCGACGGGTTGCCGACCGAGCAGCTCGAACGCTCGGAGCTGTGCAGCGCGAGCGTGCGGACCCACATGGCCGTGGCCCGGACCGGCGACAGCGTCGTGCTTCCGATGCTGGCGCACCCGGCCGTCTTTGTCACTGCGACCGCTACGTCCGGCAAGACCGGCAAGACCAGCAAGACCGGCAAGTCCGACGCAGCCAGCGGCGAGTCGATCAAGCGGATGCCGATGCCGTGCATGGCGCAGCCGAAGCTCGACGGCTTCCGCGGCGTCGGCTGCGTCGCGACGGGCGAGCTCTTTTCGCGCAAGAACCTCGCGTTCCAGGGGTTTCCGTCCGTGCGCAACGCCATGGCGGCACTGGCGGCCAGGCTTCCCAGCACGGGCGGCTTTGGCAGCGGGCGGTTCTACCTGGACGGCGAGCTTCACATGCGCACGCACGGAAACGACTTTAGCAAGCTGTCGGGCGTGATGAAGCGCGCGCAGAACGACGCGGCCTTTGACGATCCGGGCGTCGTGTACCGCGTTTTTGACTGCCTGGACCTGGACCACATGGACGCGCCGTTCCGCACGCGACTTGCGCTCCTGCGCACCCTTATCCCGGCGGGGCCCTCGTCTGCCAAGCTCGAGCTGGTTGACACGACCGACGTGACCGCGGTCAGCGCTGTGCGCCCGCTGCTCAACAGCTACATCAGTGCGGGCCACGAAGGCCTGATGCTGCGCGACCCCGACGCGCCGTACGTGCTGAAGAGCCGCTCGTACGGGCTGCAGAAGGTGAAGCTGTTTGAGGAGGCCGAGTTCCGGATTGTCGGGCACCACGACGGCGAGGGCTCGGAAAAAAACGCGGTCATCTGGGAGTGCGTGACGCCCGGCAACGAGCACTTTAGCGTGCGGCCGGAGGGCTCGGTCGAGGCGCGTATGGAGCTGTTTCGCAACGCGCAGGCATTCTACGGCCGGATGCTGACGGTCAAGTACCAGGAGCTCTCGGCCAGCGGCGTCCCGCGCTTCCCGGTCGGCAAGGGCATTCGCGAAGAGTTTGACTGATCAAAATAGCGTCACTTTCGCAGCATGCTGTCGGACGACGGCTCGGTTCTTGTAGCCGACTCCACCCCACGGGGATGGCGGGAATACACTGGTCCAATGGTTGTCTGGGACGTGCGTCGCGCTAAGAAGCTGATCACTCTTGATCCGCCAGGCACCGCGTTTGTCGGGGCCATCGCATCCGGGGCTATGCTGTATGCTGCGTCGGTTGGCCAGACCTACAGTGGGATGTTGCGGATCTGGTCTCTGTATACCGGCCGTGTTGTCGAGGATGTGCAGCTGGAGATTCCCTCACGGCTCGTAAAGTTTACGATACACTCCGTCTGGGTGGCGTTCTCAACCAGCGGTGCAAGACTTGCCTACGGGAGCGATCTGCGCGGTGATATTACTATACGAGACAGGTCCACGGGATCTACCATGTCTTTCCGCACGAGCTATCCTGTACGACACCATCTGTTTTCACCCGACGGCCGGCTACTAGCCACTGCGGCCGTAGCCGGCAGTGTATGCTTGTGGGACTCGGCGACTGGCACATTGTCCGCGACACTCTATGCGGGAGTTTCGGCCGGCGGCGAAGCGGGTCCTTTGCACGGCTGCGCGTTTTCGCCCGATGGTGCCCGAATCGCAGTCGGATCCTATTACCTTTGCGAAGTGTACTCGACAGTCACGGGTGAGCGCCAGCTCGTGCTGCCGACCGAAACACTCATGAGGTGCGGAGCCGTCCGGTTCTCGGCGTGCGGCCGATGGCTCGCAGCCTCGTGCTTACTCGGCGCTTCCATCTTCGATACTAGCGTGACAAACGTAACGAACGTGACGGGCGATCCAGACGTGCCAGACGCATGTGTCAACATGTTTGGCCCGATGGCGATGCACCGTGATGACGAGCGTGACCAGCTGGCATTTTCGCCGGATCTTACCCTCATGACCACTGTGCCCTGGATCGGAAGCGTGCGCTACATGCGCCCGTTCGGGATACATGTGTTGACTCTTGCGGCCGCGGCGCGGCGAAACGGCTCGTTGTGTTTGTCGCCCGAGGTGTGGCTCGCCATTGCACTGTGTCTGTAGCCGTGACATACTATGCTACACAGATGAGCCAATACAAAGCACCGTCACTTTCACCATGCCCTACTGGGAGGCACAGATGTATTATGGACTCGTGGCTTTGGCGCCAGACGGATCCAAAATGGTCGTGCGTGTGCACACCGAAGAATGTACCGTGTGGTCGACGTCACCGCCCTCACGAGTGGCTGCACTTGAAAAATCGAGCCAGGGCCGCCTTCAGGGCGTAACGTCCGGCGACACGCTACGTTTCGCTGCAACGCTTGTGGACCCACCGGTCGATTGGGACACACCATACAAGAGGCAAGTCCAGGAGCCCACACATCGCCAATGTACAGTGTGGGACACGTCCAGCGGCCGTGTGGTAGATTCGTTCGAGCTGTGGGGCACGGTACACGCAATGTCACACGACGGTGGCGTGGTGGTTTGCAAGTCAAAACCATTCTCCAACGCCGTTTACATATACAGCCGCCGCACAAAGACGCGTGTATCCCTGCCAGATTCGCGATGGGTCCAGGGGTGCGCCGTCTCACGTGACAACCGCATGGTCTGCACCACGCACTCGACATGTTGGATGTTGTGGGACGCTGCGAGTGGCCAACGCATATACCACGTAATGACAGACACCAAATTCGACGTTCGATGTGCGTTTTCGCCGGACGGGACTCGCGTTGCAATTGCTTCGAAGGGCATCTGTTACACGTGGCACACGGCGAATCTGCGCCCTGAGCTGCGTATCCGCACATCGACGCGCTCCGCGCCGGTGGCACTCGCATTTTCGAGCGACGGGAGCCGCCTTGCGGTGTTAAATCATGACGGGGTGACCGTGCTGTTCTGCGCGTCGACCGGGGCACGTCGCCAGCAGACGCGTATGGCGTTTCCGGCGTACGGCGCAGACGCCAGTGACATTAGGTATTTGGCAGCGTTTTCGGCAGACGCGAGCACCCTAACGGTGGCTGGACATGGCTATTTGTGTGTGCAACAGGTTCGCGCTGATGCCGTGCTACTGTTTGAAGCCGTACGGGCGCGCCGCCGTAAAGCGCATTTCCCGCCACCCGAGGTCGTGGCGGCTATCTTGAAATTGCATCACTCCTAGTGTCGCGGGGGCTACTGTGACCTAGCCTGCAGCCCAGCCTGCAGCCCAGCCCACAACCCATCACCCGCTATCTTGACGATGGGCAACGTGCTACCGCTTCGATGGCGCGCTGGCGTGACGCGTGCTGACGTGGTCGAGACACGCTTCGTGTTCCGTGGGCGTTTGTTCAAGGTCGTCCGCACCGACGAGTCCACCCACAGGTTTCGCGAGCCGCCGCACTTTACGTATGTGCAGCTTGACGGCGAACTGGTCGGGGCGCGCGGAACATGCCGTACGTGGAGCCAGATGCTGCGGCAGATTGACGCTCATTACCATCCGTCGAATGCCGCAAACCTTGCCCGGGCTGAGGAGGCGCGCAGTCTGTTAAAGTAGTTGTATAGATCCAAAATTACATCACTTTTTCAAATGGCCAGCTTTGCGCCCGACGCGTCTCTCATGGCAATACAGCAGGGAGAGAAATCCACAGAAATCTGGAGCACGCTGCCATACAACAGGCTCACCGAGCTCGTTGATAGCTCCGGCGTCTGCAGCACTGGGCACTTTGCGGCACTTGTGTTTGCGGCATATGTGCGCGTGGCGAGCCGTCGCACCAACCGCCAGCTGAGCCCGTGCAAATTCGCAGCCACCGATCCCAAGGCGAGCCGTCGTACCAACCGCCAGCTAAGCCCCAGTAAACCCGAGGCGAGCCGTCGTACCAACCGCCAGTTGAGCCCCAGCAAATTCGCAACCACCGATCCCAAGGCGGCACTCGGCGTCCGGGTGTGGTGCACCGTGACTGGGCGAGTCCTGGACCGCTTGATCAAGGTCAACAACCTGCCAATCCGTGCCATATCGAGCGACGGCATGCTGCTTGCGTTTGCCAAACACACGGTTGTTGTGTACTGCCGCGAGTACGACGCGCGGGTATCATTCAGCATCAAGTATCCCACGTACATCAACGCGTGCGCGTTTACGCCGGATAGCCGCCATCTGGTGACCTCGTCCACCACCGATTGCATACTGTGGGATTGCTCCGGCGTGCGGGTGGCTTCCTTCCCGTGCGCCCAGGCGTCGCTGCTGTACACGTCGGTACAAATTGTGTTTTCGCCCGACGGCACCCGCATTGCACGCAGTATACCCGGCACGTGCGAAACCTGGCCGGTGAGCGACTCTACGCTGCCGCGCTCGACGCACAAGATCGGCGGGAGACCGAAAGCCCTAGCGTTTACGCGTGGCGGGACCCACCTAGCCGTGTCCGTCGATGCGGCCGTGTTGGATGTACGCGATGTTTGCATATTCGATCTGCGCAGCGGGCTGGACGTGGATGCGTGCTGGCGTCCGCATGTTTATGACCCGCGCTACGGCCGGCGCGGCGCAGCATTCTCAGGCGACGGTCTCGTACACGTGGATGCGCGGTACAAACACATAACCGGATCATCGGTGGCAGAGTGTCTTATGGTAACTGTGCAAACGGCGTTTGCCGAGCCTGCTGCTCTGATCATGTTGCTGGACGCGCGCCGGCGCGGTTCCCACGGTTGCCGCGGCATGCTACCGCCCGAGACGTGGCAGTCGGTGCTGGCTGGCCGATGCAGCCGGAAAAGTAGCGGCATAACCCGTGTGGTCCGCACGCGGTCCGGTGAACCGTAGCGATGCTTGCGCAGACCAGGCAGCTGCCGCAGCTGCCGCACGCCGAGATTATCGCACTGTCGTCAGACGGGTCGGTTGTCGTTCTGGCCGACCCTGCGGCGCTGGTGGACCTTACCGTCTGGAGCGTGGACCCGCCGAGGCTATTGACCAAGCTTGCCTGGTCAGGACGTATCCGCCGCGGCATTCTGGCAGCTGCGCTGTTTGTTGGCGAGGGTGCTCCGACCCTTTGCGGGATACATATATGGGACACTGTCACTAGGATAGTGCGCCTCTCTATCAAGTCGCCAGCTCCGACTGTGCACGCCGTCTCGGCGTCGGGCCGATGGCTTGCTGCGTCCGATACGTTTGATAGGCATACCACTAGCGTCTATTGCTGTTTAACCGGCAAGCGGGTACTACAGCTTTGGCGATACGTGCCAACTTGCGCACTGTCACCCGACGATCGGCTGGTGGCCTGGGCGACCTGCGACAGCTGCCATGTCGAAGACATTGAGAAGAGGACAACACTCTGTGTACTACCTCTTGAGTTTGCCTTTCACACTACCTGCATGTTTCTGCCCGACAGTCGTCTGGTGGCTCAGTCGAACGGAGTCTACCACATTTGGACGCCAAGCAGCGACAGCCCATTGGGGGCCGTGCGGCATGTTCAGTGTGTGCAGTGTGTGCAGCACCTGCCGCCGCTCCACTCGAGCGACGGTTTCATGATGTTGGCACCGGGCGACCAGTCTGTATTCAACACAGTCACAGGGGAGCGGGCTGCCGCGTGCTACCGGCCATGGTACAATCTGTACCACTGTTCCAAACACGCTGCGTCTAACGACCTGACGGTCATTACGATAGTAGCTGCCGGCAACTATCGCATCTGACGCAGCGTCTGGGCTGGACCCCGCCTAATGGTGGCGTTGATTGCCGCTCGGCGACGCCGCGCACGCTTGCCTCCGTCTAACCTGTTTTGAAGCGTCATTATTACAAGCCATGTTGTCGCCCGACGGATCTCTCGCTGCTGTGATGGAGCAAGGGGCGTACTATGTATGGCGCACAGCTCCAAAGACGAGGATCGTCCGACTCGAGTCGACAAACATCTTTACACTAGGCATGTTTTCCGCCGGCGCGCTGGTGTTTGTATCCGCAGATTCCCAGTCGCAGATCAGGGTGTGGGACCTCACCACCGGCAGTATCCGGTGGAGAATCACGTGCCTGGACGCTGTGGTGCATGCCGTCTCGCCCGACGGTATGTGGATCGCTGCCTCGGAGTACTCTGCAGGGCAGTACCCTGCTATGACGGTATATAACCGCGACAGTGGGGCTGCCTATGTACGATGTGGCGTAGGGAAGGTTACATACTGTGTCTTTTCACCCAACAGCCTACTGGTGGCATGGGCGGAAGACACGGCATGTAATGTGGCCTGCATCGGAGCGCGCGACCTGGGCAAGCATGATCGCACAAAAGCGTTTTGGTGTCTCCCGTACGGCATGGGGCTTATTCATCAGTGTGCCTTTTCGCCAGATGCGCGCCTCATCACTGTCATGTCAGGCACTCACGGAACCACCTGGAACCTGGCGTACTGGTCTCAGTGGGAATCCTGCGAGCCGGACTGCCTGGCGGTATCGTATTCGGCCGACGGGCGCCTCCGATTCGTTCGCGGCTGCAAAGGCGTACGCATCGTGCGCGTTATCGATGAGCAGCGCGTAGCCGCCCACTACGTCACTGCTGGCAGAGCTGGCAGAGCACGGCCTCATGCGAAAACACCCCACAGCGCCGCCTCGCGCGACCTGACCACGATTGTGGATATGTATCGTGGTCAGCACAACATACACGTCAGCGTGTGGATCGAGGCAGCTGTCATGCTGCTGGTTCTGGCGGCACGACGTCGGGCAGCCCGGCCACCGCCGCCCGAGGTCTGGGCACTGATAACGGGAAATGCTAGCATCTGACCGGTCGTTTTGTTCTGCCCACATGTCCGAAAATACATTCCATCTCGACACTCAATATGTCCGTCATCATCGTCACGGGTCTGGGCTGCAGCGGCAAGTCGACGTACGCCGACAGCCTGTCGACCGACACCACGCGAGTCGTACACACTGACACACTCAAGTTTCACGCGGGCTGGCAGCGGCACCCACCCAACACGTACCTGGCCAACCTGCGCGCGCACGTCAATCCCGACAGTCCGGACGTGGAAACAGTCTTTGAGGGCCTGTACCATGATCCAAGTGCGTCATGCGCACCTTTGTCCGTGAGCTCATTGCGTCCAAACAGCTGGCTCCCGTGGTCTGCTTCGAGCCGCCGGCCACGGCACTGGAGCAGGCACGCGCCTGCTGACCCGCTCGTTTAACCGACTGCTCGGCGCGTGTCCACACAACCCGTGCGGCGCAGAGCAGCCGGGCAACGTGTCGCGCATGATGCAGTCGACCTTTGCTCACTTTTCCGACGCGGGTGACGCACTGCACGAGCTGCGCGACCTGTGCGCCAAACACGACATACCATTTTCATGGCGCGCCGCGGCTCCCGTCGAGTTCTGCCCACCTGCCTAACACCAACCGCGCGCAGCTGGATGTAAAATAGCGTAACTACTAGCAAAGGCCAAATGGCCGCGCCACGCTTGTCGGTGGATGAGTCGCAGCTGGTAACAGCGCTATCACCGGACGGGTCGCTCGCCGCGCTCGCCGGTCCGCGCGGCATTAGCATTCACCGTGTTGAGCCAGCCGGACTGGCTGGAGCCACCGTGCTGCTAGAGTGTTCAGTTGGCTACAGAGAGGGCCTCTTTGCGGCCAACGCCCCCGTTTTTGTCGCATGTTCTTCGTGGACCGAGATTGCGGTGTGGGACATGATCTCCGCACGGAAGACGACCATCGATCTTACGACGGCTCCCACGAGCATCCCTGGTTATGTCTTATTTCTGGATTCAGTGTCGGTGGACGGCACAATTGCGATTGTCCGACGAGGGAAACTGAACATCAACGGCGCCGCAAGCGCGGAATGCGCCTGGCGTGTGACCGTCTATGACACAGTGTCTGGCACCTGTGTTTTGCAAGCAGAGGCTGATCACTGTGCAATGTCGCGCGACAAACATCTCGCCGTATGGACTACCAGGCACAAGTGTGTGGTAGCCGATATTGCCACCACTCGGGTTCTCTGGATAGGGACCATGGGTGGTGTGTCCGAGCACCCCTGCCTATTCTCGCCAGACGGGTCGCAAGTGGCAACGCGGTCTGGCAATACAATACGCCTGTGGGACACTCTAACGGGTGCAGTCGCCATGGTGATCGAGCTTGGCCTGCGAACAGACATTTATTGCAGCAAGTATATGGACTGGCTCTGGCCGCACTGCACCCCGTCAGCCATATGCATCGTTGCGGTTGCGGGCCCGGACTGGCACAATGGCGGTCGAGTGGGCACCTTTCGGACAAGGGTCATTGTGGTGGATACACAGACTGGGCATCACATCTCATCTAGCCACTGGGATCTGGCGCCGGCCGGGTACCATGTGCGGATGCTCGCTGCGTCTCGCAACATCACGGATATTGTGGCGGTCTTTACCAAGCAGCTCAGGGGTGCAAAAGCAGTCCACAGAGCTGCATGTACAACCACACGCGTACTGCTGCTGATCCTATGCACACGGCGTCGGATCACTGCACATGCGGATGGGAGATGTGGGATAAGATGTGTGCCACCCGAGGTGTGGGCGGGTCTGTGTGGTATTTGGAAATAACGTCATAACTTTATTATATGCTTCACAAGTGGTTGTGTGCCGGCTCCCCGGCAGCGCTGTCGAGTGACGGGTCATTGGTGGCTTTGCGCGAGAACACTGTCGTTGGGTGCGATGACAATGTCGCCATGCGCGGGAACAGTGTCGCCGTGTGGCGGGTGTTGCCGTTTTCTCGGATCATCATGCTGCGAGATTCAGCTAATATGGGCAAGCTCTTGTTTGCGTCGCGGGCACTGGTTGCCGCGGGCACGATTACTGGCGATCGAAGTTGCAACACGTGTGTGTGGGACCTGCTGACGGGTGTACGGATTGCCCAGTACGAATCACTCAAATTCTGCGCCATCTCGGACGACGGCGCCATGCTGGCGGGCAAACTGGAAGGCAATTATCATCATGGCGCCGAAGTCTGCTTCGGGCCCCCTGGCCGGCCGCGGTGGCGATTCATGGTTGGGCGCGTATTACAGTGCACCTTTTCGCCAGACAATGGTATGATAGCCGTCACCACAACGACCACTTGTCACATGATTGAGCTTGCTGGAGGCACCACCATCGCCCGGTTTCTCGCAGGTATGATGTTCAGTCGGCCAGCATTCTCACTCGACTGCCAGCACATAGCATTTTACACGGCCGGTGAGTGTGACGTGTTTAAGGTAGATGCTGGCACCGGGCTGCTCTGGCAATCCGCAGCGCCGTCGCAGTATCCACACTTTGTGGCGTACTCTGCAGACGGCCAGCGCATTGCTGCCGTCACTGGAACGGACGCGTACGTTCTGGATGCTGCGACCGGGCGGGTGCTGCATGATGTTGCGGCGCCCGATGAAGACTCGTGGTACCAGGCCGTCACCAGTGATTTGACTAGGCACGTCAGTGTCAAGCAGTACAACAACCTATCAACGTTTTGCATACGGGGCATTGAGCCGGTTGACCGGGCGCGTCTTTCGCGCAGCATACTGCTGCTTGCTGCGCTGCAGCGCCGGCGTGCCGTGCAACGCGGCGCCGAGCATTATGGTGGTCGCGGTGGCCGCGGTGGTCGTTGTGGTCGTGGTGTGCCTATTATGCCGCCCGGGGCGTGGTTGTACATATTGTGCCTTGTGGGACCGAGTGATTAATATCCACATTACGTTATCTACACCACCTAGCTACGTGTCTCATGCAACGCGCCGCACCGTCTCTATGTGCAAAAAAACTCGAGCTGCCAAAGTACCCTGGCGTCCGGCCACGAGTTACTGCGCTGTCGCACGACGGGTCGCTTGTGGCGTGCCTGTACGATCCCGGGCCGACGCTCTGGCCAAGGACCATCATATGGCGCACCTGGCCACACCCCACCCAGCTTGCCGTACTGTGGCCGCCGACGCAGCGCCGAAACGGCTCATGCGTGGGGCCGGCGGACGGGGCGTTTCCAGAACGCGGCCTGTTTTATGCTGCAATCCGCGGCGGATGTGTTGGCGTGTGGAATCTGCAAACGGGACAATTAGTTATGGATGAGCCCGGTGGCCCGGGCGCAGAATACGTTGGTGCAGTGTCGGACTGCGGATCCGTCATTGCCGTGGTGATCTACGACGGCGGCGGCGGATGCCAACCCTCATGCACCCGAATCAAGCTGGTTATGAACGACAGTCCGCTTCACGGGCGCGGGTCCCAGGTAACACCTCGTATGAGGGTTCCTATTGGACGTGTTCGCTGCGCATTTTCCCGCGATAACATGCACATGGCGTGTGTAAACAACGCGTTTGTATATGTCTGGCACATCAACGGAGACTTGCTGCTTGAGTGGGGCGTTGGACCTTTCGTGCCAACGGATTGTATGTTTTCACCCGACGGCTGCTATATTGCTTTTGCCTCTGCCCACAAGTGCCAGACGTGGCACATCGGCTCGCGCAGCAGGCAGTTCCACACTACTGTGATTCCGGGGACGGCGGTAATCGCCTACTCCGAGGACGGCCAGCACATCACTGCGGCGGGCGCTGGCGGCACCTGTGTGTTGGATGCGCACACTGGCCGTTTCCTGGCGGGCAACCGCCCGCCAGCATCAGGTCCACGTCTGGCTACTGCAGGAAGCATCATGGGCTGGGAATACCAACTGGTCGAACCGACAGACGTTGCAGACGTTGCTACGGCGTGGGGCATGCAGCCGTCTGCGGGAATAAGCTGCGTCGCAGATCACTTAAATGGCTGCGTCCGCGTGCTCGTTTCAACTTGGCCACGCACGATGATCCTGCTGCTCCATGCGCGCCGCGCACGCCGCGCGCGTCGCGCGGGATCGCAGTGTCCGCCGCCTGAAGTGTGGAGCAGGACTCTGTGCGTCGTGGCTATAAAGCTAGCTGGCTAACGTCACTTTAACACCAAACCCGCCAGCACAGCGGCACAGGGTATGGGCCCATTTGCCATTTCGCGGACACGCGGGCACACGGACACGCGGGCACACGGACACGCGGACACGCGGGCACGCGGACACGCGGGCACACGGTTCAACAACCTCATTCCGGATTTGCCCGGTTCGTCCGGACCGGGCGACCTCACCGCGTCACTTTAAAAAAGGTCGCCTCACGGTGGGATTTATTTCCACACATCATCCACTTCAAGAATGGAGCGTGCTGCTGCTGACGACACAGCTGAGTTTGCTGCCTGCATCAATGGCGCAGCAGAGGACTGGGAACCAAGTACGCCTGGCGGTCGCCCGTCTTTCGACTTGCCAGCGCGGTGCGAAAGACATGCAACGGGCCCGGACAACGACCGAACTCCGCGGTACACGGCTTTCCGCCTTGCCGCAGGCTGTCAGCTGCGCTGGTGCCCGGAGACGCAGCGGCATCATATTGTGCTCGACGGCTGTACGCCAAAGCCATCCGGCTTTACGCTCGGATCGGCACTGTATGCCAAACGGATGAGGCAGCAGCAGCAAGACGCCATGAGGTCGTCACACTTGTAACCTTTTTTATTGCCATTACAATACACGAGAAGCACAAGTAGAAGCACACCGTAAAGACAAACATGGGTGTCCTTGTATCATGCATGTCGTCGCCCGCCCACCGCGCGGCGCAGTACTGTGTTTACCCTGCGCCGCTAGAAGCCTTTGCCGACGTGCAAAAAAAGCAGCTTGCGTTTACCCTACATCTGGGTAGAAATCCGATGCTGGGGCGCCGGCCGATGAAGATATGCCAGCGCGACACGACCGAAAAGTGCCACTGCTACATGGGCAAGTTCCACAATGGCGCATGGTTCAAGCTGCTGGTGCCGTGCACCGACGCACTAACGGATCAGGCAGCAAGCCTTGGCGTGCGCTACATCGTATCCCTGTACGTGGGCGACTATTTCACCAAGGAGTTGCGTGGGAACTACTTTGTGTTTGACACACAGGACCAGAGCAACAACCCGTCGTCCTTCCCCGTACAACCAAACAGCGGTGCAGTGTGACGTCACAACCAGCAACCCGAAGCCAGCAGCCAGCAACCGGCAACCGGCAGCCAGCGCACGACGGCGGGATGCCGCGCACCATCATGTACTACCAGACGTTCAGCGGCCTCGGGCCGTACAAGACGCAGCCGTGTCCGCTGACGCATATACACGTGGCCGCCGTGCACTTTGACGCGCTGCCGACGCCGCGGATCCACCTGAATGACGACGATCCGTGCAGCGCCGGGTTTGACGCCATGTGGGCCGACGTGCAGGATCTGGTCAGCACCTACGGCGTGACGGCGGTGCTGATGGTCGGTGGCGCGGGCGGCGCGTTTCAGACGCTGTTTTCGGACTTTGTGACGTACTATCCCATGCTGCGCGACCTGCTGCGCGCCAAGCCGTTCATCACCGGGGTGGACCTTGACGTCGAGGAGCCGACGGATCCGGCTGCTTTGCGGACGCTGATCCTTGCGCTGCAGGACGAAGGGCTGTTTGTGACCATGGCCCCGCTGATTGGCTCGCTGCAGGCAGACGTGCCTGGCATGGGCGGCTTTTGCTACAAGACGCTGCTGGCCGACCCGGCCATCCGCGTCGCGTACCTGAACGCGCAGGCGTACAACGGCTCGTTTACCGCCGACGACTACAGCCGGGCAGTGGCCAACGGATATCCGGCGCACCTGGTCGTGCTTGGCATGATGTCCGGACAGCCGCCGCTTGACGAGGCCGTCGCAGTCGCGCAACAGCTTGCGACCCAGTACCCGGACTTTGGTGGCGTGTTTGACTGGGAGCTGAGCGATGCTGCGCCCGGCTGGGCCGATAGGATGAAATTTACGCTGAAATAACCCAAATACACACCCATCACCCGGAAGATGCTGGCCGCACAGGCCCGTCAGAACGAGTCACAGTGCAAGGCAGCGCTTGCGGAATGCGCAGCCGCAGTCGAGCAGCTGCGCGCGGCAGCGGCAGCGGTCGCTGGTGCCGCCGATGCCACCGATATACAAACGCGTCCCGAATGCGCAGCCGCGCAGCTGCGCACTGCGGAGCTGGCGCTGTCGGCCACGTGGCTTGAGTATGCGGTGTTGGTTGCGCTGGCCGCTGGGCACGGTCGGCTGATTGTGTGCGTTGGTGCGGCGGCTGATGCGGCAGCCGATACGGCAGCCGATGTGGTAGCTGGTGCGACGCCGCAGCTCGACTCGCAGCTTGCCAAGCGCCTAGTTCATCGCGCGGGCAGTCTGCTTAGCATGCTGTTCGAGCCGATGAGTCTCGAGGCGTTGGTGGACAACATCACACACACGGAGTGGACTGTGAATCGTCCGGCGCCCGTAGCACATGCACTGCTGCGTGCGCCGACGGCGATGGACGTGGTAGACATTGTGCGGGCGCTCGAGGCGCCCAGCTGCTGCAGCTGCACTCACGTCGTGGTCCTGCACGCTGCCGACCATCTGTCGCTCGAGTTTCCTGGCTGGCTGGTGCTCGAAGCAAAATCCCCGTGACCAAATATTGCGCCGCCACTCCAGGTGCTAAATGTCACACAGCCCAGGTCGACCGCCGACCGCGCCCGAGTGTGGCGCGCGCGGCTCGTGCGGCTCGTGCGGCTCGTGCGGCTCGTGCGGCTCGCGCGGCTCGCACGACTCGCATCTGTCACACCCGGGCCACCTGACGTACCCGTCGTACCCGTCACACTCGGCGCGCCCGTCGTACCCGTCGTACCCGTCACACTCGGCGCGCCCGTCGTACCCGTCGTACACGTCACACTCGGCGCACCCGCCGTACCCGTCACACACGGTGCACCCGACGTACCCGACGTACCCAACATCACACTCTGGGTTTGCGGTACCCCCAATGCTCCCGGCGCACGCGTGGCACATGGCGCCTCCGACACACTCGTGGCCCCCATCGTGGCACGCACCACAGCCGGCACCGCAACCAGCACACTCAGCAGACCCGGCGGGCATGGCGCACGCGGCGCACGCGGCGCACGCGGTGCATGGCGCCACCCCTGACAATGTGCCAAAAGCGTCAGAATGCGTGGACCCAAATGGCATCCTGTACGTGGTGGTTCCCGTCAGCAACCCGATGAACTACCAGTCGCGGTACAAGCTGGCCCGCCCGACCATCGAGAAGCTCGGCCGTCACGCGCGCGTCCAGGTTCTTCTGGTGGAGTTGGCCACTCAGAACCAGCCGTTCATGCTGACGGATCCGGAAAACGAGTTTCACCTGCAGCTGCGCGGGAACGACATTCTCTGGCTCAAGGAGAACATGATCAATCTCGGAATCGAGTATCTCACGCGGATCCGTCCGTCGTGGGCGTACGTCGCCTGGGTTGACGCAGACGTCACATTTGACAACCCCAACATCGGAATCGAGACGATCCAGGCGCTCAACCAGTTTCCGATTGTGCAGATGTTCCAGACGGTGGTGAACAAGGGTCCGGTGGGTGAGGCAATCAAGCAACACAACGGCTTTGCCTTCCAGTGGTTCCTGAAGAAGTTCCGGCACCCAGGCACGAAGGAGGCATATGGCGATACGTGGCACCCGGGCTTCTGCTGGGCGTTTACGCGCAGGACATGGGGCATCATGAGCCGCCTGATTGACCGGGCCATCTGCGGCGCCGGCGACCACCACATGGCGCTCGGACTGATCAACATGGCGCACCTGTCGTATCCGAAAGGCGTGCACCCGCAGTACAAGGCCATGGTTCATGATTGGCAGGACCGCGTGTACAAAGAGATCCGCGGCCGGATCGGCTATGTAAACGGCACGATCATACACGGCTGGCACGGCCGCTTTGTGGACCGACGCTACGGCGACCGCTGGCAGATTATCATCGAAACGCAGTTCAACCCGAACACGGACATTGTGCTCAACGACCAGGGTGTCTACCAGTGGGACACGGTTGACTCGCGCGGCCGCCCGGACCCGCGGCTGCCGATGCTGCTGATCAACTATTTTAGAGTCCGAAACGAGGACACGACCGAGAATACGGCCAAGTAAAAACACCCATCTACTCTCATTCAGCTGCGGCGGCGAATGCGGCGAGCGCTGCAGGACAGGCGCGGGGTCTTTCCGTCATGCTCATCACACACGTTGCACACGTTGCACACGTCGCAGCTGTTACAGCCATCAGACACGTCACAGCCGTCACAGCCGTCGCAGCCGGCGGACACGCGCGCGGACGACGCAGAGCTGCAGCAGCAACCGGATTCTTCCGCACCTGATCCGTCAGCTGCTGGACAGGTAACCAGCGCCGTCCAACCGTCCACCGATGCCGCGGATGCTACGGATGCCGTTGGCGCCGCAATGGAGGCGGCACCGCGGCGCCGACGAGCACTTGAGCTCGCAAAACAGGCCATGTCTGCGTGCGCCACTGGTCAATCGTCTCCCCCGTCCCAGCCCCCGTGCATTCCGCCGGCACTGCCGTCCGCACACCTGCACACACAGCAGCCGCCGGCAGCGAGGCTACGTGCCAAGCGCCGCGCCGTGCAGTGGGCAGCCCCGCCGCCGCCACAGCCCGAGACCCACAGCCAACAACCGCGATGGCAGCCGGTCATACGACCGGCCGTCGAGCCGGCCGGGCCGGAGCCCCCGGCCGTGGCCACCGTGTCCAGCACCGTCGACCCGGCCGACATTGAGTACACGGTCGAGGACGCGTGCCGCATCATGGCCGCGTACCCGCCGTGCGCGCGGCACCAGTTCGAGTCGTACGACGAGCTGCTAAACGTCTACGTGCCGCAGGTGTTGAGCGAGCACCCGCCCATCGTGGTAGACGACCCCATGAACGCGCGCCGCCACACCGTCTCGATCGTCAGCGTGCGCTACGAGCGGCCGTCCGTGACCGAGGCCAACGGCGAGACGCACCGCGTCGGGCCCGACGAGTGCAAGCTGCGCCGGCTCGACTACCAGGTGACGATGCTCGGGACCATCCGCTACACGATCGAGAACCTGAACACGGGCGCGCTGATCCACACGGTCACGTTTGTCGACAAGCCGTTTGACAGCTTCCCGTGCATGGTGGGCAGCTCGTTCTGCACGTCGCAGGACATGCCCGAGAGCATTGCCAGCGACCCGGTCGACACGGGCGGGTGGTTCATCAGCACCGGCATGGAAAAGGTTGTTGTGCCGCAGGAGCAGGCGCCACGCTCCAACTATGCCTTTGTCTCGAACGAGGCCGACGGCGCGTGCCGGCTCGAGATGCGCAGCCTGAACGAGACAAAGATGCGCTCCACCAGCACGCTGTCGGCCATGCTCACGCCGGCGTATGTGCCAGAGCGCGACTCGGAGCGCCGCGTCTGCCCGGTGACCATTGCGGTGCGCATCCCGTACGTGAAGGACGCGCTGCCGCTCGCGGCCCTCTTCAAGGTCCTCGGTGTGACCGACATTGAAGACATGCTGGACCACATATGCGCGGCGGGCGACCCGGCCTGGTTCCGCAAGCAGGTGCTGGACGCGCTGCTGGCCGACAAGGACGCGCTGCTGATGGGTCGCGAGCTGATTGTGCAGCGGCTCGCGCACGAGCGGACGCAGAGCTTTTCGGCCACGCACGCGCAGCGGCGCGAAAAGTCGCGCGAGCGGCGCCGCAAGGCGACCGACCTGGCGCAGCAGCGCGCGGCCTCCGCCGCCTCTGCCCACACCAGCCCTGGCACTTCTGCCGCGACAGCTACGGACGACCTTGCGGCAGCTACGGACGACGCGACCGCGGAGAAAAAGTCGCGCAAGCGCAAGGCGGACGATAACAACAGCGTGCCGAAGCGCGCCCGCACCCTGGCGCAGGACGCCAGCGATGCCGAGGAGCAGCGCATCCGCCGCGTGCTGTCGGCGTCCGGCGCCCCAGGCCTGCAGCGGCCGGATACGCGGCCGGCGGACACGCGCTCGGCCGAGGAGATTAGCCGGCAGCGGTCCGAGCGGCAGGTCACGTCGATCATCAACAGCGAGCTGCTGCCGCACCAGGGATTTGACGCAGACGACGTGCCGGCCAAGCTCGCGCAGCTGGGCCAGGCGCTGCGGAAGCTGCTGCGCGTCTTCTACCGCCTGCAGGCGCCGGACGACCGCGACAACTACAAGCACCGGCGCCTGCAGACGGCCGGCACGATGATGGCGCTGCTCGTGCGTCACAGCTACACGCTGTGGCGCAAGCGCATGGGCGCGCAGATCAGCACGCAGATCCAGCACGGCTGCCAGTTTGTCGACGTGCTCGGCATGCTGCACGCCAACATGGGCGCCAAGCTGCGGAACGCGCTGACGGTCGGCAACTTTGGCATGAACGGCGCGGCGTCCAGCACGCTCGAGGGCGTCGGCCAGGTGATGAACCGCATCGAGACGCACGCGGGCCTGGCGCACACGATGCGCGTCAACAACCCGGTCAGCCGCGACGGCCGCGCATCGGGCCCGCGGCTGCTGAACCTGTCGTGCATCGGCGTCATCGACCCGTGGGACACGCCCGAGGGCCAGGCGTGCGGGCTCATGCGAAACATGACCATCGCGGCCGGCGTCCGCGTCGGATACACGACCGAGTATCTGGCGCGCACCGTGCTCGGCACCAAGCTGGTGCTGGCAGGAGGCGCGGCCACGCCGGTCGGCCAGCTGCCAACGGGGCACGCGCCCGTCTACATCAACGGCGTGCTGCACGGCACGACGGCCGACGCGCGTCGGCTGGTCGGCCTGCTGCGCCGCATGCGCGCGGTGCACGATCTGCCGTTTGACGTGAGCATCTTTGCGACCAACGGCGTCTTTGCCACGTGCCCGGCCGGCGAGGTCTACGTGAACGGTGACCCGGGCAGCTACTGGTGGCCGCTGCTGCGCGTCGAGCGGCTGCACGACTTGCGCGCCGTGCTCAACTCGACCGCGACCGACGACGACCTGTGGAGCGCGCTGCTCAACGCCGGGATCATCGAGGCCATCAACAAGGACGAGGAGGAGAGCGAGGTGCGCGCTGCGCTCGACTGGGAGATGCTGCGCGCCGCGCCGCCCGGCACGTTCACGCACGTCGTCATCCACCCGTCGCAGATCTGCTCGCTGTACTCGGCGCGCGTCCCGAACCTCGAGATGAACCAGGCGCCGCGCGTCACGTACGGCGGCGGCATGGCGAAGCAGGCGATCGGGCGCGCGCCCAGTGACCGGCGCCTGCGCGTCGACACGGTCGCCCACCACCTGTGGTACCCGGAGCGGCCGCTGGTCGGCACGCTGGCCGACGACGTGCTGGACGAGGGGCGCGCGAGCATCTTCATCGCCACCGTGGCCATCCTGTGCTACGGCGGGCACAACATCGAGGACGCGTCCATCTTCTGCCGGAGCGCCATTGAGCGCGGGATGGGCCGTGTGACCAAGTCGACCACCGTGCGCGACGTGGTCCGCGACACGGACCGCACCGAGGTGGAGCGGCTCGCGCTCCCGCCGCCCGACTGCCGCGGTCGGCTGGACGGAAACTACGACAAGATTGACCCGCAGCTCGGCGTGGTGCGGCCGGGCACGCGTGTGGTCGACGGCGACGTGCTCGTCAGCAAGGTGGCCGAGCGCCGCGCAAAGCCTGCGGCCGGTGCCGGTGGTGGTGCCGGTGGTGGTGCCGGTGGTGGTCACAATACAGTGCCCGGCACGACGCGCGACCGGTCCACCATACACTCGTCGCGCGAGGACGCCGTGGTCGAGGACGTCATCTTCAGCCGCACGCTGGACGGGCGCCAGACGATCCGCGTGCGGCTGCGCACCACGCGCGAACCGGTGGTCGGGTCCAAGTTTGCCTCGCGCTTCGGGCAAAAGGGCACCATTGGCCTCGTGCTGTCGGACGTGGACATGCCGTTCACCGCCAGCGGCGTGCGGCCAGACATTATCATCAACACGCACTGCATCCCGTCGCGCATGACCATCGGTCACACGCTTGAGATGCTGCAGAGCAAGCTGGCCGCGATGTGCGGCGAGCCCGTCGACGGCACGCCGTTTACCGTGTCGGCCGAGCTGCGCGACTCGGAGGATCCGGACGCGCTGGTGCGCGAAACGTCGCGCCTGCTGGCGCACTACGGCCTCCCGGCCGACGGCACCGAGACGCTCTACAACGGTCAGGACGGCCGTGTCATGGCACAGACTGTCTTTATTGCACCAATGGCCTACATGGTCCTGAAGCACATGCCGGAGGACAAGTGCCAGGCGCGCGCGCGTGGGCCCGTCAGCGTGACCACGCGGCAGCCGCTGCACGGCCGCGTCCACGCGGGCGGCCAGCGCTTCGGCGAGATGGAGCGCGACGCACTGGCGGCGCACGGCGCCAGCGAGGCCTTGCGGTGCCGTCTGCTGGTCAGCTCGGACAAGGCGGAGATTCCGGTCTGCGTCGCGTGCGGGCAGATTGCGCACCCGCCGAAACAGCAGTCGGCCGGCTACGAGCTGTACGCTGCGGCGCGCGAGTCAGGCTGCCCGTTCTGCCCGACATGCCTGCGTACCGACTCGGTCAAGATGGAGACGATGCCGTACGCGCTCAAGACTACGCTGCAGGTGTTCCAGGCGATGCATGTGCACGCCGGGCTCGATTACACGTAACTAGCGGACAAAGGCCACCAGCCCGACAACGATGGTCGCGAGGCCGCACACGGCTCCGACGGCTGTGGCGGTGGCGGCAGCGGGCGGTGGCAAAGCGATTGGCGGCAAAGCGAGCGGCTCCCAGCGCAGCGGCGAAGCGATGGGCGGCAAAGCGAGCGGCGGCAAAGCGAGCTGCACCATTTTCCAGGCCTACAAGATGGGATTACGTCACTACCATGTCTCTCCACCGCCTAGTTGATATCCGCACCGTGCTGTTTGCCCCGGGCGACACGCACGCCGCGGTCGTCAGCTCGGACCGCATTACGTGTTATGAGCTGCCAGAGTGGTCGATTCGGTGGGCATGGGCGACCGAGTTGCCCGCGCACGCCGTCGCGGCCGCGTTTCACCCAGTTGAGCCAACGCTGGCGATCATGGCCAAGGACAGGTGCCTTGTCATGGATGTGGTGACTGGCAGGTGGCTACGTACGTTTCAATTTACTGGCGTTGGGCTTCAGAGCATGGTGTTCTGCAGGCCAAACACACTTGTGCAAGCGCTCCGCCTTGCGGACGGCAGCTTCCGAGTGCTGCACCGTGACATCGGACAGGACGAGTCGCGCGTGTTGCTCGACACTACAATACCAGTGGCGCCGACGGGGGCAGATGCCGTGTGTACGGTCACGGCTGTGCTGGCACCCGGGGGCGACCGGCTGGTTCTGCGCTCCCACAGCCGCCTGCAGGTGTGGGGTTGCGGGCTGCTGTTTGAGTATGCCGCCGAGTCCGGTGTATTTATGATCGCGTTCGGACACTTGGTCTCGGCCCTGGTGCATGACACCCGGCTCACGCTGCTGGATGCGGCATATTCGGCGACGCGCACAGTGTCTTCGCGAAACGGACTCATCATGCAGTCACGGTTCACGGCCGACAGCAGGTATATTGTAACACACCACGACGGCTGGCCGCCCACTGCGTGCGTACGGGCTGTTCCGTCGCTAGTGCGCCATTGCTGCGTCGTAATGGGGCCGGGATCGACCATCTATGGCGTCGGTCTGCGGACTGTCATGGTGCGCGGCTTTGAGCTGGAGTGGAATCTGAGGCCGATCGTGCTTACGGTGAACATGCACGACCGGATGATGGTACTGCTGGCGTGCCAGCACCGACGACGGACCGGCAAGGCTGATGTGTGGAACATCCTTGCTCGTCGACCGCACGTGCGCACACAAACACTTGGCTCGTTATAGTATCGTCACTTTATCATGACGTCCGCGGGCGCAGCTGCTCACACGTCCAATTACACGTCTGCCAACAAGTCTTTCGGGGCGGTATTCTGTACCGGTTACGCCGCGGTGGCCGCGCGCGAACAAAATGGAATCGTCTTGTTCACGCTGCCAGACTGGAAGCGCAAGTGGACTGTAGGGCCGCCGCACACCAGCTACGGCGTCATCCGATTTGCCGTGTTTGACCCACGTGAGGAGCTGCTGTTTGGCGTACATAATTGTGGCTGCTTTGTTGTCAATATTACATCCGGGAAAATCATATGTGACACACTGGGGAGCTTCTATTGTACCCTCGATGCGGCGTTCCCGAGTCCCAATCGTGTCTTGATGATACTTCATTGGACACATATGGCGGCGCAGACGGTACAAATCACCGAGTACACGATGCCAGAGCGGTCAACATGGACCATTGGCAAGCTGCGGGCCGTCGGCAACGTTCCATCTCATGCTCCCCATGGCGTGTTGTCGGCCATAATCTCCACCGATGGTCGGCGCGCTGCAATCCACACCATCGAGGCCATTCATATATGGAGTATCGACACTCTTGAGCATCTGCTGTCGGCCGAGATTGCAGACACACAGCCGCTTACGTTTCCGGCCGAGCTGGTGTGTCCGATATACGTGCTTGATCGTCAGATACACGTGGGTGCGCTAGTGCTTGCTGTCCCAGCCAGGGCCATTGTGCAGGGTGTGTGGCTCTGCCGCGGCCGGCTCTGCGTATGGACGCTAGACTCGAGAGATTCGCAATATCAGCACAGCATGTCTTATTATGTTCACGGCCCGTCCACTGTGGTCATCTGGAACCTTGCGACCATGACCCGTGTAATGCGAGTGAAACTTGCCACGGGAAACGTGCACGGATTCTCTGGCAACACGCTTGTGGCGGAACGGATTTGCCTCGCGCCTTCCGGGATGCGGCCTGCGGGCACCGGTCGCGCACCGGCTGGTGGTGGCACACATCGCCGTCTTCAGCAGTGGCCTGTCGGCATTGATGATCGGTTTGCTTTGCTTGCGGCGATTGGCCGGCGGCGGAACCGCAGTCTTCCGCCCGAGCTTTTGTTCAAACTGTACGGTCGCGTTTGCTGGGAGCCTTCTGCGAAATATGTAGCATGGCTTTGACACTATTGGGTTGCTGGACGGGTGGTTTATTTTGTTTTGTTTGCAGTTATGCCATGAGCTCCTTGGCCTTGTGCTTGACGCCAAAGTAGACAAAGTACGCGGGCCAAAACACCATCGCCATGACCACGCCGAGCGCCTTGTCCGTCGTGGTGCCCTTGAAGCCGAGCGAGGCCAGGCTCATCAGGAGCGCGATGAGCGCGCCGACCATCCACAGGATGCCCACGACGGCGACACCACTCATGGCGCCCTGGGCCTGCTGCGGGACCATGAATTCGCCCTGCATGCCGCCAAGAGACCGCGCGAGCGACTGCGCCAGCTTGGAAGTGGCGCTGTCGGACGCAGCGACGTCGGGCGCTGCGATGGTCTTTGAGTCTCCCTTGGACGACTTGCAGTACCACTGGGTGGGGCCGGCCGGCGGTTGAGACTGTGCACTGCCCATGGTGGGTTTACTCATACTATGTTTCATTAAATTGTTGCACCGGGCGACCCGTTCACCACGGAACCTTACTGGTCCGAAAAGTTCTGTGGCGCGCAAGGCGGACCCGGCGGCTGAACGGTGCGGTTGACCTGGTGGTCAGACGTGTGTTGGATGCGGTCGTTGCGGCGGCAGCCGGACGCAGAGCCGGACGCGGAGCCGGACGCGAGGCCGTGCGCGGGGCCGTGCGCGGGGCCGTGCGCGGGGCCGTGCGCGGGGCCGGGAGGCCGGGTCGCTGAGCCTGATCCTCTGCTTTCCACGCCCACGACTCGGCCTCGATGCCGCACACGGGCAGAAACGTCCACTGGCGCAGGCCGACGTGGTAGACGGTGGCCTGGCCTGCCGGCTCGCCGCTCCTGCCTCTGAGCTCCAAAGCACGGTCGGCGCGCACCGTGCCGAGGCCGGGCACGCGTAGCAGGTGGTTTGGTGTAACGCGCAGTGTGCTGGTGTTGCCCACTGCACCGGTCGGAATCTCCACAAAGGGCGCGTCCTCGGTCCGCTGCACGCGAATCACGCGCTGTCCCTGGCCGCGCGAATCCATCAGCAGCA
>Ga0214923_10001794_pt1 | contig 29882 bp, 24 predicted proteins | sample LL1510_MetaG_FD_177993 | JGI IMG/M metagenome (GOLD analysis project Ga0214923, IMG submission 177993) | Freshwater microbial communities from Lake Lanier, Atlanta, Georgia, United States - LL-1510 | ecosystem: Environmental > Aquatic > Freshwater > Lake | place: USA: Georgia | collected...
TTAAAATCAACCCTGCTCCTCCCCTGCTCCGGCTCCTGTTTTGCCCAAAGTTCCAAAACCATGTGCATCATCTACCAGTAATCTGAACTGATAGGTTGATTTTAAATCAATAATCTCTTTTAATTTTCCCTGATCGCCTGCCATACCAAACACACCTTCTGTAATTACCAGAATACCACCAGCTTTTTGTTTTTCTATTAATTGAGTAGCACGATCCATTTGCTTGCAAAAATCTTCGATGTCGTTATGCTTAAACACATAGCGATGGCCGGGATGTAAACGTAAACCATCGATAATACATGCATGAGATTCGGCATCGTAAACAATAATATCGTGTCTGCCACAAATTGCATCTATGGCACTCATAATTCCCTGATATCCGAAATTCATTAAAATTGCATCTTCCTTACCTTCGAATTCGGCGAGTTCTTTTTCGAGTTGCTCGTGGTAATTGCTATTTCCACTCATCATACGGGCACCCATAGGATAGGCTAAACCAAATTGAACCGCGGCATCGGCATCTGCCTTTCTTACTTCAGGGTGATTGGCTAGACCCAGGTAATTGTTTAAACTCCAAACTACCATTTCCTTCCCCCTGAATTTCATTCTGCTTGAAATTTCACCCTCTAGTTTTGGAAAAGCAAAATATCCATGGGCTCTCTTACGGTGCTGGCCTATAGGACCGGCATTTTTCAATAATTTTTCAAAAATATCTGCCATTGCTAAAGAATTAATACTAAAATAATGTTGCAAAATTACGGAATTTTCAGCCTTCTGCCACTAGTCAATTGGAAACCACCCCCTTACCTCCGAAATACTCGAAATTTGGGTGTAAATTGTGGATGCTTATCAACTGATTTTTTATGAAATTTTTAGTTCCCCTTTTTGCATTATTCATTAGTACAGGACTTTTTGCACAGCCCACCAATTCTTCCAATACATCCACTCCAGCCAAACCCCGTTTAGTAGTGGGTATTGTTGTGGATCAAATGCGTTGGGATTACTTAAATAGATATTATCCCCTGTTTCAGGCAAATGGTGGTTTTCGAAGGATGCTGGGGCAAGGATTTTCCTGTGAAAATACACAGATTCCCTATACTCCATCTGTTACTGCATGCGGACATACCTGTATTTATACCGGAAGTGTTCCGGCGCTTCATGGAATCGTTGGAAATAATTGGTGGGAGAATAGAACGGGTAAAGGGATGTACTGTAGTGAAGACAAATCGGTTAAAGGTGTGGGGGGGAAAACAGAGGAAGACGGACAGATGAGTCCGAAAAATATGCTTACCACCACCATTGGAGATGAATTACGGCTATCCAATCAATTTGCGAGTAAAGTTATTGGGGTTGCCATAAAAGATAGAGGCGCCATTTTACCTGCGGGCCATTCTGCTACTGCTGCATATTGGTATGAAGCGAAATCAGGTAACTTTATTTCGAGTACCTATTATATGAATGATTTGCCTTCTTGGGTACAAGCTTTCAATCAGCGGAAATTACCCGATTCACTTTATCAAGGTGGATGGAAAACATCGGTTCCGGCTGAAATGTTTGCCACCTACAGTACCGCAGATGAAAAAGTATATGAGAGCAAACCCTTTGGTAAAGAGGCCAACGGTTTCCCTTACGATTTATCTAAATTCATTGGAAAAGATTATAGCAAAATTTCCTCAACACCCATGGGCAACACCTTAACCGCAGAAATGGCAAAAGCTGCCATCATCGGAGAAAAGTTAGGAAAAGGAGCTGTTACCGATTTTATTGCCATCAGTTTTTCTTCACCCGATTATATTGGGCATTCTTTTGGACCCAATTCTTGGGAAAATATGGACGATTATATTCGATTAGATCAGGAATTGGGTAAGTTATTTCAGTTTCTGGATGTACAAATTGGCAAAAATGCCTATACAGTTTTTCTTTCAGCAGATCATGCAGTAGCTCATGTTCCCGGATTTATGAAAGAAAATAAGCTACCGGGCGGTTTACTCGAAGATGCCGGAATGATGAAAGATATGAATACCCAAATCAAACTAAAATTTGGAGTAGATAATGCCATTGCAAGTATCATGAATGAACAGGTATATCTTAACAGAAAAAAACTTGACACAACTAAAGTTGATGTTGTTGAGATTAAAAACTTTATTGTAGGTTATTTAATGAAAAATGAAAATATTACCCATGCTTTTGCAACGGATGATATTTTAATAACTCCTCTGCCTCAAAAATTTAGGGAAATGATGGCAAATGGATTTCATCCAACTAGAAGCGGTGATGTGCAATATATAACCAAATCGGGCTATTTCAGCGGAAGTGGAACAGGAACCACACATGGTTCACCCTTTTTATACGATACGCATATCCCACTGCTTTGGTATGGATGGGGAATTAAGAAAGGTAAAACCAATCGGGAAACACATATGACCGATATAGCCCCTACCTTGGCTGCTTTGTTACAAATTCAGGCACCTAGTGGTTCGGTTGGACAAGTAATAGAAGATGTACTGAAATAGTATTTTGAAATGATGATTTGAATAAAAAAGGTTGACTTTTTTTAAGTCAACCTTTTTAGTTTGTTGCAACTGAATTGCTTCGGAAATTATTTAGCCAGTTTAGCCTGTAGATTTTGATCCAATGCTTCCAGAAATTCTTCTGTATATAAATAATGCTCACCGTGATTCACTTTATTTCCATGAATACAAACCGCAAGATCTTTCGTCATTTTACCACTTTCCACCGTTTCAATACATACAGCTTCAAGCGTCTGACAAAAATGAATGAGTGCTGCATTATTATCTAATTTACCTCTAAACTCCAATCCTCTTGTCCACGCAAAAATGGAAGCAATCGGATTGGTTGAAGTTGGCTTTCCCTTTTGATGATCGCGATAGTGCCGGGTAACTGTTCCATGCGCAGCTTCCGCTTCCATAACTTTTCCGTCGGGTGTGATTAAAGTGGAAGTCATTAAGCCCAAAGACCCAAAACCTTGTGCAACCGTGTCACTTTGCACATCACCATCATAATTTTTACAAGCCCATACGAAATTACCATTCCATTTAAGTGCACTGGCAACCATGTCGTCTATTAAGCGGTGCTCGTAGGTAATTCCGGCTGCTTCAAAAGCAGTTTTGAATTCTTTCTGATATATTTCCTCAAAAATATCTTTAAAGCGACCATCGTATCTTTTTAGGATGGTATTCTTGGTGGAAAGATATAGCGGCCATTTTTTCGCTAAAGCAGTATTAAAGCAGCTTCTGGCAAATCCACGAATACTTTCATCGGTATTATACATGGCAAGTGCAACACCATCTCCTTTAAAATTATATACTTCGTGCTCAATTACATTTCCATCTTCCCCCTCAAATTTAATGGTCAACTTCCCTTTCCCTTTGGTAACGAAATCTGTCGCACGATATTGATCACCAAAAGCATGTCGTCCAATACAAATAGGTGCTGTCCAGTTCGGCACCAAGCGAGGTACATTTGCACAAACAATCGGCTCGCGAAAAACAGTTCCATCTAAGATATTGCGGATAGTTCCATTCGGACTCTTCCACATTTGCTTCAACTTAAATTCTTCCACCCGTTGCTCATCGGGAGTAATCGTTGCACATTTAATACCTACTCCGTATTGCTTGATAGCATTGGCAGCATCAATCGTAACCTGATCATTGGTTTGATCGCGGTATTCCATCCCAAGGTCGAAGTATTTAATATCAACATCCAGATAAGGCAAAATCAGCTTATCCTTGATAAACTTCCAGATGATTCGGGTCATTTCATCTCCATCCAGTTCAACTACCGGATTGGCAACTTTAATTTTTGAAGACATTTTACAATAATTGAATATTAAAAAAGTGTTCGAAGATAATAAAAATCAAGGTTTTATTTCACATTCACTACTAAAATTGGTATAGTTAGCGCATGTCGAACCGATTCGATGGTTTCACCAAACAGGTAATCTTTCAATCCTGAATGGCGGTGACCACCCATAACCAACATATCTGCCTTGGATTCTTCGGTTATTCGAATGATTTCTCGCACCCGATTTCTATAGCCTAAATAAATGGTTACCTTAAATCCCAAATCAATTAACTGATCCCTATATTGTTCTAATCGAAGCTGGTCTAATCGGGTTTCCTCGTCATCACTTGCATCCCCCAGGTATCCTGCTGAAGCGCTTTCCACAACATGTATCAAAACCAATTCGGTTTGCTGAGAACCCCTTGCAACCGCATTTTCTATCAGCAATTTATCTGCCGCTGTAAAATCCAATGCAATGGCGATTCGGCTTTGTTCAACTGTAGCTAACTGAAGAATGGGTAGCGCCTCCCCGTGTAAAGATGCTTTCTTTCTTGCGCGCCTTTTTTTGAAAAATGGTAAAAAAGTCATCACCACAAAAAGCCAGCTAATCCATACTATCGGTATTACCATAGCAGACTTCCAAATGATGGAAACCTCCGACTGATAAAACGCCGTTAGTTCTTGTATTACCAGTCTTCCATTCAATACAACCAAAATTCCCGCCACTAACCAGGATAGTAATTTTATGGTTGTTGAAATGGCAAATTCACCCATGGTAGAACGATCGCTCACAAAATGAATTAAGGGTATTACGGCAAAGCCAAGCTGCAAACTCAGAATAATTTGACTGCCCACCAATAATGCATCTACTTTAGATTCTCCATAGACAAATATTACCAACAATGCTGGAACAATGGCAATTAAGCGGGTAAGTAATCTCCGCAACCATGGATTGATTCGCAAATGTAAATATCCCTCCATCACAATCTGTCCCGCAAGGGTTCCAGTGAGCGTAGAGCTTTGTCCGGCTGCAATCAATGCCACTGCAAATAATATTGGTGCCCATTTATTGCCCAACAGAGGCTGCAACAATCGATGTGCTTCCTGTATTTCGGCTACCTGAGTATTTCCGGTAGAAAAAAATACAGTAGCGGCTAAAATGAGGATAGCTGCATTTACAAGAAATGCTGCATTCAAAGCAATGGTACTATCTATAAAATTATAGCGGATGGCTTTTCGGATTCCCTCTTTACTGGAACTTATTTTACGTGTTTGAACCAATGCCGAATGCAGATACAAGTTATGTGGCATTACAGTAGCTCCAATAATTCCAATAGCAATATAGAGCGACTCATTATTAAGTGGCTGAGGAACAAATCCCTTAACTACTGTACCTAATTCAGGTTGTGCCATTACAATTTGTAGTAAAAAACATAACCCAATAATTGCAACCAACGCAATAATAAAAGCCTCCATTTTTCTAATTCCAAATCGCTGTAACAATAAAAACAGAAAGGTATCTAAAACGGTTATTGCGGTGCCAATTAATAATGGTAATCCGGTTAACAAATGAATTCCGATTGCCATTCCCAATACTTCTGCCAAATCGCAGGCAGCAATGGCAACTTCTGATAGGAGGTATAAACTAAAATTAATCAGAGGTGGGTAGGTTTCCCGGTTAGCTTGTGCCAAATCACGGCGGGTAACGATACCTAAACGGGCACTTAAACTTTGTAATAGCAATGCCATTAAATTACTCATTAGCAGAACCCAAATCAATTGATATCCAAATTTGGCTCCTCCTTGTAAATCCGTTGCCCAGTTACCCGGATCCATGTATCCAACACTAACCAGGTAGGCCGGACCAATATATGCGAGCATCCGTCTCCAACCCTTTCTGGGTAAGGTTGTATCTACAGTTTCATGAACCTCACTCAGGGAGTGAAAATCGGACGATAATTTATTCATGATCAGAAATTTTAACCAGTACAGTTTCAGCAACTGTTTTACTTATGGTAATTGATTTACGGTCCGAAATAGCAATTTCCAGCGAACCATCAAAATTGAAACTCCGTAATATCCGAATACGGGTTCCAAGGTGGATATGATGGTGAGTGAGCATATCCAATAATTCGGGCGACTCATCTCCCACAGCAGTTACTTCCAGCCAGGTGTGGTGAGGTTGACTGGATAAGGGTAACCGTTGTTGGTAGGCCAATTTCCCCTGTTTGTCGGGAATGGGATCTCCGTGAGGGTCAAAACGGGGATACCCCAAAAAATGGTCTAATTGTTCGATGAGTTTTTGATGGGTGATATGTTCCAGTTGCTCCGCTACTTCATGCACTTCATCCCAGCCAAAATGCAGGGTATTTACTAAAAAATATTCCCATAATCGATGGCGGCGAACAATTTGTAATGCAAGTTTTTTGCCGGCAGCATTTAATTTAACACCTTTATATCGCTCATAGTGAACTAATTTTTTATCAAGCAGCTTTTTAAGCATATCGGTAACTGAGGCAGGCTGGGTTTGTAGCACTTCTGCCAAATGATTGGTGGTTACCGTATCAGCGTTTTGCTGGAGATGGTAAACCGATTTAATGTAATTCTCTTCTGCTACCGAATAATTCATAGTAATGAAAATAAATTTTAGACAAATCTAAAAAATATTTAAGATAATAGTAAATAATTTACTTGATTGGGTTGGTGATAGGTTTCGAGAATAGATTAATTTTGGAATTGCAATGAATACCGTATTTTTAGATAACACTAACTTGCATTCGATTTATTATGAGATTGAAATCCAGCCTGTTGTATTGTTTTGTTTGGATGAGTTTGGGTATATTGGCTGCCTGCAATCCTACCCCACCCGATTTTTCGGGTAATGCTCCCATCAAGGAAAAAGATTTTTTAGTTGTTTTTCCAGAATTGAAATTGCCAAAATTAATTGCCGATTCCAACCTGATACAGTTAGCAGATACGACCCATATTGGATTCAAAGCATTTACACAGTTTTATCCCGATAGTTTATTATTCCCATTGATAGGCAAACAAAAGAAGGGAACGTATTTTAGGGCATTGGGTAAAATATCCAAACCAACTGAAATCTATTTACTTTTCATTTCCCTTACCCCAGCAAATGAGGCTCACTTATATGTGTTGGTAACCGACTTAAAAAATAAGTACCTCGATAGTAAAGAGTTTCTCTACAATAAGCAGGAAGATGGTTATCATCACTATGTACATATTAACCGGGAGCCTACTTTTCAAGTTGTAAGAGAAAAAACGGGAAAAGATCTTGAATCAATTTATACAAAAACAGGCTGGATTTATCCGAGTGAAGGTAAATTCATGGTAATTGTAAACGATTCGAATGAGGATACTAAGCAGCAAATTATTATAAACCCCATTGATAGTTTTCCAGCATTGAACCCATTGAGTTGGGATTATGGTTCTGATAAAAAGAATTTTATTTCTGTAAGAGATGGAAGTTCTCCGGGCAAGTTGTTATTCTTTTTACATGTAGAAAAAAACGATGCTACCTGTATTGGTGAAATTAAGGGCACATTGCAATTAACCGGACCCAAGAAAGGAATCTTTCGCCAGTCAGGAGATCCCTGTGTTATTGATTTTATTTTTACAGACAATGGAATTGAATGTAAAGAAACCGGATCCTGCGGTAATTATCGTGGTATCAAATGTTTAATTGATGAACATTTCCCTAAAAGGAAAAAACCAGCGCGTAAAAATCAACCTTCAAAACCCGCACGAAAAGCCAATAGGTAATGTGTAAAAAGTACATTATAAATTTTTTGGCGTATATTGCATTTTATTTATTCAAAGTCAATTAGTTATGAGTTTTCGATCGTACAAAGTACCGTATGAAATTAATGATGCATACAAAAAGAGAGTCGCTTATTTTTCAATGGAATTTGCCATTCATCAACCTTTAAAAATATATAGTGGTGGTTTAGGTTTTCTCGCAGGATCTCATTTGCGCAGCGCTTACGAATTGAGACAAAATTTGGTAGGAGTTGGAATTTTATGGAAATACGGATATTACGATCAGGCACGCAATCAGGACCAAACATTGGAAGTTACTTTCATGGAAAAAATTTACAGTTTCCTGGAAGAAACCGATATTAAATTTCAGATATTGATTCATGAGCATCCTGTTTGGGTAAAAGCTTTTTATTTAAATCCAATTACTTTCAATAGTGCACCCTTATTTTTATTGAGTACCGATCTACCGGAGAATGATTATGTTTCTCAAACCATAACCCACCGCTTATATGATGCAAACGTGGCCACCAAAGTTGCACAGTTTATTTTGCTGGGTGTAGGAGGTGCGAAGTTGATAGATGAGTTGGGTTTTAATCCGGAAGTATATCATCTAAATGAAGCGCATGGTATTTCTTCAGCATTTTATTTGTTGAATAAATTCAAAAGTCTGGAGAAAGTTCGGGAACACCTGGTTTTCACCACACATACCCCGGAAGAAGCCGGAAATGAAAAACATGATATCTACCTTTGTAATAAAATGAGTTATTTCTGTGGCCTTTCCATTGATGAAGTGAGAAAGATTACCGGAATTACCGACGATTTGTTTAATCATTCTTTGGCTGCCCTTCGATTTGCCCGTAAAGCAAATGGTGTATCAGCTTTGCATGGTGTAGTAAGTAATGAAATGTGGAAAAACTATGAGGGTATTTGTCCCATTTACTCTATCACCAATGCCCAAAACTGGCGCTATTGGAGCGATAAACAATTATATCGGGCGATGGAGCAAGGAGATGATGCTGCATTTGATGACCGAAAGAAATACTTGAAAAAACGTGCTTTCGAAATTGTTGCCGATCAAACCGGTAAGGTGATGGATCCAAATGTATTAACAATCGTTTGGGCTCGACGATTTGCAGGGTATAAACGTGCAGATATGCTTACGTATAATATGGACTGGTTTGAGCAATTATTATCGAACACACAATATCCTGTTCAAATTATTTGGGCTGGAAAGCCTTACCCTGCTGATTATCCGGCTATTTCTGAATTTAATAAACTAGTTCATCTTAGTAAAAATTATAAAAATGTTTCCGTTTTAATAGGATATGAATTGGCCCTGAGTAAACGGTTAAAACAGGCAGCTGATGTTTGGCTGAATAATCCAAGGGTACCTAGAGAAGCTTCGGGTACCAGTGGGATGACTGCTGCAATGAATGGTGCTGTAAATTTTTCTACCGATGATGGATGGATTCCTGAATTTATTAACCACGGGAATAATGGCTTTGTTGTTCCTAAAGCAGATTATGCCAATATGTCGGTGCATGAACAAGATGAATATGATTTAAAGCAGGTTTACGATATTCTGAATCAACAGATATTGCCCATGTATTATAATAATTTTGATACCTGGAGACAAATTCAGAAAAATGGAATGCGGGATGTAAGATTCCAGTTCGATAGTAATCGTATGGCACATGAGTATTATGAAATTATGTATGCATAATTCATTTGCTGGTAAGCATCTGTTCAGGTTGTGCTGATGCTTTTGAACTATTAGAGTCCTATATTGTTGAAAGTATATGGGTAAAAAAATAGCAGTTGCCATTACAGGGGCCAGTGGGGCAATATATGCAAAGCGTTTATTAGATAAATTGGAAACGATTCAATCACAAACAGAAGAAATAGCTGTAGTGATGAGTGATAATGCACGTTATATTTGGCAATCTGAGCTCAATAATTCAGACTACACAAAATATCCATTTCGATTTTTCGAAAAAAATGATTTTACAGCCCCTTTTGCATCAGGTTCTGCCCAATATACAAGTTTAATTGTTGCTCCTTGTAGTATGGGAACATTAGGACGAATTGCATCCGGCATAAGCGACGATTTAATAACCCGTGCTGCTGATGTAATGTTAAAGGAGCGGAGACAATTAATACTGGTTCCCAGAGAAACCCCTTACCATTTGATTCATATCCGAAACATGGAAACCATCACGCTCGCGGGTGGGATTATTTGTCCTGCTACTCCATCTTTTTACAGTCAACCAGCTTCAATGGAAGCATTGGTAGATACAGTTGTAGATAGAATACTCGATCTTGCTCACCTATCTGTTTCAACTTACCGCTGGGGAAGTTAATCAGGATTCTTTAACAGTTGGTGTATTTTCTGAAACTCTTTCTTTAAAGGTGAAAGTCAATTTATTTTCCTCTGGGATTAAATCAGCCACCAAAATATCACCTTCCTTGATGTTCATATTCAATATCTCCTCTGCTAATGGATCTTCCACATATTTCTGTATAGCCCGATGTATGGGGCGTGCCCCAAACTGAACATCATAGCCTTTATTAGCAATAAATTCTTTTGCAGCTTCGGTTAATTCAAGAGAGAATCCAAGTGCACTTAAACGCTTGTCTACTCCTTTCATCAGAATATGTATGATGTTGAATATATGCTCCTTGGTTAGGGAGTTAAATACAACCACATCGTCTATTCGATTCAGAAATTCCGGTGAGAACGTTTTTTTGAGAGCTTTTTCAATTACAGCTTTATTATTTTCTTCTGCATTTTGAATACGTGTAGCAGTTGCAAAACCAACTCCATCACCAAACTCTTTTAACTGTCGGGCACCAATGTTCGAAGTCATGATAATAAGGGTATTCTTAAAATCAATCTTTCTACCCAAGCCATCGGTTAATTGGCCATCATCTAAAACTTGCAATAAAATATTGTAAATATCTGGGTGTGCTTTTTCAATTTCATCAAGTAGAATAACACAATAGGGTTTACGACGAACTTTCTCTGTCAATTGTCCGCCCTCTTCATAACCTACATAGCCGGGAGGAGCACCAATCAATCTGCTAACAGTAAACTTTTCCATGTATTCACTCATATCAATCCGAATCAAAGCTTCATCTGAATCGAACATATGACGTGCAAGGGAACGGGCTAATTCTGTCTTACCCACCCCGGTTGGTCCTAAGAAAATAAATGTACCAATTGGTTTTTTCGGATCTTTTAATCCAACCCGATTACGTTGAATAGCTTTTACTACTTTTTCAATGGCTTCGTCTTGACCAATTACCATTTGTTTCATGTCATCACTCATTCTCCGCAACTTCTCAGTTTCTGCCTGCACCATTCGTTTCACGGGAATTCCTGTCATCATACTAACCACCTCGGCAATATTTTCTTCTGAGATGGGATAACGGCGATGTTTACTTTCTTCTTCCCATTTCTGCTTTGCCTTTTCCAGTTCTTCTCCTAATTTTTTCTCTGTATCTCTTAATGCAGCTGCTTCTTCAAAACGCTGGCTTTTTACAACCCGGTTTTTTTCAATTTTAATATCTTCAATTTGCTTTTCTAGATCTACTATTTCATTGGGTACATGAATATTTTTAAGGTGAACCCGAGCACCAACTTCATCCAAAACATCAATTGCCTTATCCGGTAATAATCTATCAGTCATGTATCGGTCGCTTAGTTTAACACAAGCAACAATGGCTTCATCAGAATAGGTTACGTTATGAAAATCTTCGTACCTACTTTTGATGTTTGTAAGAATTTGTACGGTTTCATCAACAGAAGGTGGCTCAATAATTACTTTTTGAAAACGACGATCTAAAGCTCCATCTTTCTCGATGTACATGCGATACTCATCAAGAGTGGAAGCTCCAATACATTGGAGTTCTCCTCTTGCAAGAGAAGGTTTAAATATGTTGGAAGCATCCAGAGATCCACTGGCACCACCTGCACCAACAATGGTATGAATTTCGTCTATGAACAAAATAACATCCCTGTTTTTCTCCAGCTCATTCATGATGGCTTTCATTCTTTCTTCGAACTGACCGCGATATTTTGTACCTGCAACCAAGGCAGCAAGATCGAGCGAAATAACACGCTTGTCAAATAATACCCTGCTTACTTTCCTTTGAACAATTCGCAATGCGAGACCTTCTACAATTGCAGTTTTACCAACACCCGGTTCTCCTATTAAAATTGGATTATTCTTTTTACGTCTGCTAAGAATTTGGCTTACCCTTTCAATTTCCTGTTCTCTTCCAATGATTGGATCTAAGGAACCTGTTTCTGCAAGTTTGGTAATATCTCTTCCAAAATTATCTAAAACGGGAGTTTTACTCTTTACATTTGAGCCTGGTTTCCCTTTGGTTTGCTGAGAACCCTGGCCTCTTCTCTCTTCATCAAATTCATCATCACCGTCTTCTCCAAATTCGTTTCTAGGGGAAGGGTTCGAAGTTCCTACCATTCCCAGTTCATTTCGGAAAAGTTCATAGTCAATATCAAATTGATTTAAAATTTGAGTTGCAACATTTTCTTTATTCTTCAAAATACTCAACATCAAATGTTCAGTTTCTACTGTCTGGCTTTTTTGTGCCTTGGCTTCCAAAACAGTAACCCGAATCACTTTTTCTGCTTGTTTGGTGAGGGGTAAATTATTGATATTGGCTATATTCTTTCCGGTTTTATCTTTTACAGCCATCTCTATTTCTTTTCTCAGTTCTTGCAGATCGATATTCAAATGCCTCAACACTTTGATTGCGGTATTTTCCCCCTCCCGAATCATGCCTAACAATAAGTGCTCGGTGCCGATGAAATCATTTCCCAAACGCAATGCTTCCTCTCTGCTATATGAAATGATTTCCTTAACCTGTGATGAAAAATTATTATCCATGCTAAAAATTTGGATTTATACAATTATAACGAATATTTTTGAGTGGTGTTGTAAATCAGTTATACACAAAATGTTAATCTAAATGATACTTTTATGCTAGTCAAAATTGATACCAAAGAGAAATTTACTGTAGTTACCCCTTTAGAAGAGGCGATTACTGACAATTTAGCAGCAGATTGGTATCAATATTGCCAAACCTGTCTTTCTGCCCCTCTTAGAGCTATTGTGTTGAATTTGAGTGAAGTAAGTTCAATTAATGCTTCGGGTTCGGAGGTGCTTTTGAATATTCAGCAACAATTTTATGAAGCAGGAACCTCTTTTGTAATTTGTTGTTTACAACCGGGAGTAGAAGCCTTCTTGGATAGTTCCGATGTGTTGGCGATGCTGAATGTAACACCAACCGAGTCGGAAGCCTGGGATATCGTTCAGATGGAAGCAATTGAACGAGAATTATTGGATGATGACCATCCCGAAACCCATAGTTAATGGGTATGAGTAATCATTTTCAAATAAGGGATTATTATGTGGATTTGGAACTAACTGTATATGCAAGCGCTGAAGATATTAAATGGAGCTTTAGAAGGCTTGCGCATATCTATCATCCCGATAAAGGGAAAGCTGATCCACAAGCTGCAGTTACATTTCAACGTGTTTTAGAAGCTTATCAGGTATTGTCTGATCCTGCTAAAAGAGTTGCATATCATCGGGAGATTTCTCTGGAGTTGCCTTCAGATGATCCTGCAATTCAATGGGAAACACTCATTATGCAACTTACTTCCTTACAGGTATGGGTTCGTCAGACTGATCCGTTCCGATATGATGTTTCAGGATATTCCGAATATGTAGCCCATCTGTGTAGCCGAGCAAAAAGTTGCCTCCAAAAGCGAACTGCCTCATCTTCGGATAGTACTCAAATAGTAACATTATTTATTCCTTGTCTGCAACTTGTTGATAAGCGAGATCAAATCCGCATTGCCAAAGCATTAAAAGAAATTATTGGAAAAAACCTCGAACTAGAAACCGCCATTGATATGGCATGCAAGTTACCCGGATATTCAGCAGGTTGGCCTATTCAACAACTGCTGATTGCCCTTATCATTACTTTGCTATTATTTACCTTATTTATAGTATTTTTTAAATGATAATTATTCATTTATAATAAAAACGGATAACCATCAAGAGTACGCGTAGCATGTGCTATTTTTGTACATTCGATTTTCAGCATGATTTCACCGGAAACCATACAGCAAATTACCAGCCGCATTGATATTATTGATGTAGTAGGTGAATTTGTAAAGTTGAAGAAAAGGGGCAGTAATTATATGGGATTATGTCCTTTTCACAACGAGAAGAGTCCTTCTTTTACAGTTTCACCCAGCAAAGAAATATATAAGTGTTTTGGTTGTGGCAAAAGCGGTAATGCCATAGGCTTTGTAATGGAACACGAAAAAATTGGTTATCCGGATGCACTTCGCTGGCTTGCCAACCGGTATAATATAACAATTGAAGAAACCGCTGTAAGTGCCGAACAGCAACAAAGAATTCAAACATCTGATAGTTTATATATTATCAATCAGTTTGCGCAAAAATTTTATTCGCGTGCACTGATTGAATCGGATGAAGGAAAGGCGGTAGCCCTATCTTATTTATTTGAACGGGGTTTTCGGGAGCCCATCATAGAAAAGTTTCAGATTGGCTACCATCCCGATCAAAAAGATGTTTTATCTAAGGCATTACTTGAAAATCAGTTTTCAAAAGAACTAATTGTTAAAACAGGATTATCTGTTTTGCGTTCGGAATCTTTAACTGATAATTATAGGGGAAGAATCATTTTTCCCATTCACGGAATTACCGGAAAAATTGTTGGGTTTGGTGCCAGAATCATTGGCAAAGCATCATCAGGTCCCAAATATATCAATACTCCTGAGAATGAAGTCTATAGCAAAAGTAAGTTGCTCTATGGCATGTACTTTGCCAAAACAGCTATTGATAAGGCAGATGAATGTTTATTGGTGGAAGGCTATACCGATGTAGTGAGTTTACATCAGGCTGGAATTGAAAATGTTGTTGCCAGTGGTGGTACTTCGTTAACAGTCGATCAGCTTCGGCTTATACGAAAATATACACCCAATATCACTATTATTTATGATGGTGATCAAGCGGGTATAAAGGCAGCTTTGCGGGGATTAGATTTAGCATTGGAAGAAGGTTTGCAGGTTAAATTAGTGTTGATACCTGATGGAGAAGATCCGGATAGTTATGTAAATAAAGTAGGGGCTTCGGAGTTTAGAAACTTTATTCAAACGAATAAAAAGGACTTTATCCTGTTTCAACTGGAAGTGATGTTGCAGGAAGCAGGATCGGATGTTAACCAAAAAAGTATAGTAGTTAACCATATTGCTGAAACCCTAAGTCGATTAAATAAATTAGAAGATTTTACCCGACAGCAGGATTATGTTCGACAATGTGCCGCAATATTGAAAATTGATGAAGGCGGGCTCACTTCACTGGTGAATAAATATAAGCGGGAGAAACTGAGTAAGGACGATAAAAAGATGGGGATAAATGAGCAGGGCTCAATTGAAGCGATTGGTCAGCAACCCCCACCCCCACCTGATGCAGACAGTACATTGGATCTTCTTGCTCCGGATGAATTACCTGAAAAAAATATAATTCGAGTATTATTGTTATATGGATTACAACCGTGGGACGTTCAGACAAGTGTTGCCCAATATATATTCAGTGAGTTGATGGATTTTCAGTTTGATATACCGCTGATGGATAAATTCTTTAATGAATATCAGCAACAATTTCATCAAGGTTTGGATCCCGGAATATCTTCCTTTATGTATCATGAGGATGAAGAGATTAGAAAACATACACTTGACATTGCCACAATACCATTTGAGTTGAGTACACGTTGGAACGAATATTTAAAATCCCGACATAATATTCACACTCTAAATAGTAAAGGTGATGTAGAGCAAAGTGTTAACTATTTCAAATTGCGAAAAGTGAAAAAAATGATAGAAGAAAATCAGCGGGATTTAGAAACAGCTGCTCCTGAAAAACTGAAACAGATTTTAGAAATCCACAAACACCTTAAGCAATTAGAGATTTCAATTACGAAGCAAATGGGTGCAGTAATTGTTAAGTAAAAGATTCCCTTTGTTCTAGCAGCATATCTGAGTAACTATTGGAAATCAGGTCTTCATTTCTTATTTCAAGTGCATGCAAATAATATGCACAATCTGCCTGCATACTTTCCTGTGTGAGATTGGTATGATGCAAATTGCTAACTTCAATTTCAACAAAAGTACCTAACGACGGTACTTCATCTATATGAAATTTGGTATGTTCGATAAAAAATATTTTTCGTTTTTTTTCAACGATTACTTTAACTGGCAATGCGGCCATCAATAATGTTTCTAGTGAAGGGCCTGATTGAACGGGAGAAAGAAAAAATTCAGAAGTTTTGGGACCTTCCCCATCCTGGCGCTGATAAAAAATAAGGTTATTTTCAATACTTCCCTGCCGTAACTTTAATCTTCCGGTTGGAACAGTAAAATAAGTATCTCTTTGATGATCGGTGCCAACAAAGCGGGCTCCGGCATCTAATAAAAAAGCTTCCACTTTTTCAGGGTGAAAGCAGCGGGCTTTGATTTCGATATTAATTGCCGACATTACTTTTCGGCGGGATTTAATTTACCAGCTAATAAACGCTCGAGGGCTGTTTCCAATCTGATTTTTCGGGTTTCCTCTTTTTTTGCAGATTCAATCCAGCTAACATATTCCTTTTGATTGGTAACAGGAAGTGAAGTGAAAAATTCCTGTGCTTCTTTATGTTTGGTAAAGAGTTTTCCTAATTCGATGGGTGGCACTACCAGGCTTTTATTAAACGAAATTGAATCCGAAACTTTGGGTTCAGCAAACGCCCGATCCTGATTGGGCACCTGAGAGGCTTTCACAAATCGCATGGCAGTCCAAACATGATCTAAAATTACCTGTCGAACACAGGTGTAATCTTTTTTATATAATTCTTCCCAACTGCAATCTCGGTTTAAATCGCTTACAATTTTACTGGCAGTTTTAGGATACGCAACCCACAATTTTGTTTCTTCATGAATTGCAGGAAAAACTTCTTTTAAGATGTTATTGAGTTGGTGCTGACTCAAAGCAAAAATCATTGCGAAATCAACCTTACGTGCTTTTAAAAGCGGTGTAACATTTTTTGCGTAATTTAATTTTGCGAATTGTTTTTCTACAGAAGAGGGCAATCCTTGAATCAGGATATTTTTCTCATCTTTCAACTGTAATTTTTCAAAGATGGGCTGATTATACATAATACTAAAGCGTTCTAATGAAATAATCGGGATTGCAAAGTTAAAAAAATGTTACCGAATTATTGTGAATAATCGGTGAAAACCGGACAAAAAAAAGCTAAAAATGCAGTATTTATGCATATTTCAGCCGATTGCTACTCGCAGCAACCATGAAAATGGGTAATTATTTTACTGAAACTAATCTTGTGGATTCCGGTTTTTTCGGCGCTGAAGGGGGATCTTACTTTCGGTTCCGCGTAAGATTCTTCCGATATTTTTTTGATGGGTCAGTATCACCATGAGTGCTACCAATATTGCAAATATTCGATATAAAGGTTCCCTTTCATTGAAAATAAACAGAATGAAAACCATAAAGGAAATACCAGCTAAAATAGAACTGAGAGAAACAAAACGGGTGAGAAATAGTACCAGTAAAAATACCCCAATACAACACAGTGCTACCAATGGCTGAATCGCGATGGCCATTCCAAGTAATGTTGCAACACCTTTTCCACCCCGAAATGATGCCCAGAGAGGAAAAATATGACCAATAACGGCGGCAAGACCCAATGCAATCATAAAATTGGTTCGTTGCAATTCGTTTGATAAATAAAAAGGGATAACAATGTATAAAGAGGTGGCAACTACTCCTTTGATTACATCCACCATCATAACAATGGAACCCCACTTAGATCCCATTACTCTAAAAGTATTGGTCGCACCTGCATTTCCGCTACCATAATCTCGAATATCGATGCCGTAAACCGACTTACTAATCCATACGGCCGTGGGGATTGACCCAATGAAATATGCCAGACAAATCAATAATAACTCGTTCATATTCAACTATTTTAATAAAATAGGTATTTAAAGTTACGAAATTATTATCAATTTTCAACTGGCAAGGTAAAAGCGATAGCTAGCCAACCATTTTTATCCCGCCTTTCGGTTACCTGTAATCCTAATTTATTACAAAAATCTGTCATCTCATATTCATCCGTAACCAAAATTCCACTGATTATCAATTCTCCCCCGTGTTTTAGCTGATTGATTAAGGATGGCAAATGTTCTAATAAAATATGTCTGTTGATATTGGCAACTATATTGTCAAAAGTTCGACCTGGAACCGGTTTATCAGATAAATGAATCGCAATTTGGGAAGCCTGATTTATTTTACAATTTTCCATAGCATTTTCTATGCACCATTCATCGTTGTCTACTGCCAGGATATCAATAGCACCTAATTGATGGGCCAGAATTGCAAGTATACCAGTGCCAGAACCAAAATCAAGGAGCGTTTTATCTTGATACATTCTTGTTAACATCATTTCCATCACCAAAGATGTGGTTGCATGGTGACCGGTTCCGAAACTCATTTTTGGAGTGATAATTATTTCTCTCTCTACTGCTTCAAATGGGGGATGAAAATTAGCACGCACTCCTAGCTTGTTACCAAGTTGAATGGGTTGAAAATTATTTTCCCATACCTCATTCCAATTCGTTTTATTAATAATTGATTCTGAATAAGTTAAGTTAAGCTGATTCAATATTAATTCAATATCTGATGATTGGTAGTCAGATTCTCCAATGTAGGCAATTAGTTCTGTATCCTTTTGTTCAAATCCATCAAAACCAGCTTCACTTAATTGAGCAATCAATAATTCTTGTTCCTCGGGAACAGAAACTATAGTTATGGCTATTGTGTTCATAATTAGTGGAATGTAGCGTCAATCGCCTATAATTACAATCTAATCCAAAAAAAAGCCCCATTAGGGGCTTTACTATATGATTAGGCTTCTTCGCCATTACCCGGTACTTCCTGGTCTGAAGAGCGGGGTTTCATTTCTGGCTTTGGCATTAGGGCTTTGCGGCTTAGTTTAAATTTACCAGTTTTTGGATCTAACCCAACCAGTTTAACTTTAACCATATCCCCTTCTTTAAAAATCCCATCCATATTTTCCAATCGCTTCCAGCTGATTTCACTGATATGAAGTAAACCTTGTTTTCCCGGCATAAATTCAACGAAAGCACCGAATTCTTTAATTCCTTTTACCGGACCTTCATATACATCACCTACATTTGGAACGGCGGTGATTCCTTTTACCCAGCGCACTGCTTTATCTAAACTTTCCTGATTGGCAGAGAAAATACTTACTTCACCGGTATTGCCTACTTCTTCAATATTGATAGTCGCGCCAGTTTCGCGTTGAATTTCCTGAATAATCTTACCTCCAGGTCCGATAACTGCACCAATAAATTCCTTATCGATAATCAATTTAATCATTCTGGGTGCATGCGGCTTCACATCTGCACGGTGTTCAGGAATGCACTTGTACATCGCATCTAGGATATGTAGTCGGCCATGTCGAGCCTGTTCCAATGCTTCCATCATAACAGCCATGCTAAGTCCATCCACTTTAATATCCATTTGCACACCACAAATACCATCACGGGTTCCGGTAACTTTAAAATCCATATCACCTAAATGATCTTCGTCTCCCAGGATATCGGTTAAGATAGCATATTTACCATCTTCTCTTGTTATCAATCCCATGGCAACGCCACTAACGTGCTTTTTAAACGGTACACCAGCGTCCATCAATGCAAGTGATCCTGCACATACGGTAGCCATAGAAGAGGAACCGTTACTTTCCAAAATATCACTCACCACACGCACCGTATAGGCATATTCATTTCCCGGCATCATTTGTTTTAGACTACGCAAAGCAAGATTGCCATGCCCTACTTCTCTTCTACCAGGTCCGCGCATCATTTTTACTTCACCCGTTGAAAAAGGTGGGAAGTTGTAATGGAGTATAAAGGGAGAATATTCTGATTTAGCGGCACTTTCCAGTAATAATTCATCCAACTTGGTTCCAAAAGTAACTGTAGTTAATGATTGGGTTTCACCTCTTGTAAATAATGCCGATCCGTGAGGGGATGGAAGCGGTTCTGTTTCCATTGCCAGTGGTCGAACTTCGTCTAATTTTCTTCCATCTAAACGAATACGATCATCCAGCATCATATTTCTTACCACTTCCCATTTCAAGTCTTCGAAATATTTTTTGGCTAATTTCTTCTGAACATCGGTTAATTCAGTTCCCAGATGTTCCATCAGGTCATCTTTTACCTTACTGAAGGCTTCGGAACGTTCGTTTTTACCAGATCCCTTGCGGGCAATATCATATACTCTTTGCTTAGCAAAAGCTTCTACCTTTTCGTGCAATGTTGAGTCGGAATCAGGTTTTTTATAATCACGTTTTCCGCTTACACCGGCCTGTAAACGCAATTGTTCCTGAGCTTTGATTTGTACTTTTATTGCATCATGAGCAATTTCGAGTGCTTTCACTAAATCTGCTTCTGCACACTCCTTCGCTTCTCCTTCCACCATCATGAGATTTTTCTCTGTTGCGGCAATCATAAAATCCATATCTGCAGCAGCCAGTTGTGTACGGGTTGGATTAATTACAAATTTTCCATCTATCCTGGCAATACGAACTTCACTAATAATTTCTTTGATTGGAATATCAGATACTGCTAATGCTGCAGATGCTGCAAGACATGCCAGGCTATCTGGCATGATTTCGGGATCACTTGAAACCAAGCTAATTAGCACCTGTACATCACAGAAATAATCTTCCGGAAATAACGGACGCAATGCACGGTCAATTAAACGACTGGTTAATATTTCATAATCATTCAAACGTGCTTCTCTCTTAAAGAATGAACCAGGAATTCTTCCGGCAGAAGCAAATTTTTCCTGATAATCTACAGATAATGGGAAAAAGTCCTGACCTTCTTTTGGTTCTTTATTTGCTACAACTGTAGCCAACAATACGCAATTACCTTGGGTAACGGTAACTGCTCCATCGGCCTGGCGAGCTAATTTGCCGGTTCCAAGGGTAATGGCAGGTTGACCATCATGTTGAAAATCGACATTAATTTTTTGTGATAACATATACTATTTTTAATAATCAAAATGGAAAGCTAACTGGCAGAATGCACCATCAGCAGGTAACACTTCAAACAACTAAACCCAACCGGTATTTGTACAGTTGGGTTTAGCGAACAAAGTTGAATGAGATTATTTTCTTAATCCCAGCTTTTCAATCAATGCGCGATAACCCTGCAAATTATGCTTCTGCAGGTAAGACAATAATCTTTTGCGTTGACCAACTAGGCGCATCAAACCTCTCTGGGTAGAATGGTCGTGCTTGTTAGCCTGTAAATGACTGGAAATTTGGGTAATTCGTTCTGTGATGTGAGCCACCTGCGCTTCTACGGAACCGGTGTTGGTTGCACTTCCGCCGTATTGGGTAAAAATGGCTTTTTTCTGATCAATTGTTAAATGAGGCATCTGTAAAATTTTAAAGACTCCGGAAAATTTTCTCTTTTTTTATCGGGTGCAAAGGTAATCAATTTAACGGGAATTTCTAGGAATTGAGTACATTTTTTATTGTTTTTTCCGAAAAATGAGCCATAGTCAACTGAAAATGAGCTCTTCATGCAGCAAGAGTTCTTTACATTTGTCTATACCCTATAACTATCTAATTCAAATTATGTTTGGAGTTACCATTTTGGGAAATAACTCAGCATTGCCTACTTATGGCAGGCATCCTACTGCTCAGGTGGTAACATTGAAAGATCAACTTTTACTAATTGATTGTGGTGAAGGAACGCAGCTGCAACTTTCAAGGTATAAAGTACGCATAGGTAAAATTAATTATATATTTATATCTCACCTTCATGGAGATCATTATTTTGGATTGATTGGATTATTAAGCAGTTTTGGGTTGCTCAACCGCAAATCGGAACTTACAATTATTTGTCCGCCTGAATTACCCGCTATAATTCAAATTCAATTAGATGCTGCTCGTATAAATCTAAGTTATCCTATACAATACAAAGTGATGACTGAATCGGGAACAGTAGTAGAAACCAATCATTTTCGAATGGATTGTTTTGCTGTTTCACATCGGATTAGTTGTTGGGGTTGCTGGATAGAGGAAAAGAAATTACTCCGAAAAATTAATAAAGAACAGGTATTGGCGTATAGAATACCTTCATCGTACTATCCGAAATTGCAAATGGGTGCCGACTATCATTCAAGCGACGGCAAAAAAATAAAAAATGAAGAACTCACTTTACCTGGTACCCCACCCCGATCTTATGCGTTTAGTTCTGATACCTTGTATATGCCCGAACTTGCGACCAGACTAAAAGGTGTTAGTCTTTTGTATCATGAATCAACCTACTTACAGGATTTGCCAGATAGAGCAAAGGAAAGGTATCACTCTACTACGGTTCAGGCAGCTTCTATTGCATCAGCAGCTGGGGCAAAACATTTGATTATCGGGCATTTTAGCAGTAAATACGAGGACATTTCTGCTTTTGAAAGTGAAGCAAAATCAATATTTCCAAGTACCAGTCTGGCTTTAGAAGGCGTTACCTACTTAGTAAAATAAAAGAAAGTCTTAGTCGAGAATTTCAGTGTCTTTTGGATAATGAGCTTTATTAAATACGAAGCTGTTCTCTGGAATTGCAGCGTTGAAATTCATGTTTTGAATTTTCAATTCAGTTATATTGTTGCTTTTATCTAAGATGCGTGCGCGGGAAATGTTGCTTTTTGCCTTATCAACGAATAGATTTACTTTTTGAAAATTTTTACGAGTATCGATGGGTTTCATTTCAATTTCATAGAAAGCACCTGGGGTTGACAAAAGTTTATAAGTAAAATCTTTATCGTAGGCACCGGAAAGTAATTTTTGGGGGTTCAGTGAATTGCTGCTTTCTGCTACAGTTGTTTTTGTTATAGTTTTATCACCATCATAACTATAAACATTTTGTCCGTCGCAGATAACTTCCATTTTACCCTGTTTCATCAGGTATTTTTCACCTTTCATTAGTACAGAAATGGCTTTTGATCCATTTTGCTTACCCTTACTACTAATTGAAACCAGATTACAGGATGCGGAAATGCCTTTAGCAGATTTCACTTTAGCGCCTACTGCATCCAGTACTTTTTTGGCCGCGGGATCATTTTGGCCAACTGCAACCAATGAAAAGGTTGCCATAAATATCATCAGCAATGCTTGTTTCATGCAGTTTATTTTTTCGGGCGTCCAAAGATACATTATCTAAGAACTTTTATTGAAGATTTCGGTGAAATTGGAAAGTTTCACCTGAGAAAGGCTATAAATGTTGTAAAAACTGGTTCAATTCTGCCTCAGTCTTAAACAATACATCTCTCGCTTTACTCCCTTGATTTGCACCTACAATCCCAGCAGCTTCCAGCTGATCCATTAACCTGCCGGCTCTGTTATATCCCAATTTCATTCTTCGTTGAATGAGAGAGGTAGAACCCATCTGACTATTTACTATCAAGCGGGCAGCCTCTTCAAAAAGGGGATCGCGATTACTGGAATCAAAATCTTTTCCTTCCAGTTCTTTTTCATCAACATATTCAGGTAAACGGAAAGCTTCAGGATAGCCGGGTTGTTTTTCGATAAACTCGCAAATTTTTTCTACTTCAGGAGTATCCACAAATGCACACTGCAAACGGGTAATTTCTCCTCCGTAACTAATTAGCATATCCCCTTTTCCTATCAATTGTTCGGCTCCTCCGGCATCCAATATAGTTCTACTATCTATTTTGCTGGATACCTTAAATGCTATTCGAGCTGGGAAATTTGCCTTAATGGTTCCTGTAATAATATTAACGGATGGTCGCTGTGTGGCAATGATTAGATGAATGCCAATTGCTCTGGCTAACTGAGCCAACCGCGCAATAGGCATTTCAATTTCCTTTCCTGCCGTCATAATCAAATCAGCAAATTCATCCACAACCAAAACAATAAAGGGAAGATATTGGTGACCTTTTAAGGGATTCAATTTCCTTTCAGTGAATTTTTCATTGTATTCACGAATATTTCTACAACCTGCTTCTTTGAGCAAATCGTAGCGATTGTCCATTTCAATGCATAAGGCATTCAAAGTATGAACTACCTTTTTAGTATCAGTAATTATAGATTCTTCTTCACCTGGTAATTTAGCAAGAAAATGTTTTTCGATTACCCGATATAAACTTAATTCTACTTTCTTAGGGTCAACCAATACAAGTTTTAATTGAGAGGGATGTTTTTTATACAGCAGCGAAACCAATAAAGCATTCACTCCAACCGATTTTCCTTGTCCGGTAGCACCTGCCATTAACAAGTGAGGCATATTGGCGAGATCTACTATAAAATTCTCGTTATCGATTTTTTTACCGATTGCAATGGGCAATGAGTAAGAATTAGATTGAAATTTATCGGATGCCAGCAGGGTTTTCATACTTACAACCGACTTTCGAACATTGGGAACTTCAATACCAATCGTTCCCTTACCGGGTATGGGAGCAATGATTCGAATGCCCAATGCTGCCAGACTCAATGCGATATCGTCTTCTAAGTTTTTAATTCTGCTGATGCGAACGCCGGGTGCTGGAACTATCTCATATAGGGTAACGGTTGGACCAACTGTAGCAGCTATTCGTTGTATGGAAATATCATAGTTTTTAAGTGTGGCAATAATCTGGTTTTTATTCGTCTCAAGTTCCTGTGGGTCATGCACAATTTTTTCGCTTCCATGTTGCTCTAATAAAGAGAGGGAAGGATATTTATAATTTTTCAGATCGAGGGTTGCATCATATTTGCTACCGATGGTGCCAGTTTTTTCGGATAGGGTTTCTTTTTTCTCTTCAGAAGTTTCTTTAATTTCTAATTCAAGTGGTGCGCCAGAAGCATTTACAAGTGAGGAAGAATTCAGGAGTACCTCATCTTTTATTTCTTCATCTTCCCATGTATCATTTGCCAATGCCTCCGGATTATCAATCTGAGTATTGGGAGATGATTTTTCTAAAAAATCATCATGAATAATCAATTTGGCACCTTCTAATGGGTTTTCAGAATCATTTTGTTGATTCCATTGCTGGAAAACTGGTTTTTCATCATCTTCGGGAACTACATAGGAATCATTTTCTGCAAAATCGCTTTCATCATTGATTCCAGTATTTTTGGATGAAGCTGTTCTTGTAGGCAATGTAAAAACCGGATTAAATCTCCAGATAAAAAATGCAAGACAGGTAGTAATCAGCAGGGCTGCTGTTCCCCAAAAACCTAACCAACCTTCTACCCATTGCAATATCCAGTCACCCACTGCCCCTCCCCAGGGAAATCCATTGGCCGGAATCGCAAAACTAAATGTAACACTAAAGATCACTAATCCAACAACTACATATTTCAAATTTCTGGTAATGCGGAAAATTTTAGTATCAAAAAGCCAATTCACTCCCAGTACAAAAAAAGTAGTACAAAATAAGTAAGAAGCCAATCCGAAACCATTGTAAATAAGTTGATGGGCAACAAAAGCTCCGAATGCACCCAACTGGTTTTCCATGTGCAATTTTTTCACCGCAAAAATTCGAATACCCCATTGAAAGAGCTTATCTTGATCTTCTTGCCAGGTGAAAATATAGGAGGTAAATGCAACCAATAGAAAGGCGGCCAGCAACAGAAAGAAAACGCCTGTAACTTTACCGGTCCGTTCATCCCGAATCACTTCTTTAACAGAAATATTAGTTTCCTGATCGGGGTTTAATTCTACCGGATTGGGAGCTGGTGGAGCTTTTTTCTTTTTGATTGAATTAGCCATTGTAACAAATATAAGCTATCCCCAATCCTACTGCAAGAATCAGGCCTGTATGTGCAAAACTGAAAATTCGGGAGTTAGTTTTCCACTTTTTTGCCTAACCGTAATAATTGATATGCCAATACCAACCATGCAAAGATGTAGGCAATTCCTCCCAACGGGGTTATCAATCTTACAGATACTGGTATAGAAATATTGCGGGATTCTAAAATAAGATTGAAATAAATCGACCCGCCAAACAGCAAGATACCAAGCAACATAGCATTCACTACCGGCTTTGTGTTCAGTGAAGGTAATTGCCCTTGCAAAATACCCACACAAAAAAGAGCCAGTGCATGAAATAGTTGATATTTAATTGCCGTATCATAGCTATGCAACTGTTTTTCTGTTAGCACCTGATTGAGTGCATGAGCACCAAACGCTCCCATTGCCACAGAAATTGCTATTAATAAAGCAGCAACAGCTAAAAGGCGGTTATTCATACTTTGATAAAATTTTTCTGAATCCTGCGTCACTGATATCAGATCCTGTTAGCCGATGAGCAGACTGATTATAAAATGACATACGTTCATTTAGCTTGTTCTCTAAGTAACCTTTTAGTTCTTCATCAGAAAGTGAACTGATTAGGGGACGGTGATCTTTTTCCAATTTAAGCCGTTCTACCAACACATTTATAGGTTCATCAATCCAAATTGTTATTCCCTGTTGATTCATCCAGTTCATATTATTATGAAAACAGGGGGTACCACCACCAGTAGCCGTAACAAAATTTTTACTTTGTTCAAGCCAGCGCAACATGGCAGCCTCTTTTTGTCGAAAAATTAATTCTCCTTCCGTTTCAAAGATTTCTGAAATGGTTTGTTCTTCGTTTGCTTCAATAAGAAAATCGAGATCATAGCCCCGTAATCTGTATTTTTTACAAATTCGATTTTTCCAGTAGGTTTTACCGGAACCCATCATTCCTACCAGAAAAATTTTCATAAGGGTTTTGTTATTTACTTAAAAGCATTGATACCCGTAATATCCATTCCGGTTATCAGCAAATGAATATCATGGGTGCCTTCATATGTGATAACGCTTTCCAAGTTCATCATGTGGCGCATGATACTATATTCTCCTGTAATACCCATTCCACCTAACATTTGCCGGGCATCGCGGCATATTTGTGTAGCAATTTCGCAGCTATTTCTTTTTGCCATACTAATTTGTTGTGGGGTGGCTTTGCCTTCATTCATAAGGGTACCCAATCTCCATACCATCAATTGTGCTTTGGTAATTTCTGTTATCATTTCTGCCAGCTTTTTTTGCTGTAACTGAAAACCACCAATAGGCTTTGAGAATTGGATGCGCTCCATGCTATATCGCAATGCAGTATCATAACAATCCATCGCTGCTCCCAATGCGCCCCAGGCAATGCCATAACGAGCTTTGGATAAACAGCCGAGCGGTCCTTTTAATCCTTTCACATTGGGTAAAATATTTTCTTTCGGAACTTTTACATTATCAAATACCAATTCGCCGGTAGCACTGGCTCGTAAACTCCATTTTCCGTGTGTGGTAGGAGTAGTGAATCCTGGCATACCTCTTTCAACAATTACCCCCTGAATTTCATCCTGTTCATTTTTTGCCCACACAACCGCCACCTGTGCAAAAGGCGCATTACTGATCCACATTTTGGCACCATTTAAAACAATATAATCTCCATGATCAGTAAAACGGGTTACCATACCTGCGGGATTACTGCCATGGTCGGGCTCGGTTAAGCCAAAACATCCCAACCACTCTCCACTTCCCAGTTTAGGTAAATATTTTTTACGTTGCTCCTCACTTCCATAAGCATAAATAGGAAACATAACCAAACTTCCTTGTACGCTTGCTGTGCTGCGTACTCCACTATCTCCTCGCTCCAATTCCTGCATCATCAATCCATAACTAATATAATCCAATGAGCCTCCACCATATTCAACGGGGATGGTTGGACCAAAACAGCCTAAGTCGCCCAGTTCTTTTACAATTTGTTGCGGAAATTCGGCACGTTGGGCATAGTCTTCAATGATTGGAGAAATATGTTTTTTCACATAATTGCGAACCGATTCACGAATCATCAATTGTTCTTCGGTTAACAAACCATCAACCTGAAAATAATCCGGCGACTGAAACAAATCGGTACGAACAGCCATAACAATTGAATTTAATGTTTAAATAGAGGGCGAAGTTACTAAGAACTTAGTAATGTATTTTTGGACTGCATGTTGTTAAATAAAAAAGCCATGTGAAGGCTGAATGCTTACACACGGCTTACGTACATTAAAATATTAATCTTGCTCTTCCGGACCTCTTCTACCTCCCAATGCTCCGGGTGCTGAACCCTTGGTGCCAGATTGTTCAATTTCACGATTCATTTCATCAATATTAACCGGACGTTCCGTGGTATCGCCCATCAAATATCTTGAGAAATAATCTGCCATTGTCCAGAAAAAATATTCAGTCATATCGCCAAATCCATGCCGTTGACCAGGCAGAATCTGGAAGTCGAAACGCTTATTAGCCCTAATCAATGCATTGGCAACCCGAATGGTATTCGCGGGGTGCACATTGTTATCAATATCGCCGGTAGTAAGCATGAGATGACCTTTCAAGTTTTTAGCGAGATCAGGATTTTTTTCTATAGAATAGGCAAAACTGGTGTCGCCTTTTTCGGAAATGATTTCTTTTACACCATGGTGTTTTTCACTCCACCATCTGTTATAAATTGAATTATCATGGTTACCGGATTCAGAAACGGCTACTTTAAAGAAATCGGGATAAACCAGCATGGCAGCGGTACTCATAAATCCACCACCGCTATGTCCGTTAATACCCACTTTATTGATATCAATGAAGGAATACTGATCTGCTAATTGTTCCACTGCTGCTTTTTTATCGGCCAATCCATAATCTCTCAAATTACCATAGCCATAGTTATGGTACCACTTGCTTCTGGAAGGGTGACCTCCACGGTTGCCCATGGTTACTACAATAAAACCTAATTGAGCCAGTCGTTCGGTTTTATCCATATTTCTACCAAACGACTTATTTACCGCTTCGGTTTGCGGACCAGGATATACGTATTCGATGATGGGATATTTTTTGGTAGAATCGAAATCAAAGGGTTTATACATTACTCCATAAATATCAGTAATGCCATCATCAGCCTTCACTTTAAAAGGTTGTGGAAACTTGTAGGGGGTTTTCATCAAGGAGCTAAAATCAGCCGTTTCGAGGTCCATGATTTTCTTTCCTTCTGTATTGTATAATACAGATTGCGGAATGGTGTTTACCCTTGAATAATTGTCAACAAAAAACTGCTGATTATCATTCATAGAATTGCTATGATCAAAATCACCGGCATTCAGTAAACGTAGACCTGTTCCATCCAGGTTGACCCGATATAAATGGAGGTAATAAGGATCTTCATTCTCCTCTCGTCCATTGGCAGTAAAATAGAGTACCCGTTTTTTCTCGTCGATACCTACAATATCCTCACAATGGAAAGATCCTTGCGTAATTCGGTTTTTGAGTTGGCCATTTTCGTCATACAAATAAAAATGGGCCCAGCCATCGCGTTCACTCCATTCAATTAATTCCTTGCCATCATTCACGAGACCTACCCTTTTAATTTCCACATAAGTATTCAAAGACTCTTTAATTAAGGGTTTAACTGCACCGGTAGCCGGATCGGCAATACAAACATCAATTCGCTTTAAGTCGCGGCTGGTTCGTGTAAAATAAAATCCTTTAGCAGTTCCCAGCCACAAATTTGCCCGGAAATCATCATCCCGATTACTAGCGAGGGAGGGTGCACTCCAAATAGAAAGGGTTTGATCTTTATATGCGCCCGTATTCAGCACTTGATGCGATTTGTTTTGCATGTTGAATAAAGTCAATTCATCTACCGGATGATCTTTTTCACCGGGCATCAAGTATTTATAAGTTTCGAGGGTGGGACGAGGGTCGGCCAGGCTGTTGATTACCCAGAGGTCTTTTACTTTCCTGTTATCGGAGCGCGTCATGGTAAAATACTTCGAATCGGGCGACCAAAGTAGAAATGCAGGTTTGCGTTTGTTTTTATTTTTTTCTTTATCCACGTTGTTTTCTCCACCACCACCGAGGGCACCTTCGCCGTGGTAAGAATAATATTCTACTCCATCGGTAGTGAGCGCATGTTCAACAATGGTGCTATCGTCTTCATTCAATAAAGCCTTTTCGTAGTTTGCTTTATCCATATAGTAAAGATTGAATTTTTTACCAAACACTATCCAATTGCTATCAGGTGAAATAGAGGCCCATTGTGGTTTGCGTTTGGTTTTTTTAAAGTCGGTTAGCTCAGTAAGTT
>Ga0214923_10001795_pt1 | contig 29877 bp, 65 predicted proteins | sample LL1510_MetaG_FD_177993 | JGI IMG/M metagenome (GOLD analysis project Ga0214923, IMG submission 177993) | Freshwater microbial communities from Lake Lanier, Atlanta, Georgia, United States - LL-1510 | ecosystem: Environmental > Aquatic > Freshwater > Lake | place: USA: Georgia | collected...
CCGGCCTCCAGGAGGCCACCACCCCCTCGCTGCTGGCCGACCGGGCCGCGTCGAAAGACCCAGCGTCCAGGATGAAGTGGGCCAGGGGGTCCTTGCCCCCGGCTGTGGTGGCCCCTAGCCCCTGGCTCTTCCGTATCTTGTCGGCCAGGGTCTCCTGTCCCGGCATCACCCAGCCCAGTGCTGCCTCCGGGCGCTTCCTGGAGGCTGAGGGGGACCTGGGGGAGTCTGCTGACGGGACTCTGGACCCCGCGTAGCCCGTGTACAGGGAGTCCATGTCGTTGGAGGCCAGGGTCACCCTTCCCTCCAGCACGACCCCTACCTCGCCCCAGTCCGACTCTAGTGGTTGCCCCCGCCCGAAGAGGTTGACGGACACCTCCCGGCTCCGGTTGGAGGGGTCAGCGAAGAACAGCAGCTGCTCCGGCCGGCTCACCCAGTGCACCTTCGTCAGCCCCTTGAAGAAGTCGTGGTCTGCCTCCGCGTTCCAGATCTTCTTCACCTCCCGCGGCAGGGCCGGCGTCTTCGGCCCCGCCACTGCGGCTCCGGCTCGCGCCATGAAAGTGTCCCTGTCCTCGGACAGCGCGAGCCGCAGGTACTGCTGTAGGGTGTCCATGCGCCTAAGTATCTAAGGGCCGCCCCCTCGGTCAGTACTGCTCGTCAAAGAAACTGTTGCCGGCCTGCAGTAGGCTCAGCTCCAGCTCAGAGGTCGACCCCGTGAAACCCGCCGCCTCGGCCCGGCGCAGGGTCTCCCTGTGCCTCGCCCCCAGGAAGGCCAGGCGGGCCAGGTCTGCACTGTTCGCCCTGTAGGCGTAGCTCGTGGCGACGTCGTCGCCTGACAGCATCTCGCAGTCGTCGTCTGGGTCGTCGGTGTGCCAGCTCTGGTGGAAGGGCGTCTCTGGGTTCTTATGTGTGGACCTGGTGTCGTCGTCCGAGTGCCCGGGACCGTAGGCGTCGTCCAGGGGCAGGGCGTCGTTCTTGCCCGCGTCTTTTATCTTCTTCCACCGCGCCCGGGCCCTGAGAGACACTGCTGCCCTGTCCGACACCAGCCTGCGGGGGTGCGCCATGGCCAGGGCCACCGAGTACAGGACTTCTCCCACCCCCGGCCCAGCGCTGAGGCTGACGCGCAGGGAGCCCCTACACGGGAAGCTGCCCGGCACCCCCAGGTACACGTAGCCCCGCACCGTCTGCAGGACATTAGACGCGTAGGGCACGCTGCTGCTGTTTCTCAGGATCTGCAGCAGCGCCCCCGGGTCGTACAGCACCCCGATCCGCCGCGATGGTGTCATGTATAGCGCCAGGCTCTCGTCCCCCCGCGCCTCTCGGAGGAGGCGGTTCAACACACGTTCAAGTATCCCCTGGTGCTGCGTCATGTTCACTTATGCCCCTCTTGGCCCTCTTGGCCCTTTTCGCCCTTTATCCACTTTGGGTAGGGACCGAGGTCCACGCCTCGCATGCTGTCAGCGAAGAAGCTATACGCTACCCACATCATAGAGGCGCTGTCGCCAAGTCGCTTCCCCCTGGCGGGACCCAGGTCGGAGACCAGGCCCTGGTGATTGCGTTTCAGCGCCTTCAAGAAGTTCTCCTCCGCCGCCTCCGGGTAGTAGACCCAGTCCAGGTAGTCTCCTCCCGCCTCAAGGCCCCAGGCCATCCCATCGTCCTCCGGATCGTCTGTGTGGTATGGGTGTGATGGGTGTGACGGGTCCCCCTTGTCTGTCCCGTCGGGTCGATGGGTCTCCATGTCATCGATTGGAAGTCGATTCTTGCGTTTTGGCCCCGCCCCGGACCAGGCGGCACGAGCCTGACTGGACACTGTCTCTCTGTCGGGCACTATTCCATCCTTGCCGGCCAGGGCGTAAGCCAGGGCATAAGCCTGCTTGCCCGGCCCAGTCACCGATGATACCTCCCATGCCCCCCGCAGGGGACCGTGCTCCGGCGGGGGGCGTTTGACTATCGCCATGGCCACCAGGGCCCCAGCCTCTGCCATGCGACGAGCCATGTCGCCTGGTGTCATCTCAGACGCGGCCTCCGGCGTCATGTCCATCAGCATATTTTTGGTAACATCCACTCTGTAGGCCACGGCCCCCTTCGACTCACCATCGTCGGAGGACGTGAAGGTGGCCGCCGCAAGTCCTGTCGGATCGAGGCCCTGCGACTCTTCTGACAGAAGCAACCGAAGGTACTGCTCTAGAAGTTTCATGCAGGTAAGTATCGAGGGTTCTGCCTATCAGCCGCTGGTCCACCGTTGGGGACTTATGGCTGTCACACCCAGTCTGCGCTAGGGCCCTTGTCGCCCTTCACCAGGTAGTTAGCATCGAAGAAGAAGGCGCCCAACATCTTCATCTGGCTGTCTTCTAACAGGTAGAGCTGGGGCCGTCCCACAAACTCTTCCTTGAACAACCTGTGTGACTCCTCCATTGTTGCCAGGAAGTCTTCCTCCCACCCGGCAGGAAAGTAGATGTAGTCCAGGTAGTCGCCGCCCTTGTCGGGACCCCAGAGGCGCCCGTCGTCATCTAACGTCTGTGTGTGTCCTGGGTGGTCGAACTGCCCTTTCTTATGGGCCGTCAAGTCGTCCAACGGCAGTCGCTGCCTGCTGGGCCCTACCTTAGTCCAAGCGTCTCGCGCCAGAGAGGACACGCTGGCCCTGTCAGGCACCACGCCATCAGGACCCGACAGGGCCGACACGAGGCCGTAGGCCATGGATCCCGGCCCCGCCGTGCCGCACACCTCCCACTTGAAGGTACCTCGCATGGGGTCCGGCCTGATGATCCCTGCTGTCGCGATGACGGCGCTGCCCAGCACATTGTGCAGCTGCGTCAGTTTGATGCTCCTGATCTGGTCCGGGGTCATTTTTTCGTCCAGGGAGTCAAGGATGGCGCGCATCTTCTCCATGTCGTAGACGATCGCGTCGCGGTAGCCGGGCTTGCGTGTGACTGACGCGGCTAAGCCCTGCGTCGAGGGCTGGCTGTACTCGACCAACAGCCTGTGACACACACGTTCGAAGAGCATCATCTGCGCTAAGTATCGCTGTAGAGGGCATACATATTTGCAGCATGCTCACCAATGAAACATCGCTCCGCCGCCTCATCAGGAGCATCATTATCGAAGCAGGGGGAGAGGCGACCGCCCCCGTCAGGCGCATGAAGCAGCGCGTCCCGCAGCAGAGGGAAGAGCAGTTCAGCCCCGAGCGCCTCCGTAAAGTCACCGCGGAGGGTGGCCGAGACGGTGCGCTGCTGTACATGTTGAAGTGCAAGAATGGTGGGACAGCCGCAGAGTTGGGCCAGGGATCCTCCCGTCGGGCCTATGACGTGGTGTGGGACGGCAAGAGGGTCGCACTAAAAATCGCCCTAAATGATGCCGGTGTGGACCAGAACAGGGCAGAAGTAAGCTCTTCGGAGCGCTGGGCGGAGTTCAGCGACATCCTTGCCCTCGTCCGCGACGTCGACCCGCGGTACTCGTGGATCGTGTCGGACCTGGTGGAGCCCCTCGGGGAGGACGACGTTGAAGGTTTTGAAGACCTGTCCGGCGTCGAGTGGGTTAATTTTGAAAATGATCTACGCAAGTACCTGCAGCATGAGTCACAGCACTATGGTAAGCAGCCCGGACGCAAGGTGCATCCATTCACGAAGAAGGTCATCGCTTTCGCCCGGCGCACGAATACGAAGTGGGGTGACCTGATTAATCTGGGGCACTGGGGCAAGACACCAGACGGGAGGATCGTCGTCCTCGACTACGGTTTCACCGAGGAGGTCGGCGCGAAGCACTACCCCAAGAGGGGCCAGCCTGCTCCTGCTGCCGCCCACGATTCGACAGCCACCAAGCCTGAACGGGGTCCGGCCGCCCCGTGACGGTCACTCAGGCGGTATCACAGCGACACAGGGGCGGTGGCAGAAAAATTCCTGCGACCTAAGATTACATTTCTACCATCCTGGGTATAAAGAATAATCAGAGGGGCGGAGGCGACAAGTGACCTGCATCGTCGGCATCGAACAGGACGGAGCCGTCTACATCGGCGGGGACAGCGCTGGCATCGAGGAGGACAGCCTGGCCATCTGCAGGAGGGCAGACGAGAAGGTCTTCGTCAACGACACCGGTGAGTTCATCATGGGCTTCTGCGGCTCCTTCAGGGTCGGGCAGCTGTTGCGCTACGCCCTAGAGCCGCCCGAGCAGTCCCTGAAGAAGGACGACATGGCCTACCTCGTCACAGACTTTGTGGACGCAGTCCGGGCGGTGCAGAGGGACAAGGGGTCCCTGTCCAAGGAGAACGAGCTGGAAGAGCTGGACGCTGCCTTCCTGGTGGGCTACAAGGGGAGGCTCTATACCGTGGAGTCTGACTTCCAGGTGGGCCGGCCGGTAGAGAGCTACGCTGCAGTCGGGTGCGGGGCCCAGATAGCCCTAGGAGCTCTGTACGCCCTGCAAGACACTGGCCTTGACCCAAAGTCGAAGATAGAGGTGGCCCTGTCAGCCGCGGCGGAGTACAGCGCTGGAGTTCGTGGTCCGTTCTTGGTGCTGCAGCTGCCCGCCGAGCAAGAGGCTGCCACAGTCTAAACTAGATAAGATAGCCTCGATCGAGGCCACACCGTGTATTCTGACTGTCATACGGATATATATGTAAGGCCAGCAGCTCGGCTTTTAAAAGATCTATCACGAAATAAGCACTTCGAACTACGGCGCAGGCCCTCGACTTATATCTTAGAAGACTTTCCGGTGTATACGTCTCCGAACAGCTTGCTTCCGGCCTCTGACAGGACGTAGTCTATATCGTCTCTGTCTAAGCCCATGTGCTTCGCCTGCGGCAACACCCTGTCCATAGTGGACTCGTGGGCTGACACGTACTTCGCCAGCATGTCGCCCTCTTCTCCTGTCATCTCATAGGCGTAGTCTAGGAACTCAAGGCCCTTGGCATTGAAGACCTTGCAGTCGTCAGACGGGTCCTCTGTATGGACAGCGTCGTGTTCAGGCGTTTTCGGGTGGCCCCTGTCGTCTAGCCTAATGCTTCCTCGCCGAGCCGCGCCGGCCTCGTCGCTTATCTTTTTCCACCTGTCGATAGCCTTGTCCGAGATCGAAGTCCGATCCGGCATCAGCCTCCCCGACGGGGCCATAGCCATGGCTATCCCATAGATCTTCTGGCCGTAGCCCGGCCCGGCCGACAGCTTGACCTCATAAGCGTCTGCGCACGTACCTCTCTGCGACTTGTATATGTCTATCTTGGCGACTACGCAGCCAGCCTTGAGCCCCTTCGCCAGGTTGTAAGACGTAGGAGAGACAATATCGTCGCCTCGGCCCCGCGCCGCCAAGATGGCGTCGATAAAAGAGTTGATAGAGTCGGCCAGCTCTCTTGGCTTGTACATGACAGCAGACTTGACAAAGCTGCCGGGGCGCACAGCGACAGCTAGATCTGGGAGGCCATCTACATTGATGGGCTGCAACTTGTCAGCGCCTGCCTGCGTCCTAGGGCCCTTTTGCGTGGGCTGCTTCACCCGAGAGTCTCCACCAGGCCCGACCATGGGCAGCTTTCCAATTTCTTTGAGAAGTCTCTGCAGCACCGCCTCGACGAGTAAAGAAGTCGTGTCCATCTTGCTGCAATTAAGTATGCTTGAAGCGCTAGGTTGGAGGAACACGCCACAGCGTGTATGATATTTGTTGTCCATGAAGAACATCCACCTCTTGCTCCTGTCTACCCTGTTCTTTGGGTTATCTTCGTTCTTCCGCAAGCTGGCAGTCGACAGGATCCACCCATACCAACTTCAGATCGTCGCTGGGGCTGTCTATGCCCTTGAGGTGCCTGTCTGGCTCTACCTGCTTCGTAGCGCCAACATCTCAGGATATGATGCAACCGGCGTGGGGTACGCCTTCCTGACAATCGTTGTCTACGTCCTCGGCGCCGTGTGCTTCAGCACCCTCCTGAAAGGGACGCATGATATCGGTGCGATGACGACGATGGCATCGATGAGCCCCGTGATCACCACGCTGCTGTCTGTCGCGCTCTTAGGTGAGAGCTTCACGGTCAAGAAGGCGATCGCGACCGCGGTGATGCTGGTCGGGCTTGCCCTCTTCAACCTGTAGCGGCCGTCGTATAAACGACGCCGTCGTGCCACGTGAGACCGCCGTCTGTCCCAGAGGTGACGACGTAGCTCCGCCCATCATTTTCAATGATGAAGATTGCGGGCTCGTGGTATCTGTACCCTGCGCCGGAAGTCTGACCCTCCCTGAACTTTCGGAGCCTGTCGCTGACAGCTCGCTGCAGGGCTGTCTTGTACTTCCCGTGAGCCCGCAGCAGACGTTCCATCCTACGGTACAGCTTGCCGAGCTGCGCTCCTCCCTCGTCACGCATGAGGAAAGTGAACTTACCGTAGTCCTTGCCCCCCACGAGATCCTCGGCCATAGTCGACGTGCTGCCGATAGAGTACCCGTCACCAGAGAACTTTAGGAGAGTATCGTCTCCGACGTCGACTATGAGGTCGTAGTAGGAAGACTTGCTCTTGTCGTCCGGTCGCGGGAAAGATTGCGCTAGGTTCCAGAACTGGCGCGAGACGTCCTGCCACATGCCGAAGAGCTCGCTCGTGCGACGCTCCAACCGCCGCCAGTCCCGCATCTTCTCTGGCTTGATGCCGACCTTTCCCGCGTACCCTGTGAGGAAGACGTACCCTCCCCGCTGCATCCAGGGCTCCATCTTCTTGCCGCGCTTCGGACGGACGGGGTTGACGTAGCCGGGATCGAATGAATCGATATTGATGCTCCTCATACGTCCTCGAGGCACGCCATGTCTATCCACCCGACGCCTGACGAAAACACGACGTAGAGCCAAGACGCGTCGTTCAATTCAAGATCGACTCGCTGCAACACTAGCCCGACCTCGTCGACAGGGACCCAGGTCGGCTGCGCGTACGATCCTATCGCCTTGCTGAGCATGAACTTGCTGTCGACCGTCGACGGCCTCGGCCACCGACGCCTGACAATGTCCCCTACGTCCATGTGTACATTATACGGCAGGCGCCCCTTGATTTTCATCCCGCCTCGATGCCTCCAATTTTTCTGGTGTCACTTATAGTTAACTAGTATGGGCTTTAGTTGGCTTGCGTCAGACAGGGCTAAGAACGTCGCCGCCCTCCTTTCGGCGGCAGCTGCGGTAGGGGCAGTGGTGGTGTCAGCGACACGCCCGTCAGCCGAGTCCATGTCCAAGGCGTATGAGCTGCTCAAGGAAGAGATGCGGTCGCAGAGGGCCGAGTTGACTGAAGTTCACCAGAGCCTCATAGAGACGAGCGCTTGGATCAAGGCGTGGAAAGAGTACACGACGCAGCGGGAACATGAGCTTGTGGAGGCGCGTGTCGCTGCTGAGGTGTCGACGACTCAACCGACAAAAAGATCGACCAACGCCTCCCAGAAGAAGCATCCACATGTCCCGAGCTTTTTAGAGACCGCTATGTCGCAGGAGGTCGAAGAACAGGTGACGTCTAGCCCTCCAGCGCTTAAGGAGGTCGTTGTCGTGGCACAGGTGCAGGCTGTTTCATTGGTCGATAGCGGCCCACTGGACTCTCAGGCCGGTGTAGGTCAACTGTCGACCTCGGCGCAAGACGCGTCGGCTCCTGACTCAGCAGGGACAACTAGCCCGCCTGTCCCAGACCCCCCACCTGTTCCTCCCGTGCCACCACCTAAGCCCGCCCTCCCCTCGGGTGACTCTCTCTTTTAAGCAGCGTAAAACCTGGGGGAATTTTCGACCCGAGGCTGCGCTAGAGAATAGTTATTGCTATGTTGACGACACTGCAGATACTAAGGGAGGCTGTAGCCCAGGCGATTGACCTGCCAGGCCACATCGACGACTACACGCTTGAGGTCACGGTGGAAGACTTGGGTGGTCTCAGCGAGGCGAAGTACAAAGGACACAACGTCCAGCTCGGCAAGCCAATGAAGGGCGACGTCAAGAAGTTCAAGGTCTACGTCCGCGACCCGAAGACTGGCAACATCAAGAAAGTCAACTTCGGCGACCCAAACATGGAGATCAGGCGTGACAATCCCAAGGCTCGCAAGAGCTTCCGCGCCCGCCACGGGTGTGGCACGCCACGCGCCTCGAACAGGACAAAAGCGGCTTACTGGAGCTGCAGGATGTGGTCTAAGAAGCCGGTCTCAAAGATAGTCAAGTAATACTTTCGTAGCCGTTCACGAAGTCAGTGGAAGGAGGTCGCAGATGGGCAAGGTCAAGAAGGTATTGGGTCAAGCCTGGGCGTCGCCTGTTACTGCAGTTGGGCTCGTATATGTCCTTGCCCTGTGGGGGCTGGGCTGGTACAGGTGGGTCGGCGTTAGAGAAGACGCTCTAGTCTGGCAGACTGGCGCGATGCCAGGCCTGATGCAGCGGCTGTGGAAGGGCTGGGGCGGACACACCCTCGGCAGCGTCGTCGTCATGAACTGCGACCCAGAGCAGCGACCGCGAACTCTCCAACACGAGCTGGTCCACGTCAGGCAGTGCATGCGACTTGGAGTGCTGCACCCCATAGCCTATGGGATGTGTTACCTTGCCATCTGGGCAGGCTGCGAAGACTCTAGCCCCTACTGGTCTAATCCATTCGAGATCGACGCCAGGAGGGCGTCAGGGCAGATCGTCGACATAGAAGGGACGATACGCAGGCTCAATGAGAAATAGTGACGTCACGCTGCATCGGTGTGAGTCGCACGGAAACTATAGCTGTCCGTCCTTCTTCAAACCGAGGACACCTCGGTTCAACAAGGGGGACATGGCTGTGATTACATCGCCTAACGGTGTCTTTGGAGGCCCTAGTTACCACGGTGAGATCATGTGGTCGACGCCCAAGATATGGAGCTCAGCCTACCACGTTAGCGAAGCGATGCGCGGGGACATCGTCTTGGTGCTAGAGTCGTGTACGTGCCCTAACTCATCGTGGCCTGTCGCAACCTTGATAGCTAACGGGAGCGGCATGCAGGGCTGGATAAACGAAGAAGCCTTAGAGGTGCTGTAAGCCCTACGGCCACATCGTGTCAAAGGTCGACACGAACTTGGGCCAGTACTTGTCGGTCAACATAGACGCGAACCCCCACGACTCAAACGCTGCGCGGACGGCGGGCCAGTCCTTGGTCGGGGCTGAAGACGTCATCTGCATCCGCTCCTCGTCAGTCCACTCAGCGAAGCGGATGAGGCCATAGTTGCGTGCGAAGATGGGCTCCACCTCGGGGCGTGAGAGGAACTCCTCGAGGAGCGACGGGTCTGACGCGATCTTCGTCGCAGTCTTGTCGCCTACCCCCGGCAGGCCCGGGATGTTGTCGCACGAATCACCGCGAAGAGCCTTCCAGGTGACGTAGTCGTACCCAGGCGGTGCTTCTACGTACGACTTCTTGACGGGGTTGTAGAGCCTAACGCTCGGGTGCGACTGAAGGAGCTGGATGAAGTCCGTGTCTGTCGAGGCGACAGTCCACTCGATGGAGGCTGACCCCCGAGAGACGATGTTGGCGATCGTGTCGTCAGCCTCGAACGTGGGGTGACGGACGACGGAGAGCGGAAAGTGACGGGACAGCAGGTCGACGATGAGCCGCTTCTGCCTGTGGAAGTCCTGCATCGTCGCGTGACGCTCTGTGCCCTCCTCGGCCGCCCTATTCGCCTTGTAGGTTGGAAGGGCAGACAGGTTGCCCGTCGGGACGCCCTCCATCACGAAGTAGACTCTATTGGGCCGGTGCTGCTCGACAAGGGCCCGCAGGCCTCGGAAGAAGTTGTAGACGATGGAGTGCTCTCCCTCGGTGAGGCCGACCCGGGCCCGGTGCATCATGTTGTGCGCGTCGATGATCAGTGCCTTCATGCTTACATCTTACAACGGCCTGGCTGGGTTTTTCACCCCATGTAAATCACGGCACCCATTGCGTACAGTCTACTGATGCTAACAAAGTTCTTCCTACTAGGCGCCATCTTCCTCACCTACACCTTAGGGTCGTTCATCATGCACAGGTTCCTGTTCGAGATAGCGATCAACAGCGACTCGTTCCCTTCGCAGGGGGAGAAGACAGGCAAGGAGCTCATGAAAGAAGCTTACTCGTGGGTCCTGTCTGTCCACTTCATGTCGTTGATCTGGCCGATAACGCTGGGCTTCGCAGTCGTCCTGACGCTTGTGTCTCTCCTGCGAGAGCTCTTCACCGTGGGCCGGTAACGTTATCGTACTGGCCCCTCGTATAAGGGTCAGGGAATATGTGGACAGCCTCAGGCTGGGGTGGCACTGGCCCGCGTTCGTCTTCGGGATCAACGGGATCCTCTTCAAGTTCTTCGCCCCACTCGAGGTGGGCGGCCATGCGGGGCTCTTCTTCGGTTGGCTCCTGCCACTGCTGACGTAGGTGTGACACGCCACCCGTCGAGTCTGCGTCAAGCGTCTGCTGAGTGATGTGCATCCTCGACGGCGAGGACTCCATGACAAGCCTGATGTACTGGCGGAGCCTCCTCAAGACTCTGCCCAGTAGTCCATCGGAATGTTCGTCATGTCCTCGATCTGCTTGGCGACGTTCAGGGTAGGAGTGACTTCGTTGCGGGCCCACTTGTCTATGGTGGCCCTCGTCCTGCTGGTAGCCCGCTTGATCTTCTTGACGCCGTCGTCGTGGGTGTCAAGCCAGTGGGCCAGTCTATTCTTTGGGTCCTTGCGCGGCCGGCCGACTTCGCCGTCACCATCACCCGTATCTTCTCGAGAGGAAGGCGACTCTTTCTCAGTCAGCTCCTCTATTACTTCCCTGACGAGGGACCGCAACAGATCGTTAGACATGCCTATTATGTATTGCTGCGTCCCAACTTTTTATAAGTCGGTTGGGGGACAGGTGCTGGCCTGTCCTGGTTGACGTAAGGATCGCTAATGGCGAGGCCCATGTCTCGGGGCCCCTGGTCTATGGTCAGGTCAGTGTTGACGTCATCGTCTTCGTCCTGGTGCAGGACCCCCTCGTCCCATCCCATCTTGCCAAGACTCGACAGCTGCGGCCTGTCAGCTCGGCCCGGTGACAGGGCGTTTCTGATGTAGCCTCGAAGCTCACGTAATCTAACACGCATCCGTCATAGATATTGTCGGGAACCGCAACAGCATGAGCATCAAGTCGCACATAAGGTACTTTAAGAGCCTGATACGTGAAAAGTCAAAGGACCTGACCAGGTCTGGTCACTGGCCTAGCGTCAGGAAACATCACTTAGAGTCCTGCCCCAGGTGCGCAGCGTGTGGCTCCGACAAGCGACTCCAGGTCCACCACATAAAGCCGTTTCACCTCCACCCAGAGCTAGAGCTGAACGACAAGAACCTGATTACCCTGTGCATGGGGTCTAACGAGTGCCACCTGCTAATCGGCCACGGGGACGACTATAAGTGCTACAACCCTAACGTTGAGAGCGACGCGCAGGCCTGTCTGGCTGACCCTATGAAACGACAGGCCCTGGCCGAGAGGGCCAAGCAGAATCGACTCACCGCAGACCCATGACTGCCTAGAGTCGCTTGGTTATCCTGCCACGTGTCATGTCGTAAGGGCTGACTTCTAGCAACACCTTGTCGCCAGGCAGTATCCTTATCTGGTTCTGTCGCAGCTTGCCTGAGATGGTGGCGATGACGCTGTGTTCGCCTGACTCGCACTTGATGTCAAACAGCGTCCCCCCGAGGGCCTCTACGACTTCTCCTCGTAGTTCCATCTTGTCGTCTCTTGTGTTCTTCGTCTTCTGGTTGCTCATCTTGTTGTGTCTTTTCGTCTCCTAACGCCGGTGGTGGCGTCACGGTAATTGCTCCACTGCCCAGCCCACTCGTAAAGCCTTGGGACTTAAGGTAGACGAGGCTGCCTATCTGCTCTCTTATAAACTCTACTAGGTCAGGGTGTGGCACGTTTCATACTTATTCTATAGCCTGAGAGGCAGGAGCTAGTTCTGCAAAATCGTCTAACTCTCCCCGCTGGAATGGGCCAATCGTGCCCGTCTCAGGGCTAAAGATGTAGTAGAATGGATACTTCAACGTAGAAGCAGCCACCTTCGTCGCTCTTTTCTCTACGACTAAAAACACGTGCTTGACGATGTTGTCAGCCACTGACCTGTCGAGGGTCACCATGTCGCCTACACTAATCTCACGCATCTCTCTTGCCCGCCTCGCAGACGACAGCGTCGAGGGTCAAGAATGACGTCGCGACAGACCTGGCGTTGTCGAGCGCAGTCCGGGTCACCTTGACTGGATCGATGATGCCCTCTTGTAGCATGTTGAGGTACTGACCGGAGGCCACGTTATAGCCCCACCAGTTGTCCCCCTGGGGTCCCTCAAATATTCTCTGCACGACGACATCAGGGGAACCTCCCCCGTTGTTGATTATTTTTCTGAAGGGCGCCTGGCAGGCCCTGACGGCGATCCCCACACCGGCCTTGAACTCGTGGTCTGCCTCTTGCAGAAAGCTACGAGAGACGCTGTCGGCGCACCTGACCAGGGCGACACCGCCGCCAGGAACTATACCCTCCTCAGCCGCCGCGCGGGTAGCGTTGAGAGCATCCTCGATCCTGTGCTTTCGTTCCAGCATCTCGACCTCTGTCGATCCACCTACCTTGATGATAGCTACTCCAGACGACAGCTTGGCTATTCTGGCCCTAAGGAAGGCCACCTCGTTTGCGTCCAACGTCACGTCTCTAAGCTGTTCCTTGAGGCTTGCCACGTGCTCTCCTACGTCAGTCGCAGTAGCGCCTGTCCCAACGATGGTCGTAGACTTCGCGTCGACGACAGCCTTCTTGACGCGTCCCAGGTCTGATAACTTCACCTTATCCAGCTGCAGACCCGTTGTGTGTGACACAAATTGCGCCCCCGTCAGGACGCAGATGTCACGTAATAGGAGGTCCTTGAACTTCCCGTACCCAGGTGCCTTGACAGCGACGACTCGTAGGTCGGCCTTCACCTTGTTGAGGATGAGGCCTTGCAGGGCGTCGCCGTCCACATCGTCAGCTATGATGAGCAGCGGCACCCTGTTCTTGACCGCCTCCTCCAAGATGTGCAGGATGTCCTTCAGCGAAGAGAGCTTCTTGTCTGTGACGAGGACGCGGGCCTCGGAAAAAACAGCGTGCATCCTGTCTGTGTTCGTGGCGAAGTACGGCGACAGGTAGCCGCGGTCGAACTGGAGACCTTCGACGTGGTCCAGCGTCGTCACCATGCCCTTCGCGTCTTCTACTGTGACAATGCCGTCGACGCCCACCTTCTCCATGGCGTCTGCTATGATCTTGCCTATAGCCGCGTCGCCGTTGGCGGAGATCGTGCCAACGTGCTCTATCTGCTCCCTGTCGGCCACTACGACGGACCCATCCACAAGCAGCCTCGTCACCTCTCCGACTGCGTAGTCGATGCCCTCGACTAACTTCTTGGAAGAGTAGCCGGCTTCTAGCAGTCGCATGCCCTCTTGGATAAGGGCCTGCGTCAGGACTGTCGAGGTAGTCGTTCCATCGCCAGCCACGTCGTTGGTACGAGACGCCGCCTCTAGGACGAGTTCGGCTCCCATCCTCTCCACTGGATCTGTTGGCCTAATGGCCCGACTAACTGTGACGCCGTCTTTCGTGAGGAGAGGCGCTCCGTCCTTCCTCTGTATCAGGACTGTTCGTCCACGTGGACCCATGGTAGCGCCCACCGCAGCGGCTGCTGCGTCTATGCCAGCGTAGAGTCTTTTCCTTGCGTCTGAGCCGAAGTAGATGACCGTGTCGACGAGGTCGATGCTAGTGTCTTTCTCCATTAGGTTTGTGTGGCATCATATAGCGCAGCCACCGCCTTGTTTATGAGTCACACAATGTTAGTTATCTTAACGTAGAGAGGCTCTCCCTGTTTCCAGGCGACAGCGACGCGTCCCTGTCTGTACTCTTTTATGAGGTTCTCTACGACACGCGACCTGCTTGGGTCGTGTTGCACCTCTTCCAAGTAGCGAAGCAGCTTGGCTTCAGTGAAGTCCCTGAGGACTTTCCTGCTAGACTGGAAGGTCTGGTACTGGGAGATGTGCAGTTGGAACTCGGTCCTCCCCGAAGACCTGTCCTTGAATATCCTGGATGACATCACCTCGCCCATGCTGATAACTAGGCGAGCCGCGGGAGACCTATAGCACGATGCCGAAATCGTTACAGGCGCCGGCGATAGCGAGGTTCTTCAGCTTGAACTCAAACTCGACGTCCACCTCGTCGCGGCGCATGGCTTCGAGCTGCGGCTCTGGAATGTAGTGTACCCTGTCTGAGTGCTTCCTCCTGTCTGTGAAGGAACCATCTTTTAGGGACGGGTCCGTGTTGCTTAGGTGCTGGAGGGGCTTAACGCCGCTGGGCCACGTTCCCATCGTTAGGGCATGGGCCTCTTCTTGGCTCAGGCCACCGTCGTTGAAAACGTGGTGGTGAGTGTCGAGCACGATAGGCGTGCCCGTCAGCTGGTGCACTTCGAGGAGGTCTCCGACCGAGTACGACATCTCGTCGTTCTCGAGGGTGAGGCGGGACCGGATGTTGGTGGGGAGGTCGTTGATGACAGATGCCAGCTCCCTGTGCCTGCCTGCTTTGGCGCCGTGAATGTTGATAGCAGCGTGGGGTGAGAGCGGCGTTCCCATCGCGTCAAAGAGCCAGGCGTGGCCCCGCAGTTCGTGGACTGACTTCGCGACAGTCGCGTCTGACTCAGACGACAGCGAGCAGAATTGTCCAGGGTGGGTCGTGAGTCGAACCCCACGTTCGAGCGCCAGGTCACCCGTCCGCCTGAGCCACGCCTTGACTTCGTCATTGTCCCACAGCTCCTGTGGTACCTGGTCCCACAGCGGCAGGAGAGCAGACGAGACCCGAAAAGAGCGGTACCCATCGGCAACGATCCGCTGGAAACCTGCGAAGAGCGACCGCGCGTTGTGGACGTAGGTGTCTTTCACCTGCTTGTGCGTGTATTTTCCATCACGCCAACGGCCCAGCTGCAGCACCTTCTCGTCCATGATGTTACGGTACGAGACCTTGCCCGACCGAGGGGCCGTTACTTCTTCGATGTAGTGGCAACAGAGACCTAGGGCCATGGTTTATCCTAACACTTTCTGCCTTAGCATTTCACGCTCCGCTGAGGAGCACTGCAGCAGCGTCAACCGCCACACGATCTCTTGCGTGACGCCACCGTCGTCCCACAGGACCTGAATCCTCATGTCGTCGTGCTTCATGACGATGATACCGGTGCTTCCGCCCCTTCCAACGAGGTCTCCCTCCTGGACGTCGAGGGAGTCTAGGCCATAGTTCACGTCTGACAAGTAGGACACCAGTGAGAGGTCCTGCCGTCGGGCGTCTCCTCCCTGAGGACGTCGTGCCCAGTTGGACATTTTTCCCTACCGTAGACACGTAACGTAAACTGCCCCGATCCTTTCGACCCATCGACGGTCCGGTACGTCAACAGCGTAGCGCCTTGACTCTCGTACGATTCTTGAGCGACGAGAAGGGTCTCGTGGCATAGATCGACGAAATTCTGGGACGACAGATCTCCCACGCATCGCCAGGGTGAGACGCCAGCCCGATGTAGAGCTTTAAGCATGTTCATCTAACTTTTTAGAAGCTTTTTTTCTTAAGGCTTCTGATATTTTTCTTCGTGTTTCTTCTGAGTGAGTTTTCCCCCACATACCATTCCCATCCCCCAAAGACGTTAGTTTGTTAGCTTCTGCTATTTTTCTTCGTGTTTCTTCCGAGTGATGTTTGCCCCAAAGTGGATGATTTTCTTTAGAATGATTGTGCTTCCCTTTACTCGATTCTCTAATTTTTCTCTTATGTTCTTCAGTAAACTTCTTACCAAGCTTCGCTGCTCTCATTTTGGCTATAGTTTCTTCGGAATGCTTTTGGGGACCAAAATGTGTTAATCCTCCAATTGCAATATTGTAGCCAAATTCATCATCTCGAGCATTAAAAAATGCTATCCAATATTGCTCAGCTGCGTTTGCTTCTTCTTGCGTTTTACACGTAGAGAGAACTGTGACAACAAAAACTTCTGCTCCGTATTTTTTCAATGCAGGATGAAATTTTCCAACTTTTTGTTTATGCTTTTGAACATTAGAGCTTTTAATATGCCCTCGAAATCTCTTCTCTGCTGTAAATTTAGTTTGCCCTATGTAGTGTTTCCCCGTGATCGTATTAAAGCATGAATAAATGATCATGCTATAAATATTACAGTTCTGGTTTCATGTAACTTATGCTTGACAATATTCACACCAGTGTATCATTCTACCGTTGCCGTCTTTCTGACGTGTTATTTTATGCTCTTGTGGGCATAGATTTTTCCCATAAACCTTAAAAGCAAACTGCGCTTTTCCATTAAATCCCTCTACACTTTTGTAAGTTTTAATTGAGGCTCCCTGAGATTCATATGAAGCTTTAGCGATGTTTATAGATGCCTCACGCAGTTTCACATATTCAAGAGCAGTGAGATCTTTGACTTTTTTCCACGGGTCTATTTTGCAATCAAAAAGAATTTCTGCGCGTAAGTAGTTTCCTACCCCCGCGACACAGGATTGGTCCATTAGAATTTCCGCTAGTGTGCGTTGGGGTTTCCCCAGCATGCGACTCGCGAATATTTCTGGGGTCACCTGGGAGGAAAGGATGCACGGTCCAAGGGTCCTCAGCTTCTTCAGGTGCTCCGCCTCGCCCTTGACGAACTTGAGGGTGCCGAAGTGCCGAGGGTCGTTGAAGAAGAGATGCTGAGAGTCCCGGGTGATGGGGACTCCGCTGCCGTTGTACTCAACCACTGCTGCAGTGTGCTTCGAGGGGGATGTGAACCACCCGCCTGACATGCCGTAGGTGCAGTGGAGGTACCAGCCGGTGTCGAACGCCCACCACATGAACTTACCGTGGGTTCCGACCTCTTCAACGCGGTGCTTGCTGGTGAGAAAGCCTGGTAGGCCCACCGGTGCAGTCTTGAGGTAGCGACCCGCGGGACCTGCCTTGAAGTCGATGACAGCCCTGCCCTCGATCAAGCGTTTCAATCTATCACGCGAATGAGCCAGTTCTGGTCCTTCAGGCACTTGATCGTACCACCTTTCCGTCTTCAGGAAGTCATTTCCAAATTAACTTTAGAAGTGTGCCGTGTGAGCAGCCCGTCTTATAGACGAGACGCCAGCATCCGCCCCCGCCAAGTATTTCTTCTTGATGACCTTACGCAGACCTGGGTTTACCTTCAGGGCCTGCGGCACGATCACGTGCCTGATGAGGTTACGAGAGTGCTTGGTGTCCGCGTTGGAAGGGTCCTCAGCCCAGGTCAAACCCCTACGTGAAGCCCATGACAAAATGTCAGACTTTGGGGTCACTAAGAACGGTCGCACTACGTTTCCCCTGGTGGACGGGATGAGACGTGGCACGCCGTGGAGAGAAGTAAAGATCCACGTCTCCACGGCGTCGTCGAGGTGGTGGCACGTCACGACAGGGCCCTCAATGCTGTGGAGGAACGAGTACCTCTCCTCCCGCCAGTGCTCTTCCTGTGAGAGGCCTCGGGGTGTCTCTGCCCTCTGGATCCTCCCGACCCTGAGCGACAGGCGACGATCTCTCGCAAAATTTGAGACGAAGGACTCGGCCTCATCGGAGGCCTGTGTCCCATGATGGAAGAAGGCCAGCTGCAGGTCGCGACCCCCTGCCAATAAAAAATCTGTGATGGTCACAGAGTCGACGCCTCCGCTGAAGGCTACAGCGCACGTCTTCGGCAGTTGACCTAAAAAATGAATCATGTCGTAGGATGGTGGAACCACACGGACTTGAACCGTGAACCGTCGGATTATGAGTCCGCTGCTCTGACCGATTGAGCTATGGTTCCGTATGTCTGACTATACAGCGTCCCCGGCCAAGTTTTCATCTCCACCATTAGCATTGAACGATAGCGCACGAGCGTGCTCTCTCGCTGTGTTCCTGTGTATTTGCAGGACAGGCTCGATGGAGCCGCCCGCGTCACGTTGGTAGCCACCCGCCAGGTTCCACACGACAGGTACACCCAGGTCGCGGAGGGCAGTAAACACCATCCTGTCACGCATCGCCATCTGGCGTGTCGTCATCCAGCCACCTAGTGGGTCGTCAATGTGAGGGTCGGCCCCCGCCTGGTATAGCACGACATCACAGCCAGCCATGCCCGACAGGATAGCAGTTAATTCTTTAAAGAATTCAGGGACCTGCTGCGGCTGGAAATACTTCTCGCCTGCAGAAAAGTGGACGATAGACCGAGGCCGCCCGAGCCGACGCAGGATTGCGTCTGTGCCGTCGCCCCAGTGCATGTCGCAGTCCAGGATCCCGACCCGGGAAGCGCTTCCCTCCTCGAGGAGGCGAAGGGCGGTCACGGCGAGGCCATTGAAAGTACAGAAGCCAGACGCCCTGTCCCAGGAAGCGTGGTGAAAGCCAGAGCACGGGGCCGCCACGATAGGCTCACCTGCGACAGCTAGCCGCGCAGCTGTCAGCATCGCTCCTGTCGTGTACGGCAGGGACCTCGCTACGTTAGGGCACGTTGTGCCGAATCCGTTCGGCTGCCTAAGCGTCATAACGCTATCGACAAAATTCCTGCTGTGTGCGAGGCACAGCTCACCTAACGTAGCTGCTGTCGGTTCTGTGAGCCGCAGAGGCAGGCCTGCCTGCTGCCAATCAGCCACAACCTGCGCGGGTTTCGCGGCCGACGGTGAGACATAGCCCTGCGCCGGGGCCACCATATTATGGGAGAAGACAACGCTAATAGAGGCGTTCATTTTTGGTTGCTCTTTGTCGCAAACACTTGGTCTAGGGTCATTCCAGCAGTCTTCTTGACGAGCCTCTTGTCGTCGAGAATTTTCATGCGAACAGCGTCGCTAGGCGGTCCGAACTCACGAACAAACTTGAAGCGCGACGGCCGGGCCTTGATTGCATCGTCGACCCTGCTAATATCGTTGGCGGTCATGACGAAGACTACTCCCCTGTAGTCGTTATGGATTCCGTCCAGGGCGTTGATGATGGAGTCGAAGGTGAACCGTACCTGGTCGTGCTTCATCGAGCACTCTCGACCGCTGAAGTAGTTGTCAAAGTCCTCGAGGAGGACGATGCAGCGCCGCGGCACCTCCGCGAACATTCGGGCGATGTCGTAGTTGCAGTATTCAGCGTTGAGGTAGACGACATTGATCGGGAGGGAATACTTCTTGGCGAGGTACTTGACGAACTGGGTCTTGCCGCTGCCGGGTGGCCCATGAAGTAAGAGACCTGTCTTGTTGAGCTCGCCTGACGCAACTCGAGCCACTTCTGACTCCATGTCCTCGTAGGTCCCTGGGTCCATGTACACTTGGGCGCCGGCCGCAGCCAACAATTCTCCAAGCCGATCTGAGCCATTGGGAGACAGCGCAGAAATAGTGATTGCCTTCGCTGCGCCCTCGTCCCGTAGGAATGAGTCGATCCTCTTCCTGCTCCACCTAAAAAATGTGATTGAGCTGACGTCCTCCTTGCCCTTCCACCCGGCTGTCATCAACCTCTCAGCCCGAGAGAAGTAGAAGGGAGTCCCAGACAGGACCACGAGGGAATCGAAGATGTCAGGGTACTTCGGCTCCACCACGTGCTCACCCGACAAGACCCACGTCCACTGCGCCTCCTTCATGATCTTATCGATCAATCTCTTGGAGGTGTCTCCGTTGAGGCGGTAGGTCCCAAGTAGGACGTACTTGAAGGCGGCCCAGACTGAGACGAAGGATGTTCCTAGGAGGCCTAGGAACCCTAGGATGGACAGGGAATTGTCGGGTGAGCTCATGGAGTCTTTCTTACGGCTCGTAGATGATGTCGATGGTGCCCTCGTTTACCTCTTCCCACCAATCAGTGACGGAACCGTATGAGCTGGGGCCGTCCACCGTGTTGACGGATACCCAGAAGACCTCTGGATCATTATCATCAAGCCCGTCGTTGGTGGAACGAGGATCTTCTGCAACGATGTAGGGCGTGTTTGGATAGTCCTTGAAGACGTAGACAGTTCCAACCGCTGGCGGCTCTACGTCAGCCTCGTCAGCAGGTGTGACCTTCTCCTCTCCGTCGTCCATCTCATCGACCCTAACGACCTGGCAGGTCTCCACGTGCTTCGAGACGATTCGACCGGCTGCCTCGTAGGCTTCCTCTACGGTGTTGAAGGTATCATAATCTCCGTCTTCATAGTCTGCCCAACCAGGAACTTCGCTGTTCCAGAAGTCGTGGGTATTCTCGTGGCTACGAAGGGCCCAGCACGATGTGACGACCTGGGGTTCAGCATCGGGAGAGCCGTATGAATCTACTGTGTCGCAGTCGTCGTCCTTCTTCGTTACCTTAACGACTCTGCACTCGATCCCATCATCGCGGAGGTCTCGAGCCTCACTCTTCGCCTCGGCGGCCGTTGACCACTTCAGACGAAATGACTTATCATCATGCCAGTCCTCGTGGTGCTCCCATCCCTTCCCTTTTCCCTTCTTCTCGAACCCAGCACCGTCCTTGTCGGACCACCAGGAAGACCAGTAAAAATCAGGTTGGTCAGCGTCCTGGATCACCCAGTAGGGATACTCTTGTTTGTTGTTTGTTTTAGAGGTCTTTGCCATGTGAGGATGGTACAGCGTGGGAGAGAAATTTTCAATCAAAAGTTCACGTCCGTCATGGCTTCAAGGCACCTCTGGGCCGTAATAATTTCCATCCCGCCAGCCCACACCAAGCTTCTTCTCGCAGACCCAGTCTGGGTTGTCTGGTACTCTGACCTGCACAACCGTCCAAACAGGGTCCTGTATCTTGAACTCTGCGGGGTTGGCACACCAAGCCTCTAGCACGACACCGTCCCACTTTATGTCTGCGACAACAACGTGTGATATGACCTCGCCCTGCCGCATCCTAGCCTCAAAGTGACTGCGTAGTTCGTATGGGAGTTTTTCCACCCTCAGCCACACGCCGCGGCGACGAGACCTACGACGAGGAGTTCCGTACAAAAAAACGTCACTTGGGAGCTGTTTCATGTCAGTTACTTACGATCCTAATTTAGGATAACGCCTCCAAACGCGATAACCACAATCGTTGTCTGGGGCACCTCATCGTACTTCACGAGATCACCGATCTTCACTGATCACCTCCAGGAACTGTGAAGCGCTCCACCCCACCTCACCGCCCACGAGCCATTGAACCCATGTTCCACCGGCATGTGGCTGAATGGATGAAAGTAGAATCCCTTGGGAACCCCTGGGAATGACGGAGAAGTGGGAGATCCCTGCCACACTGTGGAGGGTGGGGCACAGGTCCAGAGGAACCGTGCTGCGGACAAGATCACCGGGCTTCATTGATCACCTCCAGGTTGCTCCTCTCCACCCATCCAACTCCTGCCGGGATGAAAACCTTCACCCAATCCACGATCTCTTCAAGATCGTACGCCGCGCTTCCCACACCTGTCTCGAGGACGAGAGCTGAATCTCCCATCTGGATATCGGCGCCGGTGAGCTGGTAGATCGTGTTCCTATCAGGAAGAGTTGGGCGAAGCGGGATGCATATCACTCTACGGCGGAGGGCTACCAGATCACTCCGTTTCATTCCTAACCTTCTTCACCCCACCGAGCCGGGCGGTCTCGAAGTAGATGATAGTTCCATCCACGAGGATGGACTTGAACTCCCCCTCCGGGGAGCGTAGATCCTCCAGGATCAATCCGGTTACATCCCGAACGAACACCACCCCACCCAGGGGGTTGCATCTGGTCCATCCAATGTTTCCCATCCGACCGGGAGCCTCCGGAGGAAACACCACAAGATCACCGGGATTCATGGTTCCACCAGGAGGATGTACTCGGTTCTCTGGCCATCGATGTAAACTCTTTTGAACATGTCATGGATCCCGATGGTGATCAGGGGTGGAGTTAGGGTTACCTGGTTGTCAGGTTTGGAACGAACCAGATCCTCGAACTGCTCTCTTGTTAGGATTACCTTTTCCATGTTTTTAGTAACACCGATCAGGGTGCCTCTCTCAGGATCTCTTCCACCGTTCTCTCAGGTTCCTCCCTCCGATCCCAACTCCTCCACGGTAAGGAACCTCGTTCATCACGGCGGAGTTGATCCCTTGATTCCAGGATCTCAGTGCTCCACACCTCGGATCCTCCGTTTCGAACCTCACACTCCAAGTTCCTGTACCCAATCCTCTCGGCCTCACGTTCATCATGAGCCGCAACGAGGAGTTCTGTGTGGAACGTTACGCGGTACAGTTTCATGGTTCCACCTTACCACACCCCGATCTCATTTTTCACCGGCCACCGTGATGTGGTTGTTGTGTGGGATCCACCCGATGGAACCGCCGGAGGCTAGAACTCTCAACCACCTTTCCATCCGTGGGTTGGTGTGGATGTTCAAACACAGGAGGAGGTGGTTCACACCGGAAGATAGGTGTCCGGTGCACCCAGGATCATCCTCCACCCGATCCGATGGGATATCGAACAGGCCGTAGGAGGGGCCGGTGTAGATCAGAAGATCGCCGGGATTCAAGCACCACGCCTCACGTTCTTTCCTAACACCTCGCCCCACCGCTGGAGGTACTGCTTCATGTTGTGGAGGTCCGCTGGGCGGGGGTGAGAGAACGGTGGTGATCCATGGTGGAGCTCCAGGCCGCCTTCGGAGGATCGAACCGCGGTGAGGAAGGCATCGTAGATGTCCTCCAGTTCATCCCAGAAGGTATCCCTGGCGCACCATGGACACGAGGCTCCTTTCTCTGAAGCACCGTTCCATGGGATCCAGTGGGCCTCGTGGATCTCACAGTAGCGAACGGCATCCTTATCGTAAGGCGGAATGGAGCTCATCTCTCCGCCATCCCTCGTGTCACCCGGAGGCCCACCAGAATTCTTCGTGTCACTCGACATGGTTTCCACCGTCACCTTTCCCCAGATTATTCCTGAGCCATTGTGCGAGGTTCGACTGGAGGAGCTCCTGGGAGAACTCGATCACCATGCGGGCATCGCTCTCGGTGGGGTAGCGGTTGAGAACCACGAATGAGTGGTCGGGATCGTGGGGATCCTCCAGGTACACCGCCCAGGAGCCGGATGACTCGTGGATGAGCTTGAGGGGCGCGAAGGTGGAGGTGTTCATGGAAGGATCATAAGGAGAGGGGGCGGTGGGCTGCAGTGCTGAAGAGCACGATCGATGCTGCGGCGAACAACTTTCTGAACATCACGCAGACATGATACAACCCATCGAGACAGTTTTACACGCCGGGAGGAATACTTAACGATCGATGAGTGAATCGAGAAGTCTGCTCCGAGAGATGGTGGAGCTCGTCCTAGAGGTGCGGCACAAGGAGATCTACGGGCAGCTGGTCAAGAAGTACGCCAACCTACCCCGGTACGTTCTTCACGACCTGTACCGTGGTACCGACATGCCGCTGCTGCAGCAGCTCAACAACCTGACGTGGAAGAAGATCGTCATCGAGGTCAACCCAGGAGACTTCGACACAGAGACTCAGGCAAAGTTCGCCCAGCGCGAGTTCGGAGCCGTCAATCCAGGCAACTGGTACGTCAGGGACGCGGAGAGGATGGAGACGCAGAAGAAGCTTGCTGCAGAGCGGCCCCAGGGCGGCAACGAGCCGATCGTTGTCGTGAAGAGGGTCGACGGCAAGTACAAGCTGATCGAGGGCTGGCACAGGACCATGAGCATCCTACAGATGGGCAAGAACGGTGGCCCTCCCGAGGGATGGGAGCCCGTCAGGATCAACGCTTGGGTGGGATCAAAGTAGATGCGCTGCAGTGAGTGCCTCAACTGCATTGATGAAGCTGCGCAGAGCACCCTTGCGCGGGGGATTGTATCGGGGTGAGGGAGGTGCCAAGGATCCAGACAGGACGGTCTCCGGGGAGGAGGACCCTGTAGAACTTGTTGGAGAAGTCTGTTTGTTCCACCTCCAGGATGAGCCCGATGGAGTCCTTCACCTGGATCTTGTCGACGTCAAAGAGGCGGAAGGATTTGTCCGATGGGTCTTTTTGGAGGACACGGGCCGATGAGGGGACGTGGACGAGGTCGCCGGGTTTCATGTTGTGAACCACAGGGGAGTCTGGTCGGAGGGGTCTCCGTTGTAGTTGACTGTGATCTCATCGCCGGCCTTGATGTCCTGGATCGCCGTGAACTCTAGGGTGAGGTTCCCTGGGTTCTTCTTGTAGGTCGCGTTGGGAGAGTAGGAGTGGTTGTAGATGGAGCCGAAGCCAAGAGCCAGGGCGGCGGTGTCATCGTCCCAATCGAACCAGTAGTTGTGAACGGTTGAGTCGTTTCGGCAGGCTGGATCCGATTTTAGGAGTAGGATGACGTGAGCGGACTCGATCAGGCTTCCGTGATCTATGGACTCCAGAGCGAAGACGCCGCGGCCTTTGTTAGCCGTAGGACGAACTTCTAGCAACAAGTCGCTCAAGTTACCTCTTCTTCGCATCGTTAAGCACTTCGATGGAGCCTGGAGTGAGGCAGTACTCTTTCACGCCGGAGTGAGTCAGGACATCATAGAACGCGTGCTCTCCGCTCCACTTAGAGGCGCGAGTGTTTAGGAAGATGCCTACGACTGTGACCGGGACTGCGGCGATGGATTCCTGGAAAGTGAACTGCACCAGGTCACCGGGCTTCATGAGACCTCAGTTAACCAGCACTCGTCTATCCACCCTGCGCCGTTTGGGAACAGAACTTGGACCAGGCTGCCCCTGGCTTCGTTCAAGATGATTCCGGCAGTCTTGTCGCCCACCTTGAAGGATGTTCGTTTGTAGACATCGTTAGAATAGACAGGAATGAGGTAGGACCTCCAGTCGGGCCCGTCTCCGTCGTCACCGATGATGTGGGTTAAGACCAGGCGCCCCCGTTTCATCTTGGGGCCTCTGTGAAGAGGTCAGCTGTTGACCAGCCGATGCCTGATGGGAACAGGGCCCTGATCCAGGTCTTGTCGCTCAAGTCGAGTGTTTTGAGCACGAGACCGAGCTCTCTGCACGGGATCTTGACGTGGCCCTTGGTGTAGTCATAGTTTCTATCACCGACCAAGGAATCGTAGATGGTGAAGTGAGTCGTATTAGTATTAGGTAGAGCAGACTGTATAAGCGTACCAGGGGTCATAGTACCATGTTACACCCTTTGGTGGCATAATTTCACAGGTTTGTATGTCGGGTCAGGCTTATCGTAAGGTCCTTCCCATTTCCAAGCTTCTGAGGCACGAAGTCGATGTCTTCGTCGACTTGGAACGGGTTGGGAAAGGCTAGGTAAGTCACGGGCAGGGACTTGCTATTCGCCAGGCCGTGTGAGACCAGCACCATGCCGAGCGTGGGCGAGTTAGACACGACTATGACTTGCTCTTCCCCTGAGTCAAACTTTATAGGGACGTAAGACCTTGTGGATGGTCCGTTCTGTATCGTCTCACCCTCTACGCGGAGCTCATTGCCGGACTGGTCGCCACCGCCGACAGCAGGATTCCAGTATGAGTCAACGACTACCCTCACACTAGTGCCAGACTCTCCTACCAACGCAATAAAAAAACCATCAGGTGCCTCGCCCTCTGAGTCAGAGGCTATTCCACCCTTCATAGAAAAGGTGTGTTCGACGGACCACGGCCTCTCTTTGATGATCCTGTCTTTACCCACAGACTCTTGGACCAGAGAGCGTAGAGCGGCGAGTCGTATCTTCATGCAGGCTAAGTATCTTTATGCTACAGTCAAGTCAGGACGGCATAAGAGCTCTAGGCACGAGTCCAGGACCCACCCGATCGCGTTCGAGAACAGCACCTTTGACTTGCCGATGAGACGCCTCTCCTGCAGCACTACCCCCACAGACCCTGTCACAACACGAGTTGGCCTCCTCGAATTGGACCATACTACTATGTCCCTGCAAGACTCAACCCTCACCAGGTCTCCCGGCTTCACACCACCACGAACCTCTCAGAGTAACTCCACCCCACCACCCCACCCGGACCCAACACCTTCACCTCAGGATCTACGGTTGCATCCCCCTTGTGCATCACCACCTCCAGCACAAGGCACAGGTCATCCCCCTTCACCTCACCGGCATGGGTATCTTTTCCATCTCCCGCCCGGGTGGTGTACAGGAACTCATACTTCTTGAGAGGAACTCTAACAAGATCTCCAGGTTTCATCTTACCCTCTTCAATCCATCCGCCCTACCCCATCCAACCACACCGGACGGTGTCAAGATCCTATAGTAAGTAAACTTGTTCGGATCGAAATAATCAATCCCAACGCCCACAACCAAACCCACATCACCCTCATCCAGGCAACCTACCCTTGGGTTGTGTTCATCCAAGGAACCATAGATCACAACCTTACCCCACTTCGATCTCACAAGATCCCCAGGTTTCATACCACCCTCTCCAGGTGTTCCTCCCACATCCACCCCATCACCTCCGGGAACAACACCCACACCCAGGACTGCTTCCGGTAACCATCCCTAAGCCTGGATCCCAGAACGATTCCAAACACTCCCGAGTTCATGTCCACGTACTGTGGCTTCTTATTCTTATCCTCATCCGGCCAGATCGGGTACCGGTACTTCATCCCCGTGCCCGGATCGATCTTGCTCATCTTCACCCGAACCAAGGAACCACGTTTCATACTTCCTCCTCACCCAATCATGTTCCTATCACTCCGGAAGTTCACCACCACATCGCAGAACAGATCCCACAGGGTATCACCGGTGTGCATCCAGATCCCATAGAAACAAACCCAACAACCCTTCTCGGAAATATCTCCCGGTGTGGAGAAGAAAACGCGGATCGGAAACCTCATCGTTTCACCCTACACCACGGAAGGATGGATTTTCACTCCCCTCATCCACCCGGAACAGGGAGTTGATCTTATCGGAATCCATCCAGTGGATGATCCCATTGGATAGAAGAACCCGGTGGTTCGGCCCCCAGAGATCATCTTTAATTTCGAGGATGATCCCGGTTAGTGGTTTACCGTTCCGGATCAGGTACTCGGATGGGAGAAGAAGTGTTCCGGTGCTAAGCTTCACTCACCACCTCCAGGTGGAAGTTATGGATCCAACCCATCACCCCACGTGGAGTTAGAACCTTGAGGTGGGAGTAATTTCCCTTCCCTTCCACCTCCAGAACCAATCCTATCTCATCCACGTGGAACCTCTCACCGTTCTCGATTCTCACCAGCTCATCATCCTCATACATGTTCACGTAGCTCTTGGCGGATCGGTGGAGCCGAACCATATTACCTGGTTTCACTCAACACCTCCAGCCCCTCGGGGTTCAACCACCCAGGCACCCCACGAGGGGTTAGTATCCGAACCAGATCATCTTGAAACTCTAACACCACCCCGATCTCACCCGCCCACAGCTTATCGATCACCTTCCTGAAGCGTAGCTCTTGTTGGATATCACTCCTCTTCAGCCCGCTCTTCTGGGCCTTACCAACATCTGGAATGAAATCCTTCGGAACATCGAAGATCCGAAGGCATCGGTTTGGGTGCCCAGGAACGTGACGGAGCTGAACCGCATCACCTACCTTCACTCATTCCTCCGCTACGATCTTGATCTGAACACCACACCGCTCCGCCCGGCGGAGCATATCGGCCGTGCCACGGGAGGAAGAAATATCGTTGTGGAAAGCGATGATGAGATCCGGTTTTCCTTCATCCAGCATTCTCTGGTTCCGGATGGGCCCGGCCGCCTTGCCGTGGGAACCCCAATCCGCCGGGAAGGGAACTACCTCGAAACCGAGCTCCGCTCCGATGAGAGCTGCGATGAGATCGGCTCCTTTACACCCACCATGGATTAGGGCGGTACCGCTGGGGAGGGATCTCAAGTGCTCCGCGATGATCTCAACGTTGCTCCAATCTCTGGAACCGCAAACTAAAACTCTCATGCACCTCTTTTATACCAAGAAAAATGATGGATTTCACCGTGTTGTTGAGAGAGTACATCACCTACCTTCACACACCACCTCCCGCCTATCCTCGGGGTTCAGGATAAATTCCTGAATTGTTCCAGGGGATTCCAACAACCGGATTCTGAAAGAATTCTCTGAGATGATCCTGATTGGTTCCAGGGGGTGGATGGATAGTAGGATCCCAAGGATTGGAACCGAATCCATCTTCTGCCCTCGATGGTAACGGGAGATACGAACCAGATCACCCCGTTTCATACCTCCACCTTACCACGGGCGGAGGAAGGTTTTTCACGAAGGGTAACCCTCGTTTACCTTTTGTGCGGGGTATCACCTATCAGTTCGGTACGGAGTACCACCGAGAAGTTCGGTAACAACTCCATCCATCACCCTCAGCCCGGTACCGTTGTAATCAATTTGCTCAGGTTTCACACCAAGTTCCTCAGCAATATCGGTTTCAAGAACCCTGTACTGCCCATATGGATCTCTGAGATTCAAGAATGCATCATGAACATCCTGAGGATCTGGTGAATCACCGCGGGCAAGAGAACCTGGGCGGGATTGAAATGGGGCTTTCAGGTGCGGAGTATCACCGAGAAGTTCGGTAACAACACCATCCACCACCCTCAAACCGGTTCCATTCCAATCAATTCTATTAGGATCCACACCGAGTTCCTTGGCGAGTTTTTCCAGAGGAACCACACCATTCTTATCCCTCCACATCAGGAATTCATCATGAACATCCTGAGGATCCGGTGAATCACCAAAGGCAAAAGAACCTGGGCGGGATTGAAATGGGGCTTCAGTTAACCTCTCCACCTCTTCACGAATGATCCTACGGAGTTGTGTTACTGTGATCTTCATGCCCTTAAGTATTCCCTTCCACCCACTTTTTCACTCCCACCTACTCCACTCCCCACCACTCCACAACCAGGCGGTGTGAGGAGAATCATCCGGGTGGTTCCTATCCAACTCACGGAGGCAGGCCTGGATCACATCATCCTTGATACAACACAGATCGGCCGGATCACCATCACGATCCAGGAGTAGGAGGAACTCGTTGGGTTGGGAGATACTCACGATACCCTCCTGAGGATTGAAGATGAATATCTAAAAATCTTACCATCCATCATCAAAACCCTGTATAGATGGGTTCCACTGCTAAGTTCCAACACCAATCCTAGTGGAGGTACGGAAAACCCAGGATGAAGAACCTGAACAAGATCCCCTGGGGTTAAATCACTCATGTTCCGAGTCCACTCAGGGCATCACAAACCTTGTTCAACCTACCCTCAAGAAACCTAACCCTTAGGTGAAGATCCCGGATACAATCCGATTGTGTTTCGTGCTTCGAACCAAAGGAACCACAGGAGGAACAGGTTAGTTTCTTGATGAACTCTTCCACCTCACTCGGTTCGGAACTACACATCTTGGTTGCACCACACTCACAGGCCCTCATCACCGTAAAACCCCAGTAGATATCATCTTCTGGCCCACGAGGTTCAGTGATCCACTCTGTGATCTTCTCGAACTTATGGCGGTGCTTCGTGGTGCTCATCCTTCCACCTTGCTCCACCCATTATCACAATGGTTACAACCGTGCACATGGGTGCTTGAAACACCATCTTCGTTCATGAATGAGGTGTGCTGAATTGTTCCTGATTCACAACGATTACAAGAATTACTCATGTTCATCCTACCGCCTCCAGCTCGTGTTCGAACCTCCAGGCAAACTTACCATCCTGAAGAACCAGTTTACATCGATTGGATACTCCATGAAATTGTTCGATGGAGAGTATGATTCCAAGGCCCGGAGGATCCTTTGGATGCCATAGATCACGAACTCGAACCAGATCCCCTGATTTCATTCCACGGTTTCCCAGAACCTTTCGATGTTTTCCGCCGGCCATTCCAACAGGTTACCTTTATCGGTAATCATCCGGAAAAACCTGTAGTTTTCCACCTCGAATTCCTCCACAATCAACCGTAGTTGGATTCGCATTTTTTCCGTGGGCGGAACCAAACGTATCAAATCACCGGATTTCATAGGTTCATCCTACCACAGCACGTTTGGGCTTTTCACCGTACAGTTCACAG
>Ga0214923_10001796_pt1 | contig 29866 bp, 31 predicted proteins | sample LL1510_MetaG_FD_177993 | JGI IMG/M metagenome (GOLD analysis project Ga0214923, IMG submission 177993) | Freshwater microbial communities from Lake Lanier, Atlanta, Georgia, United States - LL-1510 | ecosystem: Environmental > Aquatic > Freshwater > Lake | place: USA: Georgia | collected...
GATTTCTTGGAATCATTGCCGCATTTTTGTTCATCGATGAAAACGATCCAACTTTATATAAGTTGGCTTTCCCGTTAGCCGGATTATTTGGATGCGCAATCATCACTTCAATTGTTCATCCCGCATCTCGTTTTGCGCCAATCTTAAGTAGCAAGCCATTTGTTTGGATCGGTGAGCGTTCATACGCAATTTATCTGTGGCACTGGGTAGTTTTTCAAGTTACCCGACCAGATTATGATCTTGAAGGATCACAATGGGCTCTCTACACATTGCGTGTATTAATCGTTTTTGCCTTGGCAGATATTTCACTGCGCTTAGTTGAACTGCCTGTTCGTACCGGATTGATTGATTACTGGTTTAAAGGAATGAAATACCGCACAAAGCGGGTGCAATTGCGCCAAAAGGCTGGTGTTGTCTTAATCGTGCTCGCGATTATCGGCTCAACCGCGACGGTTGCAACTAGTGCAATTGCGAAAGGTGATAGGCAATTAGCGCAATTGAAGGAACAGTTGCAACCACCTACCACCTCCCCTTCTGTACCTTCTGATGTCAATAATCCTGGGTTATGGGTTACAGGCGACTCAGTAATTCTAGGAATCCGTTTTGAATTAGATAGTCGTCAACCTATTGGATTAATTAATGCAAGAGTAGGACGACAAGCGAGCGAGCTTCTTGAAGTGATCACTAATGACAAAGCAAATATGAGTATGGCTACGATTGTTTTGAATTTGGGAAATAACAACAAGCTAACTGAAGAGCAAGTTGCTGCAATTTTTGAGCAGATTAAGGATCAACCTCGAATTGTTGTGGTTAATACAGCGGTTCCACGGGCTTGGCGAGATGAGAACAACGCACTCATCGCACAGTACGCATCTCTATACGGTGCCTTCTTAGTTGATTGGGCAGCTATTTCTCAGGGCCATTCGGAGTATTTTGGAGCAGATGGTGTCCACCTTGTACCTGCAGGTGTGAGAGCTTATGTCGATGCAATTACTGCGCAGCTTTAAACTTATCAAAAAGTGAACAAAACAAAATCCCCCACCATTCGGTGAGGGATTTTATTTTATCTAATTTAGATTTACTTGAACTCTCCTGGAATTCCAAAAGCTGTAGCTGATGCAGTCTGTCCATCTGAGTACACAGATGAAACACGGAACTGAGTCCATCCTGAATCACTTGCCTTTGTAACATTCTGAGTTAGTTGATCTGCTGGAACAGTTGCAATAACTGTCCACTCGCCTGCTCCGTTTGCACGGATCTCAACGTTATATCCAGTTAATCCATCAACTGCTGTTGGTGCTACCCAGCGCAGCTTTAATCCTTCTTCACTCTTTAGTGCAACAAACTTTGTTGGAGCTTCTACGGCCGTAACAGGTGTTCCTGTCGACTCTGTTGCAGATGGTTCAGCACTTGGCTCTGCTGTTTCTGACATTGATGGTGTCGGGTTCGCTGCATCATCGCTATCTGATCCAGATGACTGCGACCAAACGATTGCAACCAAAGCCACAATTCCGAGAACAACAATCCATGCAGTGCGGTTTGAAGTTGATGCCTTAGGTGCTGCAACTGGCTTAGCTACAACAGGTGCAACAGGTGCAACAGGTCTAACTGGTGCGCTTATCGCTGCTGGTGCAGATGTGACTCGAGTTGTTGTTGCTTTCTTAACAACGCGCTTTGCAGGAGCCTTCTTCGCGGTCTTCTTGACTACACGCTTAGCTGCGGCTTTCTTAGCTGGAGCTTTCTTTGCTGTCTTCTTCGCAACTGCTTTTTTGGCAACAGCTTTCTTAGTTGTCTTCTTTTTCGCTACAGCTTTCTTAGCTGGCGACTTCTTTGCAGCTGTCTTCTTTGCAGGAGACTTTTTTGCTGCCTTCTTTGCGGTCTTCTTAACGGCCACTTCGAACTCCTTGGATTGCTATAAGCACGTAATTAACGCGCTGTGATAGGTAAAGGCTACCTCAGGCTCCCAAGCAAATGGATGACATGAGGTACTAATGCACGTAGTGATTTTCCGCGGTGGCTCAGTAAATCCTTTTCCTCCGCGCTCATTTGTGCAGAGGAAATGGACATTCCTGCCGGCTGAAATATCGGGTCGTAGCCAAATCCATTCTCGCCCACAGGGGCATGCAGAATCACTCCATCGAAACGGCCTTCGGCAACCTGTTGGCGACCATCCGGAAGTACGAGCGATGCCACACACATGAAGTGCGCAGTGCGCTTTTCGTCAGCAACATCTTTGAGCTGATCTAGAACCTTTTCTAGATTTGCTCGGTCATTTCCATGTTCACCGGCCCACCTGGCAGAAAAAATCCCGGGATCCCCGTTTAGTGCATCAACACACAACCCTGAATCATCGGCTATTGCCGGTAATCCAGTTGCTTGGCTTGTGTAGCGAGCTTTTAGTAAAGAATTCTCTTCAAATGTTGAACCAGTTTCTTCAACATCTATCAAATCTGGAAATTGATCCACACCAATAAGTTCGATGGCACCGGGTGCCAATGCCTCCAGAATTCGTCGAAACTCAGTGATCTTTCCTTGATTACGTGTTGCTAAAACAAGTTTGTGAGACATTACTTTGCAAGAACATCTTTCTGCAGTTGATTAAGAGTTGAACAACCAGCAACTGCCAAATCAAGTAGTTGATTTAAGAGAGCACGATCAAACGGTTCGCCTTCAGCAGTTCCTTGAACTTCAATAAAACGTCCATCGCCTGCAACAACAACATTCATATCTGTTCCTGCGCGAACATCTTCTTCATAGCAAAGATCGAGCATCGGAACACCATCGATGATTCCAACACTTACCGCTGCAACAGAATCATTGAGGGGCTTCGCATCTGCCTTGATATGTCCTTGCGCCTTTGCCCAAGAGATTGCATCTGCAAGTGCAACGTATGCGCCTGTGATTGCGGCTGTGCGCGTTCCACCATCTGCTTGTAAAACATCACAGTCTATAACGATTGTGTTTTCACCAAGTTCTTTCATGTTTACTACTGCACGCAAAGAACGACCAACTAAACGTGAAATCTCTTGTGTTCGACCACCAAGCTTTCCTTTAACGCTTTCACGGTCTGAACGTGTGTGAGTTGCGCGAGGCAACATTGAATACTCTGATGTAACCCACCCATTTCCAGTGTCCTTTAACCACCGTGGCACACCTGGTGTAAATGATGCAACACACAAGACACGAGTCTTACCGAATTCAACCAACACTGATCCTTCGGCATGATCTAACCAACCGCGAGTAAATTTAATTTCGCGCAGATCATTAACTGTGCGTCCATCATTGCGTGCCATCTATAGCTCCTTGTGCTCGACTTGTGTGACCTCGGGACCTAGAAAACGTCGAGCCAAGGTTTCAAATGCCTTTGCATCACCGGTTGCTAAGAATCTATGTGTGGCTGGGGTTGCTGACTGTGTTCGTAACAAGCCATTTTCAACCAGTGTTCGATATAAATCTTTTGCTGTTTCTTCAGCACTTGAAACCAAAGTTACACCTTCACCCATAACGTAGGAGATAACACCGGTTAACAATGGGTAGTGCGTGCAACCCAAAACTAAGGTGTCAACCTTTGCATCCATAACTGGAGCCAAGTAATCACGTGCAACCTTTGTTATATCTGGTCCTGATGTCTCACCGCGCTCTACATATTCAACAAATAGTGGGCAGGCTATAGAGGTAATTTCGAGTTGTGGGGCAGCCGCAAAGGCATCTACGTAAGCCTTGGAGTCAATTGTTGCGCGAGTACCGATGACACCAATGTTGCCTGTTCTTGTCGCTGCAACTGCACGGCGAACTGCAGGTTGAATAACTTCGATAACTGGAATTGAATAACGCTCACGTGCATCACGCAACATTGCAGCTGATGCTGTATTACAGGCAATAACAATTGCTTTAACACCTTGTTCAACAAGGAAATCCATTGTTTCTAATGCAAATTCACGAACCTCTGCTAGCGGACGTGGGCCATAGGGGCCACGTGCTGTATCACCAATGTAACGAGTGGATTCATTAGGAAGTTGATCCAAGATTGCACGTGCAACGGTGAGACCACCTACACCTGAATCAAATATTCCTATTGGGGCATCACTCACTGGGCTAGCCTACCTTGCACTCATGGTTTGAATAGCAGGGTAACTATTCAGATTCATCCATAAGGGCAGAAATTAAACTTTCTTGCAGCCAGCCGAGCCAGCTATACACCGCATAGACGCCTCGCATTGGGTCATCAGGGGCCAATAACTCCAAGTCTTCATGTGTGTTTTCTTCAACCTTTAGTCGCACACCAAGTGCAAGACGAACATCATTCATTGCACCGAGCCATGCATTTGCACCGTCGTGATCAACTTCAACAATGCCGTCGACTGCACTCATTAGATGCATTCGCATCGCCATAGCGTGCGCCTGTTTCTTTTGTCGCAAAGTTGATTCGGTATATCTGCGAAATTCGGATGCATCAACTTGATCGGCATAAGCATTTGGCAATAGGCGCAACAACACTTCATCATCTGGTGGTGTGTCATGTATAGTGATGCCAACCATCGCAGCTAAGGGATCATCATTATGATGATCAACGCGTTCGGCTAACAGTTCAATTATCTGCTCAACTAGATTGACTAAAACTTCACGTTCAGATTCAGTGAAGTTTGATAAATAAGCGTTATCTCCATGACGGAAGAAACCATGCTCATTCTCTTTCATATCGCTTGATCACCGCGTTGCAAAGTTGCCCATAATCCGTATTCATGTAAACGAGCAACATCATGCTCCATCTCTTCACGGCTTCCGGTTGAAACTACAGCTTTGCCTTCAGTATGAACCTTCATCATTAATTCATGAGCTTTTTCTTTGTTGTAACCAAACAATTCCATCAACACATATGTCACATAAGTCATGAGATTGACAGGATCGTCCCAAACAATAGTTATCCATGGAACATCACCACTAAAAATCGCTTGCAACTCTTCTTCGATTTTGTCCTTTATTTTGGCCATGGCTATCGAATCACAATCGCAAATGGTTCGGAAGCGATATCGCCCACAATCTGAACTCGCATGGTGACAACTCCTCGCTTTGGTTCTGACGTAGTAAATGTAAGTAAACCATTGGCATCTGAAACAGATGCAGTACCAACATTTTGCCACTTTCCATTAATGTTTTTCTGCAAACTTGCGGATTTGCCAACTAATTTAGGTAGCAGCTGTGCCTTAACCGTGATTACAGCTCCCTTTGAAGCAGAGACTGGGCGATCAATTTGGATAAGACTCTTTACAGAAATCTTTTGTTCAGCACTTACTGATTCTGCTCGCTCCCACGTTCCAACGGTTGTTAAGCGAATAGCGGCATCGCTACCCAAGGTCATAGGCGATGTGACCGTGCCATCGAGCCCAGTTACTAGATCTGTAACCTTCGTCCACACAGATTCGCTAGGTCGCTTGATTTCAAGGGCAACTGTTATTCCTGCTATCGGTGTTTTATCTTTTAAGGTAATTAAACCCTTAACGGTGAATAAATTGCCGTAGTTGATCGAGCCTTGATTTATATTTTCTAATGTCATCGTGTTAATTACCTGATCTGGCGCGATCGCAAGGGCTGCAGTACGAATCTCGTTTGTAGCAGCTGCATCTTCCATTCCTAGGGTCCACATTGCGGCACCACCAAGACGATACTTTGCAACTAAAGCCATACGTTCCGCAAAGCTTCGCGCATTTTGATACCAAACAGTTCGATTAACTGTGCAGGCAGTTGATGCTCCAGTTACAGACAATCCGTTATATGTCTGTGTGTAGTCGTACGTAGCTTCGCCAAACTGTTCGTTATAGGTTGGAGCTGCTCCGTCAATAGCCGCTTTTGCTGCTGCGTAGTTCATTTTAAATGTTGCAGCTTTTGCACCACCAATTAATCCAGGAGGCGCAGATGTTGGACACTTTCCATTAACGGAAGTAATCCAGTCGCGACCATAACCCGGCAAGCCAACATAAACCTTTGATGCCGACATGATGCTTATTGCATATTTAATGGTCTTTTCAGTCCAGGACAAAGGACCCATAGGTCCTGGTTTATCAACTGAATAGTCATACGTCATAATTCTTAAACGATCAATGCTGCTTGCAATATCTGCCCAGGCATAAACAAAATAGCCTTTTTGCTTTTCTTTCGGATCAAATAAGTATGGAGTTGATACTGATAGCAATTTGTTTTTTGTATGAAGTGCCACGCTCAATTCTTTAACCAAGGCGACCCATCGAGGCGTAGTCTTACTCCAAGTTGAATTGCCATCAACAAAAGCAAATCCCTCATAATCAAGATCAATTCCGTCAAAGTTGTTCTTAACTACAAGGTCAACGATTGTATTGACGATTGTTGTTCGGGTGGCAGCATTTGAAAGGTATTCGGAAAGTACAAGTTTGGCTGTGCCATCAGTCATTGTTGGAATAATTTGCAAACCGGCACGTCGCATCAAACACACAGTGTCTTCCATTGGCCATGAAGGATTACCAGAAACATAATCATCACGAATTACTGTTGGGCTTTTTAAGCTAAACCAAAATGGCATTACCTCTTTCATTAAATCCTTATTTGTAAATAAGTATGAACTTTCGATAGCTTGATTTTCTGCTGGCCCATATTGAGAGGCATCGCAAACTGATGGTTGGCCTGCAATATTGGGTGCTGCTGAAGGTAGCTTGCGAACCAAGGGCAGCACCGTTTTAACGGAGTAATAAGGTATCCAGCCGGATAAAACCTTTCGTGGTTCTTTATCGGCTGCTTCTATAGGTTGGGTAATCGCTGTAATGAGCAAAACAATAAGAAGTGTGAAGCCAAACCTGCGCTTCATTATTATTTTTCTTCGGGTGCTTGCTTCAATCCTGCATAAATCTCTTTGCAGGTCGGACAGATCGGATACTTTTCAGGATCTCTTGAAGGGGTCCATTTCTTTCCGCACAGCGCCTTTACCGCTTTTCCAGTCACAGCTGATTCAGTGATCTTCTCTTTCTTCACATAATGAGCAAAACGATCGTGCCCACCATCATCTTCGAGTAGTTCCTCGGATGGTCGGGTCAACAGATCGGTATCACCGTCTGTTCCGATTTTCTTGAAGAGCCCCATTAGGTGGATAAGAATACCTTTGAGCGCCTCAAAAGTACGGGTAGAATTCACAAATGAAGGACTTACTCCGTACCGAGCACTTGAGCCGAGCCGATGTCGAATTATTGCTTTCGACTGCCGCTGAATTTGCTGAGAATCCACTGCGGTCTAACACCGCTCTGGCAAATAAGTCCGTCGCTATTTATATGACGAAGCCTTCAACTCGTACCCGTTTGTCATCTGAAACAGCAGTTGCCCACCTAGGTGGAACTCCAATCTTTATTCGCGGGGATGAATTGCAGTTGGGTCGCGGTGAAACTATTGCAGACACTGCAAAAATAATTAGTGGGTATTGCAGTGCATTGATCATTCGCACATTTGCACAAGCCGATGTTGACGAACTTGGTGCAAATGCGTCAATTCCTGTCATTAATGCATTAACAGATGATGATCACCCAACACAGTTACTTGCTGACTGGTTAACAATTCGAGAAAAATTCGGAACAGATATCACCGGTCGCAAGTTTGTTTACCTTGGCGATGGAAACAACATGTCACATGCTTGGTTACTAATGGGTGCAATCATGGGTGCACATGTTGTTGCAGCAACACCAAGTGGAAAGTGGGCACCAGATCCTGTTGTCGTTGCAGTTGCAAAAAATATTGCATCCCATAATGGTGGAAAAGTCGAGGTAACACATGATCCAGAATTAGCAGCCAAAGATGCATCTGTTCTATATACCGATGTATGGATGTCAATGGGTGATTCAGAAGCAGACCGTGCTGAAAAAATGCCAGCACTCTCACCATTTGCTGTAACTGAAAATCTCATGAAGCTAACAAGTAAGGATTCGGTGTTCATGCACTGTTTACCTGCCCACCGCGGAGAAGAAGTTGAAGCCTCAGTTATCGATGGCCCGCGTTCTGTCGTGTGGAGAGAGGCCTATCACCGAAGAACAACGATTCAAGCAATTCTTTATCACCTAATAAAAGGTGACTTGAAGGGTTCCACCCACTAACATTTGGCTCATGCGCGTAGCCGTTCCGAAGGAAATAAGAGCTGGAGAAAAGCGCGTTGCGCTTGTTCCAGACATCATCAACAAACTGACACGATTAGGACTCGAAGTAGTTATCGAATCTGGTGCGGGTACTCATTCGCAGGCAACTGATGCTGATTACACAACCGCGGGTGCAACTGTTAAGCAAGGCGATGTACTTGCAGATGCAGATGTGGTCCTGTCTGTTCAGGCTTTAACAGCTCAGCAAATGGCAACCTTAAAAAAAGGTGCAATCACAATTTCATTCTTATCTCCTGTAACTGCCGTTGATTCAATAGAGGCAGCAGCCTCTGCAGGTGTTACGGCTTTTTCACTTGAGCTTGTTCCACGTATTTCACGTGCTCAATCAATGGATGCCTTAACTTCGCAAGCACTGTGTGCTGGATATCGCGCAGCAATTGTCGGAGCAGAACTTTCTCCACGTTTCTTCCCGATGTTAATGACAGCTGCAGGAACTGTTACTCCAGCACAAGTCTTAGTGCTTGGTGCAGGCGTTGCTGGATTACAAGCCATTGCAACATCACGTCGCTTAGGCGCTGTGGTTTCTGCTTACGATGTTCGTCCAGCCTCTGCAGATGAAGTTCGATCTATGGGTGCAACATTTATTCAACTAGAACTTGAAGCACTGGAAGGTGCCGGCGGTTATGCACGTGAGATGACTGAAGAGCGCGCAGCAAAGCAACGCGAACTTTTAACTCCTTACATTGCAAAATCACACGTTGTTATTACAACTGCAGCTGTCCCTGGTCGCCAAGCACCTCGCTTGATGACACAAGCGATGGTTGATTCAATGGCACCCGGAACAATCATCGTTGACTTGGCGGCTGAAACTGGCGGCAATGTTGAAGGATCAAAACCTGGCGAGATTGTTGAAACAGCTGGTGGAGTTCGTATCTGGGGTGGAAAAGATGTTCCTAGCCAGCTGCCATTTCACGCATCATTCTTATACTCACGAAACGTTGTAAATCTATTGTCACTCTTTACCGTTCCTGCAAAGGATGATGTAAAGGTTGCATTCAACTTAGATTTTGATGATGAAATTATTAACGGCGCTGCAGTTACACATGGCGGATCACGAAGAGGAGCTCAGTAATGGAACCAATGGCGATTCTTTCAATTTTTGTGCTCTCAGTCTTCGTTGGCTTTGAGGTAGTTTCTAAGGTCTCTTCAACCCTGCACACTCCCCTAATGTCAGGTGCCAATGCGATTCACGGAGTTATCTTGGTTGGTGCGATCATCGTGGCCGATCACAGTAAAACAAACTTAGAGCTTGGACTTTCAGTTGCAGCAATCATTCTTGCAACTATCAATATGGTGGGTGGATTTGTCGTAACCGACCGAATGCTTGAAATGTTCAAGGGAAATAAAAAATGAGCCGCACGGTATATGACCTAATTGGCCTAGCCGCTGGCATTGCATTCATCCTTGCTCTCAAGGGTTTGTCCCATCCAAAGACTGCTCGTCGCGGCAATCTCATTGGTGCCGTTGGTGCTGGATTAGCAACACTTGTTGTCTTCTTCTACTCCAATGAGAATTCCTCATTACCCCTGAATAATCTTGGATGGATCCTTGGCGCAATGGCAGTTGGGCTTGTAATCGGAGTTCCCGCTGCTCGCAAAGTCCAAATGACCCAGATGCCACAACTTGTCGCACTATTTAATGGTGTGGGTGGTGGCGCGGCTGCATTGGTAGCGATCGTTGAGTACTTAAATCTTGGAGATGAAGCAACGACGGCTGAGGTTGTATTCGCTGTCTTTACGGTAATCGTTGGCTGCGTTTCATTCAGCGGATCAATCATTACCTTTATGAAGCTGCAAGAACTGATGACTACTCGCCCCGTGATTTTCCCAGCCGGCCGCTTCATTATCGCTGCGACATTGATTTCAGTTCTTGGCGTTGGTGGTTGGGTGGTAAGCGCCCTTGGAACTACACCACTTTTGATTCTTGCAGGATTATCACTGCTATTTGGAATTTTGTTCGTGCTACCCGTTGGTGGCGCAGATGTGCCGATTGTTATCTCACTTCTCAATGCATTTACTGGATTAACAGTGGCTGCAAGTGGTTATGTACTTGATTCAACTTTGTTGATCATCGCTGGAACACTTGTTGGTGCATCAGGAACTATCTTGACCCGTTTGATGGCAGAGGCAATGGGACGTTCATTGTTTGGCACATTGTTCGGTGCATTTACGGCAAAGCCTCAAGATGTTGCTGCAGCCGGTGAAGAGCGACCAGTTCGTTCTGGCTCACCAGATGATGTTGCAATCTTGCTTAACTATGCCCGCCGCGTTGTCATCGTTCCTGGTTTCGGACTTGCTGTTGCACAAGCACAGCACACAGTGCGCGAATTAGCAGACTTAATGATTTCAAAGGGCATCGATGTTGCCTACGGCATCCACCCTGTTGCAGGTCGCATGCCAGGACACATGAACGTGCTGCTTGCAGAGGCAAATGTTCCTTATGATCAATTACAAGAAATGGATGAAGTAAATCCAACATTTGGTCAAACAGATGTAGCAATTGTTATTGGTGCTAACGATGTAGTTAATCCAGCAGCGCAAACAACTCCGGGATGTCCAATCTACGGAATGCCAATCTTGGAAGTTAATCACGCTGCCAACATCATCTTCTTAAAGCGTTCGATGCGTCCAGGTTTTGCGGGCATCGAGAATGAACTTCTTTATGATCCAAAGACAATGCTTTTGTTTGGCGACGCCAAAGCTTCACTTACCAAGGTTGTTTCTGCGCTCAAGGCCCTGTAACAACTAAGTTGCAGGTAGTTGAATGTTCAATTACTCTTGGACTCTGAACTAAGGAGAGCCCGATGCCAGCAGTAACCGTTAGTGACATCACCGTTTTACCTCGCGTTAGCGAAGTAACTGGCGCACGTGCTCGCAAGGTGAAGAGCATTACGACAGCGCCTCAAGGTTTTGAAGGTGAAGGTTTCCCGGTGCGTCGCGCATTTGCCGGTGTTGATATGGCAGAACTTGATCCGTTCATTCACTTAGATCAAATGGGTGAAGTTGAATACGCACCAGGTGAGCCAAAAGGAACTCCTTGGCACCCACACCGCGGATTTGAAACTGTTACTTACATTATTGATGGAATCTTTGATCACCAGGATAACAATGGTGGCGGTGGAACAATTTCAAATGGCGATACGCAATGGATGACAGCGGGCGCAGGAATTTTACACATTGAAACTCCCCCAGAAAGTTTGGTTATGTCTGGCGGTTTGTTCCACGGATTCCAGCTGTGGGTTAATTTACCTGCGGCAAAGAAGTGGTCTCCTCCTGCATATCAAGATGTTCGGGCAAAAGATGTTGCATTGCTTTCTTCAGTAGACGGTGGTTCGCTACTGCGCGTTATTGCCGGTGAAGTTGATGGACACTTTGGTCCAGGATCAACACAAACACCAATTACTTTGTTGCACGCAACTGTTGCAGCTGGCGCAGAATTACGTTTGCCATGGCGCAAGGATTACAACGCACTTGTTTACACAATGGCAGGCCATGGCTTTGTTGGCGATGAAGCACGTCCTGTGCAAATGGGTCAATTAGCTGTCTTTGGTGAAGGCGACACAATTGTTGTGCGCGCTGCTAACCAGCAAGAAGCGCGTTCTCCAGAGCTTGAACTATTCATACTTGGTGGCGCACCGATTAAAGAACCTGTCGCATGGATGGGTCCATTTGTTATGAATACAAAGCGTGAAGTACTCCAAGCTTTTGAAGATTTCCAAAAGGGCTTACTTGGTTCAATTCCTGCTATCTACAAGGATGATGCCAAGCCAAAGGCACCACTAAAGCGCAGCGGAGAAGGTTCCAAGTTAGGCGCAGATATTTTAGATGTGCATGGTGCACCGACTGATCTACAAGAAGGTTAATTAACCTGCGATACTAGGTGAATGATCTGGTGGCCAACTGAAGTTCCGACCTTGCAGTATGGGTTGATCACACTTCGTGCACCAGAGGAGCGCGACATCATTCCTTTATTTGAAGGCGTCAAGGATCCAATTATTCCTAAGTTCACTCGCATACCAGCCATCTACCCAATTACTAATGCTGAACATTATGTTCGTGAACGCTCCCCTAATGGATTTACTATGAGAACCGAACTTCAGCTGGCACTTGAATACGATGGAAAATTTGCAGGTGCACTCTCTTTCCACACTTTAAATCTTGACGAAGCTAAGGCTGAAATCGGCTACTGGGTTACTGCAGATATTCGTGGCAAAGGAATTGCAACGCAAGCAACCAAGCTTTTGACTGGATATGGCTTTGACACGATTGGTTTCCATCGCATTGAAGCACTTGTTGTTGAATCAAATAAGCCTTCATTGAAGGTGCTGTCGAATGCCGGATATCAGCAAGAAGGTGTTTTAAGAGATGCCTGTTGTCAAGATGATGGTTCCCGCGAGAACATGATTATGTTTGCAGCTATCAGAACGGATTGGGAGGCATAAATATGGAATCACTTGTCTATCTAATCCTCATAATCTTTATACTCACCATTTTTTCTGGACCACTCGCAATTGCTCTTACCTCACGCCGACTTGTGAAATTCTTGAATGCAAAAGAGGGTCATTTGTGGACGATCGCTAATGTGATTCGAAAGATTATTCACCTAGTAGCACTTACTGTTGGGGCATTTCTAGGAATATCTTTATTGTCCATGGGGGTTACCGGCCCAAAGCTAATTGGCGCATATGCAATAGTTTGTGCCTACATTGCCCTACGCCGTGAGTACTTCCCCGACTTTCACTTACTTGCAACAATTGGAAAGAAATTAGGCCTACGAAAAGTTGGACCCGGTGAACATGGGCCACAATTGAAGTGGAAACGAAATGGCCGCTCATCCGGTAATGATGGACATGGGCCAGCCGGGCAACACTAGTTATTTCTTGATCATTACCCCTTCCATTTGAAAGAAGAATCTGTTTGGCTTACCCATCTAGCGAAAGGGAATGCAATGGGTAAGCGTGTATTTGTTAATTACTATTTTCGAGTCAAGTTTGGACAAGGCGTTAAAGCATCTAAGTATTTTGAAGAGATTAAAGCTGAAGCTCTAAAGCTTGGAATCTCAGATGTTCACATGGGCACCGTTGAGATTGGCAGTAATGCATTATCGACATACTTCTCATTGATTTTTGAAGATGCTGATGCATTTGGCCGTCAGTGGGGCGGAGGCTCTGAATACCAAGTAAAGAGTGCCGATTGGAAAGCCCTCTTCAAGCGGATTAGTGAGGAACCATCACAAGTCTACGAGCGCGTTGGCGCAGACTTAATCTACGAGCAGTAAAACTCTCTTTATTCTTTTTTATCTCTTTTGCTGGAGCCATCTTTAGCAAAAAAGAAAATGACCAAAATCGCAAGCGCAGCAAGCAGAAGTTCCATGGGAAAAGCATACAGATGCGCACATATTGGTGGAGGTGCCGGGAATCGAACCCGGGTCCTTCGGTATTAAAACAGGGCTTCTACGGGCGTAGTGTGATTAACGCTTTCTCAGTCCCGAAGTTTTTACACACATTTCTTCGACGAACTCAGTTGCAAAAATGTTCTCCTTCATCGTCTGCAACACCAATGAAGTGAAAAGCCCCCTAGTCGACGCTAGATTCCAGGTCGAGAGCGGCACCTGGGCTAACGGAATCGAATAGCTTATGCAGCTAGTTCGAATTCAGACTTTTTAAGGTCTGCAGTTATTTTTTGCACGGATTATTGGTTTACGAGATCATTCCGGCTTCCTCGGCCCGCTTCCCCTGCCTCAACATCCAAAGTCGAGACCGTTCACCCCCAAGATTTAAAGTGCTTTCACACTTACAACTTGGAGAAAAAGAAACGTATTTCTTATCCCCTATTTAATTGTCAATTTCGTTCGCCGTCGCGACGTTGCCCCAAAAATTGAGGTATCGAAGCGGCGGTGAGATAAGTGTAAATCAGGAATGCGAGAAGGTGTTAATCCTCGTATTTTGATGCGGCGCGACTGGCTTTACCGCTTAAGGTGCGCGAAACAACCCGTGAAACTTCACGGTCTGCCTCACGCTCTCTCAGCGCCTCACGCTTGTCATGGGCCTTCTTGCCCTTAGCAACTGCAATCTCAACTTTGGCTTTTCCATCTTTGAAATACAACTGCAGCGGAACAAGGGTTGTTCCAGAATCCTTCAACTTGCCAATTAGTTTATTGAGCTCATTTTTATGAACAAGAAGTTTGCGATCACGTCGAGGCGTGTGATTAGTCCATGTGCCCTCGGTGTATTCGGGGATGTGAACTCCCATTAACCATAGTTCACCATCATTGACCATGGCAAAGCCATCAATCAGCGATGCGCGGCCAGCACGAAGAGATTTCACTTCAGTACCAGTAAGCACCAATCCGCACTCAAGCACATCAGAAATTGAATAATCGTGACGTGCCTTCTTATTTTGAGCAATGACCTTGCGGCCTACCTCTTTAACCATGCCGCATCACCGCCCTATTTGATTGCATCCAACGTTTGGATTGCAGGACTCAATTCTCTCATTACCTATCAATGAGAGCCGCCAAGTTGGTGCGAATTAGACCTTCAGATAGCGGCGAAGGGTGATGAGCGAAGCCAGAATTGAAACAACTAAGCCTGTGGCCAGTAGATATGCCGATGCAACCCAGACCTCTCCCCAACCAAAGAACTTGGTAAAGGTTAGAAGTGGAGCAACGTTGGAATCAATTACTGTCTTTAAGCCAGCTAATAATCCTGTAGCCAGTCCCCAACCAATGATCGCTGAGATAACACCTTCCAACAAGAATGGAAGTTGGATTGACCACGAAGATGCACCAACAAGTTTCATCACACCAGTTTCACGACGGCGGTTAAAGGCCGCAATGCGCAATGTATTTGAAATCAATAGAGCTGCTGTTAAGACGGATGCAAGACCAACTACCAATGCACCATTTCGAAGCACGGCCAATAATTTAAAGAATTTTTCAAGAATTGTCCGCTGATCTTGGACAACATCTACGCCCGGTCGCCCACTAAATGCACTAACAATTACTGAAAACTGGGTTGGATCCTTTAATTTAACTCGGAATGATTCCGGCAACTGATCTGCAGTTACGTTTTGAGCAATCGCTGAATCCTTAAAGCGCTCTTGGAAACGAGTGAATGCTTCTGATTGTGATTCGTAGAAGACGCTATCAACAACACTCATCTCTTGGAGATCTTGCTGAATAGATAGGCGCTGATCAGCTGTGACAATACCAGCTGCACAAGAAGGAGAATCTGAAAGATTTCCGCAGAGGAAAACAGAGACTTCGATCTTGTCATACCAATAATCCTTCATTGCGCCCACTTGAGCATTTGAAAGGAGCCCAATACCAAGCAATGACAATGAGATTGCTGTCGTGACGACAACTGCAAAGGTCATTGTTAAGTTACGACGAAGTCCAATCCGAACTTCACTGAGAAGAAAGCGTGCGCGCATTTGTTATCCCGTCCTTAACCCGTGTACCCATAAACGCCACGAACCTGATCGCGGATTACATTTCCTGAATCTAGCTCTATAACGCGCTTACGCATTTGGTCCACAATGCCTGCATCATGTGTTGCCATTAAAACAGTTGTGCCCTCGCGGTTAATGCGATCAAGCAACTTCATAATGCCCACAGATGTTGCCGGATCAAGGTTTCCAGTTGGCTCATCGGCAATCAAAATTGGTGGGCGGCTAACGTATGCGCGAGCAATCGCTACGCGCTGTTGCTCTCCACCTGAAATCTCAGAAGGCAAACGATCGCCCTTATCTTCCAAACCAACTAGCTCTAGTACTTCTGGAACCTCACGATTGATTTCCTTTTGTGAGTATCCAAGAACGTGCAATGTGAATGCCACGTTTTCAGTAATTGTCTTATTTGGAAGCAAACGGAAATCTTGGAAAACTGTTCCCACTGAGCGGCGAAGCTCTGGAACTTTGTGATTTGCCAATGTGCCTAAATCTTTTCCTGCCACATGGATTGAACCTGATGTAGGACGTTCTTCGCGAAGAACCAAGCGCAGGAATGTTGACTTACCTGAACCTGAAAGTCCAACAAGGAATACAAACTCGCCTTTTACAATTTCCAGATTTACAGAATCAAGAGCCGGGCGCTCTTGACCAGAGTAAATCTTGGTGACATTTTCAAAGCGAATCATTAAATCTCCCATTGCATCTGCGGGGTGGAATATCGGGGAACCACCTTCGACCTGCGCTTAGTTTATGGATTGCAGGGGGAAATCCTCGGATCTAACGCGAGTTTGAGCCTGAAGAAAGTGTGAGATTTATCGAATCCCGCACATTCTCAGCAACTATGAACTACGGCGCCAGCGAATTCCGGCTTCTATAAATTCATCGATTTCACCATTTAACACAGCTGATGTGTTTCCTGTTTCATAATCGGTGCGCAGATCCTTAACCATTTGGTAGGGCGCCAATACATACGAGCGCATCTGATTACCCCAAGAACCTGAGTTGTCCCCCTTAAGTGCATTTATCTTTGCCTGCTCTTCTTGGCGACGGCGTTCCAATAGTTTGGATTGCAACACAGCCATTGCTGTTGCTTTATTCTGAATTTGAGAACGCTCGTTCTGGCATGAAACAACAATCCCGGTTGCAATATGAGTTAATCGAACTGCAGAGTCTGTGGTGTTAACCCCTTGCCCACCAGGACCTGATGACCGATAGACATCAACGCGAATGTCCTTTTCATCAATTTCAATGTGATCACTTTGTTCAACAACTGGAACAACTTCAACACCAGCAAAAGAAGTGTGGCGGCGGCTTTGGCTATCAAAAGGTGAGATGCGAACCAAACGATGAGTTCCTTGTTCAACAGATAACGTTCCATATGCATATGGCGCGGAGACTTTAAAGGTTGTTGATTTAATTCCGGCTTCTTCTGCATAGGAGGTTTCAAGAACATTAACTGTGAAGTTATGGCGTTCGCAGTAACGCAAGTACATACGCATGATCATCTCAGCCCAGTCGGCCGCTTCTACTCCACCAGCTTCAGATCGAATCGTGATCAATGCATCTCGATCGTCGTACTCGCCATTTAGCAAAGTCTGTACTTCTAATTCACTGACAGCTTTCTTAACGGAATCAAGTTCACTCTCGGCATCTTGAATACCGCCTGGCTCACCTGCAGCTAATTCAAAAAGTATAGATAGATCTTCCACGCGCTGACGCAATCCAGAAAGCTTGGCAATTACAGATTGCACTCGAGATAAACGGCTTGTGATCTTTTGTGCAGCTTCGGGGTCATCCCAAAGATTAGGAACCCCTGCTTCAACTTCGAGTTCATCTGCTTGCTTTCGAAGTTTTGGCAGGTCCAAGACCTTTTCGATAGAAACTAGGGTCGCATCAACCGCGTTAATCTCTGATTGATATTCGCGTGCGGCCATGGGTCAAGGATACCTGTGCCTTCTAGTGCAAGCGAATTCCGAATAAATAGAAGCCTTCTTGAACCTGATTAGTAGTTCCCGCTGACGCATTTAAAAACACAGAATCTATAGAAGTAAACGGAACTTTGAAGGGCAGATTAACTTCAGATCTTGTTTCAATTTCCAACGATTGCCCATCGCATTGGTATTTAGTTAGTTGTATTCCCTTTAACTGATGCCACTTTAGATCACTGTTGTCTTGGCTCCATGCATGTAGCTCGAGTAGAACTTCAAATCCGCCTCGGTTGCAATCAATTGGAATTACTGGATGTGCCCGATTAGTTGCCATCGCCATTGGCAGAGTGAAAAAATTTGCCTTGCCTTGGTAATAACTGCCATTATCCAAAGTGTGGACACCTCGTTGAGCTGCTGCCTCGGTAGCTTGTGCCAATGAACGTTTAGCAACAATGACCGTGGATACGTCAGTCATCACCATTAGGGAAGCAACGGTAATAACAAATAGCCCAATTACTATGACTGCTATAGATCCTGACTCATCACCCCCTTTTCCAAAAAAGTCTCTAATTTTTTTCTTCTTCATGAGAGCCATGGACTTAGATGTTCTTGCGCGCTGGCAGAAACCACTCGACCTGTTTGCTCATCAGTAAATGAAACAGTCAATTTGATTTTGCCATTGGCTGATATACACGGAGTCAGCGTGCAGTCCATATGCGTTCGCATCGATGCAACCTCAAAATCAGTGAGCTTCCATTGACGTGCAAGCAGGTTCATAGCATTACCGGAAAGATTACGAGCTGCAGATTCGTCTTCACTTAACACATACACGCGAAGGACTTCTCGGGCCATGGAACGAGCAATCTCTTCATTCACGGAAATACTTGAAAAGTGGTTCAGATATATAAATATAGGTATGAAAAGGGGTATAGCCAGTGCAACAAATTCAACAATAGCGCTACCCGATTCAGATTTTAGCCTGGCCCGTAATTTCATAGTTGCACCCCCAGTTTTTAAGAATTTGAAGGCTCAATTACCGCAATCCCAACAACATCGGAAACTGGGTTACCTCCCATTAGGGCAACCAAACCAGGAACTATTTGCGGAAGTATGTGAGTGCGATGCGTAACTAGAACTTGAATCTTTTGGATGCGGCCGCCAACTTCAAGAACTTCATCGCCTAGCTGATACTGATGTGAAATGGCGCGAGCCGAGGCGTCTCCTTGAGCCAGCGCCATCTCTGTATTTCGAATATTGGTAGCAACAATTAATTGCACACCAATCAAAAAAAGGATCAGCATTGGAATTAATACAAGCGCACTTTCAACATTGCCATCTTCTTTTTGCAACAACTGAAAGATTCTCACCTTTGCTTGCTTAGCAGTTTTGTTGATCATGACGTTTAACGAATACCGTTCATAGAATCTAACGAGTCTTTTAGTATCGCCGTTAAGCGTGGAGCTGCAATAGTCCAAATTGCAGTTACTAATCCAGTTGTCATTAATACAACTAGGACCCATCCGGGTACATCTCCACGATCATCTTTCAACCTTGCAAAGAATTCATCATGTACCTTAATTAATGCGCTACGAAATTGGAGTTCGGCTCTTACTGCGCGTTCTGTAATTATGTTCATTATTCCTCCTGTTAATTTCTAGTTAAACTTCTTTTTCTTAGGGAATTCTGTTTAATTCTTATGCAGCTAAACTGTTTCGATTCGGCTGTTGTGGATAAGTGACTAACTCCATTGGCACTGACACTGTGGATGCCGAGCAAATCTGACCGGCTCTTTATGAACAGGTGTTGTGTAGTCAAAGCACAATTGAGCACCGGTCAGTTCACATTTGCCAGTATCGATTAGCTGCAAAATCGCTTGCACGATGGTTCCCGCGATCTGATACGAGATTGCCACGGGAATCTCGAAGTTGTGAGCAGCCAAAGGAATCAACTGTTCTGCTCCGAACCGCTCCGCCTTTCCAATTTCAAGGCATTGCACACAGGGGGTCATGCCCGGCTTAACCAAAGGTCCCGCATATGCAGCACCACCAAATACGGTGCCTACGAACACGTGATCCATTCGATCCCTCATCAATTGTTCAATTAATTGTGGGGTGTAATCGCCAACTATGACCCGAACATTGTTTTCAGGAATATGGGCATTAATCGTTCCCTTAACATTCTTTGATGCCGTTGGAAAGAGTGACCATTCTCTGGTTAATTCTTCAATTCGTGACTTGTAGTTAAGTCCAAAATCACTAATTCGCAAGACGCCTGTGCCTAAATCGTTATCGCCTATTGAATTTAAGGTTCGATGTGATGCAATTGAAAACTTTGTATTAGTTACTCCGCTTGCCAGTAAAGCAGCATAAATCAGGGTTGCTAAACGACTCTCGCCATAAATCTCAACCCCGAAACTTTGCCTGGAAGAAAGTGCCTGCACTCCCCCGTCGACAACTCCGGGGATCCATGTTGTTTGACTTAATTCTGGAGACATTCGAAGCTGCAACTGCCTGAAAGATGCATCATTGCTTTGATCATCTGTGTTGGCAGCGCGTTCGGCAATCCGAGATTGGAATCTGTTGTGCAGTCTGATTTTTGAATGTGTAACATCAAGCAACTGAGTTATTTCTAGTTCACTAATGACTTTTTCCACAACATCAAGAGGTGCATGTATTTCCTTGCTGATGTCGATTGCGCAATGCTGACCATCCAACTTAGCAATTATGGCTCGGGCACCAGGGTGATGAATTGAAATTGCGTGATGAGCTGAAGCAATGACTAAAGATTTCTCTTCATCGGGTCTAGGTTGACTTATGAAAACACCCTGCTTGAGTCGAGGTCTAGATGCTTCTGCTTCATCGGTGAGCGAGCTCTCAATCGAAATTCGAGTTACTCGTGCCGGACGAGAGCCCTTCAAATATCTGCGGGTAATGCGCTTGGTGCTTTCTTCTACAGTTGATTGCGGATCAGTTGTTGTGGCTGTTGAATCTGGGAGTGTGCTCATGTGCCAAAGGATGCTGATAGCGAGCGCTTCCTATTGTGCTCCTCTGCCAAAGCTGTGGAGTTCAAGGGATTTGCTGGCTCTGTGGTTCCAACTCATTACTGCCAGCAACACGTCGGCGGTTGCGTGATCCCAAACAAAAGACCCTCGCACTGTTAAGTGCGAGGGCCTTTTCTAACGCTAGACGTTTGCAAGTGAACTAGAGCTCACCTACGCGAAACGAAATTTAATTACTGTGCTTTGCCAAGAATACGATTGACCTTGGTGCCACACACTGGGCAGATGCCTTGTGCCATGCGACGACCAGATTCAGAAACCTTTACAGTTCCTTCGAAATCACGCTTCTCTTTGCACTTAACGCAGTAAGCGTCACCTTTGTATGTTTCTGCAGTCATTCTTTTCCTCCTATCGACGCTGGCGATCCCGTCGGGATGCTCCCCGTGTGGGGCAGGCGTTCGTGTACGAGGCTACTCGCCAACACGCTTAATTAAGCGTATCTAGACACCTTTATTTAGGAGTTTTTTTAGCGCCTCAGGGGCAGCCAGAGCGTTCTCAGCCGCCTCATACCCGCTCAAATACGCCTCAGCCAGCTTCTCGTCAGGAAAACGGGCCAATAGCTCCTTGAATTCAGGGCCATGGTCAAAGAACTGCAGGTGGATTGCCTCATGGAACAGTACGTAATCCACAACGTATTCAGGGGCACCCTTGAGCCTGTCTGAGACCCGAATCGAGCGATCTACACCGGTGCAGGAACCCCAGCGCTCGCGCATTGCCCGCCAGTTCACCGAGGATGGACGCACCAAGATCTCTGGGGCAAGCTCACTTAATAGTTCACCTACCCGAGTGGCAAGGCTTTCCTCGCTCATAGTTGCTGCAGCCTCTTGGGCGCGGATCTTTGCCACCATTTCAGGAACCATCGCCCGTTCATCAGCCTTACTCATTCGAGCCGGAATTGAGACCACGATGCGTCCGCCCTGACGATAAGCGGAGATATTTTTCTTTCGCCGGGTAGATCTAATGACAATTATCTCGCCCTCTGAGATTCCAGGAAGGGTTTGGTCCTCAAGGGTTGCTTCGACCAAAGATGGTTCTAAAAGTGGGTTGGTCTCATCAAAATCCTGCACACCGAAATGTTATGTCATCTCTCAACTAAACCTTGAGAGATTGTGCAATTGGGGTCGCGAGTCTTGCTACTTTTTATCAAACAAAGTCGGCGCAAAAAAGTTCATTACCTCAAGAAATTAACCTTTGTCAACGTGGTGCCGAGTTGATAAACCCCTGTCAAAGACTTACTTTACGACTACGAACTCCTCGGATAACAGTTCTACATCAGCAAGGGGAAGGCTGATTTAGAGCAAGTGACCGGGGAGTTCGCTTTTCTATTTCCAGGCCATTGACCTCTGTTCAATGAACTAGATAAGACCCGACAAATCATCAGGGATCTCTAAGCTCTTCATGAAACTCTCAGGAGTCAACAAATCTTCTGCTGTTGGAAGAATTCCACTCCAAATACGATCTCGTGACTCAACATTTTTCAATTCGCGAACCTGCTTCCAAAATACTGCTGCTTCGCGAGCAAGTCGTGGTGAAACCTGCAACCCAAGCATCGACGAAAATAATTGCTGCGCTGGGGCAGATGTTGCACGGCGGCGGCGCAAAGTCTCTTGAAGTGCTGCGATATTTGGAAGGCGATCTCCAGCAGCCATTGAAACGACTTCTTCGCTCCATCCATCAATCAAAGCCAAAACAGTTTCTAACTTAGTTAATGCATCACGCTGTGCTGGTGATTCTTGTGGAGTGAAGATTCCTTCATTAAGGGCAATTGTGAAGCTTTCTGGGTTTGATGGATCAAATCCATTACCAGATTCAAAAGCTCGTTGTGCTTGCTCTTGAATCGCATCCAAATCAATGTTGATTGCCTTGCCATAATCAGTAATTGCGGTGCGGATATATGAAACTAACCAGGGATTGTGGGCAAATAAGCGGGCAACTGCTGCTTCGCGCAGTGCGTGAAAGATTCGAACCTCATCAAGTGGAATATCTAAATCTGTTGCCCATTCCCTAATATTTTGTGGCACAAGGGTTGGGTATGCAGAATCAACTAGTGGCAAGCCCACATCATGAGCACCTGTCACTTTTCCTGCTAACCCACCAATGGCCTGGCCCAATTGAGTTGCAATCAATGAGCCAATAAATGAGTTGAGAAGGGCTGAAATCATTCCCACAGGGATCTGCATCTGTGGTTGCTCATCAGCAGGGTTTTGCGGTGCTTCACCTTCGCCAAATGATGCTTGATTGAGTAGCTCCCCGATGGCAGATGAAAGACCAACTGCCAATGGCTCTACCGTTGTTTGCCATCCCGCCAATGTTGTATCGACCCAATCAGTTCTGGCTAGCGCAACATTTCCTGTGTTGGGAGATTTTGGGAAAAAGGTTGCTTCATCAAGCCATAGCTCTGCAATAGAAAATGCTTGCTCGATCTCTGCAACATCATTTGCACCAACAGGAGAGGAACCTTGCGCTGTTGTGAATTTCTTTGCAGTGTCTCTGACAATATTTTTGGGTAAGGCTTCGGTTGATCCGGTAAACCCCGGGCCATTGATTCCAAGTTTTGAAAATTGTTCTTGAATCTGTTGTTGCATTTGTTCCATCATGGCAGCGAAATCAACAGGCTCGTTCGAGTCCTCTGAATCTCCTGGGTTGAAACCAAATGGCGTCATAGTTGAATCCTCCCAGCATTGGAACAACTTCGCACGCGCATTCATTCCCAGCGCGATAGAGTGTGCACATGTCCAATGCATTCTCAGCTCTGATCTGGTGGGTAGTTCCGGCCATGGGGTTAATTGGTGCGCTTGGCTATGTCACATGGGTCTCAAAGTTTGAAGGAAAGTATCAGCAAGAGACTCAGCGCTCTGTTGGGCAGTTCCAGCGCTTTCAGGATTCTCTGCGCGATTCCCAAGCCCGCGATGTGGCAGAAGATGGCGAATCCTTAGATACCCCTGGAGAAATTAATCTTGATTCCACTCCCCCTACACAAAAGCCTTCACGTATTTCAGTGATTCGTCCGGATGCAAACTAGTTCGAGTCCTCAGTGCGATTTTCACCTCTTCCTAAAGTTGTAACTGCAACTCTAGGAATCTTCTTTCTACTAGCAACTGTTGCTCCACTTCCCTATGCGATTGTGTTGCCGGGTGAAGCGCAAAACATATTTAAAGGCGTTATCACCATTAAAGATCTTGATAATTATCCAGCTAGTGGTCGCATTGATTTGATGTCGATTCGGGTTACTAATCCTGACACATGGATTTTCGGACCTGAACTTATTTACTCCTGGATTAGTGCAGAGCATGCTGTCTATCCAAAATCTGCAATTTACCCACCAGGCACAAGTAGTAAAGAGGAAAGCAAACAAGCTAAAGCTGACATGGTTGGTTCGCAAGATAAAGCCATTAGCGCTGCAGTTAATTACTTGCAATCTCATCCTGAAGTGATGGGTGACGGCGCTCTAGGTGTTGCACGAGCAAATGCTATAGATGGCAAGAAGATCAAGTTCAAGGTTGGCGAAACAGGAGGCCCTAGTGGTGGACTTGTTTTCTCTATTGGTCTTGTCGAATTGTTGACTGAAATGGATTTGTTGCAGGGTCGTCATATTGCAGGCACTGGAACAATCAATAATCGAGGCGTTGTTGGCCCCATCGGTGGAATCAACGAAAAGATTCTCTCTGCCAAAAAAGTTGGAGCAACTATTTTCTTTACCCCGGTTGGAAATGCAGAAGAGGTTGCCAAAGTCCCACAGGGGATAAAGGTCGTCACTGTTGCAACCTTGGCTCAAGCTATTTCCTACCTTGAGCGCACCCGCAAGTAATTCGCACAAATTGGTCGGTCCGCTCCAATTCTTCACACTCCCTGAGAGTTTTTTGCCCTTAACGCAGGCTATTCAGTGCATCTTTATCCAACACAAAGATTGAATTGGTAGCCCTAATCCCCTTGCGATAGTTTTGCCCCATGACCAATAACCCACAGTTCCAACGCCCGACTTTTAAAATCCGTGGACGCAAGAGCCCACTGGCTCTAACTTTCGGAATCCTCGTGATCATCGGAGTGCTCTTTACCGCTCTTAGTGGTTTTTACGCAGACTGGTTGTGGTTTAAGTCTGTTGATTTCACAAGTACATGGTCGACCATCCTAGGAACAAAGATTTTTCTCTTTGTACTAACGGGTTTGTTAACTGCATCAATTGTGTTGGCAAATGTGTGGATCGCATACAAGCGACGACCACTATATGTTTCGATGACAATGGAGTCAGACAACCTTGAGCGTTACCGTTCGCAGGTTGAGCCAATTCGCCGAAGCTTATTCATTGGTGGATTTCTTGCACTCTTCTACTTTGCGGGAACATCAGGTTCAACTTTGTGGAGCTCATGGTTGCTCTTCAGGAACTCAACTGAGTTCGGTGTAAAAGATCCACAGTTCAACATGGACATTTCATTCTTTGCATTCCGTCTTCCATTCTGGCAAACGATGATTGGTTGGGGAATTTCAACTCTAGTCTTGGCAATCATTGCCTCAGCAGTTGTTCACTACCTATATGGTGGAATCCGTCTGCAGGTGCAAGAGGATCGAACTACCGTTGCTGCTCGTCTGCAACTTTCAGTATTGCTAGGCGGTGTAGTCCTACTCAAGGCTGTTGCATACTGGTTTGATCGTTATGCGTTGGCCTTGAAGGAAAGCAAGATCATCACAGGTCTTACCTATACGGATGTAAACGCTGTCCTACCTGCCAAGGCGATCCTTTCCGGCATCGCACTTGTCTGTGCGCTCCTTTTCTTTGCAAACATCATTCGTCGATCATGGGTTTTGCCTGCAGCCGGTACCGCTCTGCTCGTGATTTCTTCGGTGTTAATCGCAGGTCTATACCCAGCAGCCATTCAGAACTTCCAAGTTAAGCCAAGTGAATCCTCAAAGGAAGCTCCATTTATTCAACGCAACATCGAATCAACCCGCGCTGCATATGGACTAGAAGATGTTGCCGTTGCTGATTACCAAGCAACGCTTTCGACTTCAAGTGGGCAGCTAGCAAACGATGCTGCAACCATTGCAAATATTCGTTTGATGGATCCAAACGTTCTATCACCTACTTTCAGACAACTTCAGCAAATTCGCCCGTACTACAGCTTCCCTGAATCATTAGATGTTGATCGCTATACAGTCAATGGCGTTAAGCGAGATGTTGTTGTTGCGGTCCGCGAGTTAAACATTGAAGGAAACCCATCTCGTAACTGGATTAACGACCACCTTGTATACACACACGGCTTTGGTTTTGTTGCAGCATATGGAAATGAGCGAGATGCTGATGGAAAGCCATCATTTACAGTTGGAGATCTGCCACCAACTGGAACTCTCGGAAAGTTTGAACCTCGTGTTTACTTTGGAGAGAATGTTCCTGATTACTCAATCATTGGTGGCGTAAAGACAGATGCACCTGTTGAGTTCGACTATCCAGATGATGCTTCCCCAAATGGCCAGAAGAACTACACATACTCTGGTTCAGGTGGTGTTCCTGTTGGGTCACTGCTAAACAAGGTCGTCTTTGCTCTGAAGTATCAAGAGCAACGCATCCTTCTTTCATCTCTCATTAACAAAGATTCGAAGATTCTCTTTGAAAGAAATCCCCGTGATCGAGTAGCAAAGGTTGCTCCTTGGCTTACTCTTGATGGAGATCCATATCCTGCGTTAGTCGATGGCAAGATCTTGTGGATTATTGATGGCTACACAACGAGTGCTGGATATCCATATTCACGTCAAACATCATTATCAAATGCAACTGCAGATGCTCTTACGGCTAATTCAGCTTCCGTTGCTGCGCAGCGCAATCAAACAGTGAACTATATTCGCAACTCTGTAAAAGCTACTGTTGATGCATATGACGGAACTGTGACTTTGTATCAGTGGGATGACAAAGATCCAGTCCTAAAGACTTGGTCAAAAGCATTCCCTGGTGCGATTACACCAAAGAGTGAAATCTCAAAGGATTTGCTTGACCACATCCGCTATCCCGAAGATCTGTTTAGAGTGCAGCGCGATATTTTGAGTTCGTATCACGTTAAGACTGCAGCAGCCTTCTATGGTGGACAGGACTTCTGGCGCGTGCCACGTGATCCTTCAACATTTGGTGGCAATGCATCTGCGCAGCCTCCATATTATTTAACCCTACAAATGCCAGGAGCTAAAACTCCTGCATTCTTGTTGACAACTCCGTTTGTTCCACGCGGAGGACGAGAAAACCTTTCTGCATTTGCTGTTGTTAATTCAGATCCAGGCCCAGATTACGGAAAGATCTCTGTTCTTCAACTTCCACGTAATACAAATATTGCAGGTCCTTCACAGGTTGCTTCCAACTTTGAAGCAAAGCCTGAAGTAGCAAACTCACTGTCGCTACTTCGTCGTGGTGGATCTGACGTAGTTCTTGGTAATTTGTTGACACTGCCTGTTGGCGGTGGATTGCTGTATGTGCAGCCGGTCTATGTGAAGGCAACTTCAAATACTTCCGCATATCCATTGCTTCAGAAGGTGCTTGTTTCCTTCGGAGATCAAATTGGTTATGACGACACCCTGAAGGGCGCATTGGATCAAGTATTTGGTGGTAACTCCGGTACAACTTCTGGCAATACAACAACAAACGGCTCCACTGGAGTAACTACTAACTCATCTCTTGCAAACTCACTTGCTAGCGCAAAGAAGGCTTATGCCGATGGCCTAGCTGCACTTGCTCGTGGTGACTTTGCAGAATACGACAAGGCTCAAAAGCGATTGAAGTCAGCACTAGATGCTGCAATCAGTGCGCAAAACAAAAAGTAAGAAATACAGAAGTGATGCATTAATTGTTTAATGCATCAGATAGAGGCCAAGTTCATGCGGACAATCGCATGGATTTGGTCTTTATCTATTGGTACGCATAAGATTGCATCTCCGACGCGGGGTGGAGCAGCTCGGTAGCTCGCTGGGCTCATAACCCAGAGGTCGTAGGTTCAAATCCTGCCCCCGCTACTACATAGAAAAAGGCCCTCTTACGAGGGCCTTTTTGCTTTCCTTTAACTCTTATTTGATGCGCAGTGAGTTGGTAACCACCAGGACGCTACTTGCTGCCATGGCTGCTGCTGCATACAGCGGTGATAACAATCCAGCCGCGGCAATCGGTATACCGATGACGTTATAAATTAGGGCCCAACCCATGTTCAAGCGAATGATTTTTAAGGTCTTCTTTGAAAGCTTAAGCGCTGAAATAACGCTGCCAAGTCCTGTGTTCATCAAGGTGATGTCGGCGCTGTTGATTGCCGTGTCTGTTCCGGTACCCATGGCCATTGATAGATCTGCAGCGGTAAGTGCTGCTGCGTCATTGATTCCATCACCAATCATCAAGACGGTGTGACCATCACTCTTTATACGTTCAACAATTTCTAGCTTTGTTTCAGGTAAGGCATGTGAAATAACATGTGCTGCATCAATACCAACAGTTGTTGCAACAGATGCTGCCACCTCGCTGCTATCTCCCGTCACAAGCCAAGGTGTAATACCCATTCCTCGAAGCGCGGCAACCGTTTCTGCAGCATCACTTTTTAACTGATCGCCAACAGCAAAGACGGCCAAAGCAACACCATCCCAGGCAAGGATTGCAAGAGTTAAGCCAGCAGCTTGACCGCGTTCAATCGCCGATTTAATCTCACTATGAAACTCAGTTGAACTATGAGCAACTGCCGCAGGTGAACCAATAAGCACAACTGGTGATTGCCCACCAATTGAAACACGACCTGCCGCACCTGCACCTGGCGTTACAGAGAAATCAGAAACAGCAAAGGTTGGGCGGGATGGTGCTGCCTGTCCTGCATTAGCTAATGCGTACTTTGTAATTGACAACGCAATCGGGTGACTATTCTGGGATTCAATTGCACCGGCAGAAGCCACAATATTTTGAGTTGTCACAATTTCTGCAAATGATCGACCTAAAACCGCACCTGCTGCTGTAGAAATCGTGGCTTCTTGGACAAGCATCACGCCCTCAGTGAGAGTTCCTGTCTTATCAAATAGCACCGTATCAACATTGCGAGCAACCTCTAGTACCCGTGGCTCACGCAGAACAATACCGCGTGCTGCGCCGCGGCCAGATGCGACAAGAAGTGCAACAGGTGTTGCTAATCCAAGTGCACATGGGCATGCGATCACCAACACAGTGATTGCAATAGAAATAGATTTAGTAAGTGTTGAGCCTGTGAAATACCAGCCTGCAAAGGTGCCGATTGCAAGCACGGTAACAATCGGCACAAAGACTGCACTGATGCGATCTGCCAAACGCTGGATTGGTGCCTTTGTTCCTTGGGCGCTGATAACCATTGCAGTAATGCGAGCAAGTTCGGTATCGCTGCCAACACGTGTAGCACGAACAATTAAACGACCATTGTGATTTATCGATGCACCAATTACTGCAGAACCTGGGCGAACATCCACAGGCTTTGTTTCACCGGTAAGCATTGAGTTATCAACTGCAGATTCGCCTTTAACAACAATTCCATCTGTTGCAATGCGATCACCGGGGCGTACTTCAAATTCATCACCAATTTGGAGCTGTTCAATCGGAACTATGAGTGGGAATCCCCCACGAACTATTGTCACCTCTTTACTACCAAGTGCTAATAAGGATGTAAGTGCGCTGCTTGCTTTTGCCTTCGCTCGGGTTTCTAAGTAGCGACCGAGAATCACAAAGAAAATAACTCCTGCTGCAACTTCGGTATAAACATCGCCAGCACCAGTTGCATTTGCATAAATAGACCAACCAAAGGCAGCTAATGAACCCATTGAAATGAGGTTATCCATCGTTGGGTGCATGATGTTTCTAAAAGCAGCCTTATGAATTGGGTAAGCTACAAGAAGCACTACAGGAGCGCTGAGTGCGATTACCACCCACGCAGTTGCTGAATACAAAGGATGTGGCAAACCAAAGTTATCCAAAATCTGATGAACCCACATATCAATCTGGTGATGCCAACTCATGATCATTGAAATTGCAACAGCGGGTACTGCAAAGATAAATGCAAAGAAGAATGCACGAGCAGATTTCTTGCTGTGGAGTGTGACCGACTGGGCATCTACTAATAACGTTGCTGAATACCCAGCTTTTTCTACGATCTTAATTAAATCCGTAGGATTCATGTCTGCCGGTGCCAAAATGTGAGCAGTCTCTGTTGCAAAGTTGATAGTCGCACTCACGCCTTCAACCTTGTTGAGGGCTTTTTCAACTGAGTTAACACATGAGGAACAGGTCATTCC